>Ga0209979_1001660_pt1 | contig 23586 bp, 19 predicted proteins | sample AnhtaG_FD_183114 | JGI IMG/M metagenome (GOLD analysis project Ga0209979, IMG submission 183114) | Deep subsurface microbial communities from Anholt, Denmark to uncover new lineages of life (NeLLi) - Anholt_01485 metaG (SPAdes) (version 2) | ecosystem: Environmental > Aquatic > Marine > Oceanic...
TCATTCTTCCTTACTTTCTCAATGATATCTTTTGTAAAATATTCAACAATTTCCCTTTTACGCATTTGCATCCATCCCATAAACGAAAATGGAAAAGGGGTTAAAAAATAATCAGGTCAACTACTGGATAATACATAATAATATGACTATAACCCATCCTTGATATGTAACTGAAAATCTTGCTAAGGTTTTCAGGCCATTTTTCCCAATCCCAAAAATCCATATCGTAGAATCTATTCTTACAAGAGATGAAATCGCCTGGTCGTAGATCATCTGGTGGCGGATATGCTTTTGTTGGTTCGATTGAGCAAGCTATTACAACTACAAATAAAAATATTAACAAACACGTCATTTTCCTTCTCTTTTTTTTCATAATTAATCACTTCTCCTCTTCAACAACGTCAATAACGCATGTTTTATTAAATTAAGTATCTTTCTATTTTTGACATGACTTTCCCCAATTTTAGAAGGATTAGGAAAATTAAAATAGGAGATTATCATTAATAATTAGACAGGTGAATAATATTTGAGTAAATCGACAAACATACAACACGTTTCCTTGTTTAAGAAAGTATTTGCTTTTGTTGTAATTGTTTTGTTTATTGGAGTTAGCAGTAGCCCATCATTTGGAGCGGGAATTGTAGAAAAATCTTGTATGTCAACTTCTGATGGCAATATATTGTATGTAGGAGGCAGTGGACTAGGTAACTATACCAGGATTCAAGATGCCATCGATAATGCCAGTGATGGAGATACTGTTTTTGTGTACAATGGTACCTATTATGAAAATATTCATGTATATGAACATGGTGAATTTATTACCCTTATTGGTGAAAATAAATCAATAACAATAATTGATGGACAAAGAGTCGGACCTGTCATAACTATTGGAAGTAATTTAAACATAAAGGGATTCACTATTCAAAATTCTACAAGAGATGGAGATTGGAATGCAGGTATGTATGTTGAAGTAGGTTCATTGATTTCTGATAATATCATTATCAATAATGGATATGGCATTAGATTGTATTATACTTTTGGACATACTATTTCTGATAATATCATTGAAGAAAATGAATATGACGGGATAGATATCTTCGGGTCACATGAAATTACGGTAAAAGATAATTGTATCAGGAATAATAAAGGATCAGGGATTTCAGCTAGTCCATCAACTTCCAATATAGTAATTAATAATATTATTGATAATAATTCAAATGGAATTATATCACTTGGTGGTAGCTATTGGGATATTTCCTACAATATTATATCAAATAATACTGTGGGAATTAATTTGAGACCTTTTTTATGGATTTATTCTTTTGGTAGCTCTATTATAGCTAATGAGATTTCAAATAACGGTATGGGTATTGTTATTTGTCGTAGTTATAATAATTTAATATTGACGAATAATTTTATAGATAATACAGAGAATGCTTATTTTAATTCCTTTTCTTTCTTTAATACTTGGGATGGAAATTATTGGGATGGACCGCAAGAACCTCCATGTGTTATTAAAGGAAAATTATTCTTCTTTCTTATCCCTTGGTTAAATTTCGACTGGCATCCCGCACAAGAACCATATGAAATATAGGGAAAGGGAAACATTAGTTTACTTGGGTCTACCAAGTCATTAATTTTGAGCCTTTTTACTCTGGTCTGCCGAAGGTTTACCTTTTTTTACCATTTGAATCTCTTTTTGAAAAAAAAAGAAGATGATGGATTTTGATGGCTTTTGCATCACTTCCTTTGGATTATGTGAATGTCACCGTGAACTCATACCATGCTATGGTTTCTTGTATATAGATATTGCTACTGGACTTTAGGTAACAACTCTATCTAGGTAGATTGTGCAAGACCGTAGGTAGCTTTCAGGCAATCCATAGGTGTTGGCACTCTGAATCTACCTAAGGTCGTGCACCTACTTAGAGATGTTACCAAAATGATGGATTCTAAGTGTAATGTTTTTACTATTTTTTCGTAATATTTATATATATCATCTTATATAATGAAAGAGGTAGCTAAAATGAATAATAATTTTGAAAAGAAGAGCTTGGTTTTTGGAATAATAATTTTGTTTGTTGGGGCAATACGAACAAAGTTGAATTCTATCTTGATGGCGAACTAAAAGCAGTAGATGAAAAACCACCATATAGAGCAGTTCTTCGTACTCTTCCAGGTCTACATACAATTACAGTACTTGCATATAATGGAGCAGGGAATATGTCAATGGATATTAGAGATGAGATTATTATTATCTGAAAAGAGAGAAAAACTTATTTTTAAATCAGGTGCTTCTTTTATAACAGACATGGAAACGGTTTTAATGGTCTTTTACCATTACCTGTCGATTCTGTAGGAGAAATATGATAACTCGGTGAAAAAACAATGATCAAGTCTTTACCTCAGAAATACAATCCAAAAGATGTAGAAGAAAAAATTCAAAAATTCTGGGTAGAAAATGATATATTCAAAAAATCCATTGATCAAAGAAAAGGATGTACACCATACGTTTTTTTAGAAGGACCTCCAACAGCAAATGGACTTCCGCATCCTGGCCATGTTCTTACAAGAGTAATGAAGGATCTTGTTCTGCGTTACCAAACAATGAACGGACATTATATCCTTCGAAAAGCTGGTTGGGATACCCATGGTCTTCCTGTAGAAATCGAGGTCGAAAAAAAACTAGGACTTCATGACAAATCAGATGTTGAAAAATATGGTGTTACAAAATTCAATGAAGAATGCAAGAAAAGTGTATTCAAATATGAAAACGCATGGGTTGATATGACAAATCGTATTGCCTTCTGGCTTGATATGGACAACCCCTATATCACCCTAAAAAATGAATATATTGAATCAGTATGGTGGTCGCTTAAGCAGGCCTGGGAGAAAAAACTACTCTACAGAGGCCATAAGGTTGTCCCATACTGTCCACGTTGCGGTACAGCACTTTCCACTCACGAAATCTCCCAGGGTTATAAAACCATAGAGGATCCTTCAATCTTTGTTAAATTTAAACTGAAAAATGAAGATGCATATTTTCTAGCATGGACAACAACTCCATGGACTCTTATATCAAATGTCGCATTAGCAGTTCATCCTGATGCTGCCTACATTAAAATTAGATATAACGGTGAAGTATTGATTCTGGCAGAAGAACGCGCAGCAGTACTTTTAAAAGGAGAAATGTATGACTTGTTGGATGGTTTTTCTGGGAAAGATCTAGAGAAAATAGAGTATGAACCGTTATTTGACTATGCAAAAACTGACAAAAAGGCATGGTATATGGTTCTTGCAGATTTTGTAACAATGGAGGATGGTACTGGTATTGTTCATATCGCACCCGCTTTTGGTGAAGATGACTACACTATCGGGAAAAAATATGATCTCCCTGTTGTCCAGCTGGTAAAACCTGATGGTACATTTCCTAAGGAAGTTACCAGATGGAGTGGGCAGTTTGTAAAGGATGCTGACCCAAGTATTATAAAATATTTAGAAGAACGTGGACTGCTTTCTGGAGTAAAGACGTATTCTCATGAGTATCCTTTTTGTTGGCGTTGTGAATCACCCTTACTCTATTATGCTATGGAGTCATGGTTTATCGCCATGTCGAAGGTACAAACGTCTCTTGTAAAAAATAACGATCAGATTAAATGGTATCCCAAACATCTTCAACAGGGACGATTCGGAGATTTTATTCGTGAGGTAAAAGACTGGGCACTGTCAAGAGACAGGTATTGGGGAACGCCACTTCCTATTTGGATATGTGATAATAATAAATGTAAACATACGATTTGTATTGGAAGTGTCTCTGAACTAAAAGAATTAAGTGAAACATCATTTGAAGAATGTGATCTTCACAAACCATTTGTTGATAAAATTACAATCAAATGTCCAAAATGTAACTCCAAGATGACTAGAGAAAAAGAAGTAATCGATTGCTGGTATGATTCAGGTTCTTCATTTTTTGCACAATGGCATTATCCATTTGAAAACAAAGAGCAATTCAAAGAGAATTTCCCTGTGGATTTTATCTCTGAAGCGTTAGATCAAACCCGAGGATGGTTCTATTCGCTCCTGGCAATATCTACGTTTTTATTTGACAAAAATCCATATAAAACCGTTCTAACCCTAGGACTGGTTTTAGATAAAGACAATCAGAAGATGAGTAAAAGTAAACAGAACTATGTCGATCCAAACATCATCCTTGATCATGAAGGCGCTGATGCGCTACGTTGGTATCTCATATCTGCAAATGCACCGTGGATGTCGACACGGTTTTATGAAGAAGCAGTTAAAGAGACACTTGGTAAATTTATTCTCACGTTTTGGAATTCCTATAATTTCTTTACAACATATGCCTCGCTTGACACGTTTGATCCAGAGAAAGATATGATTCCTCTTTCAAAGAGGGGACAGTTAGATAAATGGGTTCTTTCCAGGTTTAACCACATGATTGAAGAAATCCACACATTTATGGAGGATTTTGAGATACATAAAGCTGCAAGAGCTGTTGAAAGCTTCATCATCGGTGATTTTAGTAACTGGTATTTACGTCGTTCTCGTAAGCGGTTGTGGGTTGAAGAAAAAACCGAGGATAAACTTTCAGGGTATTCTTCAATGTATGAAATTTTCCTTGGCTTGTCAAAGCTTCTTGCTCCGTTTATACCATTTATCACGGAGGAAATCTACCAAAATCTTAAGGCAGAGAACATGCCTGAAAGCGTTCATTTATGTGACTATTTAACATCAGACGAAAAATCTATAGATGATGAGCTTGAGCAAGGAATGCAGCAGATTAGAGAACTTGTTGAAGTTGGTCGTGCATTGCGTTCTAAGATAGGAATCAAAGTACGATACCCATTAAAAGTAGCAACGATTGTCTGCTCAGAAAAGATACAGAATTCCATAAAAGATTTGCTGGATCTTTTACGTGAAGAACTCAATGTAAAAACTATTTTATTTGCTCAGGATGCAGGTCAGTTTATGACAAAAGCAGTGAAACCAAATCATTCTCATTTAGGTCCAAAATATAAAGGGAAAGCAAAAGATATTGTAAATGCCATAGAATCATCAGATACACATGAGTTATATGAAAAGTTAATGAAGGATAATAAAGTCACAGTTACTTTGGACGAAGAGATAATCAAACTTACTATAGAAGATTTTGAAGTCGTTGAAAGTGAAAAAGAGCATATCGCAAAAGCTGATGCTCAAGACATGACATTATTTTTAGATACAACACTTACCCCTGAATTAGAAGCTGAAGGTTTTGCAAGGGAGATAATACGAAGAATACAATCGATGAGAAAAGAATTGAACCTTGACGTAGAAGATAGAATAGCTACCAAGATAAAGGTATGTTCTGAAAAGAAGACAGCTCTTCGGAAATGGGAAGGCTATATTAAAGAAGAGACTCGGTCAAAAACAGTATCTTTTGTAGAAAAACCTGCAGGCTCACTTGTTAAGAAATGGAAGATCGATGAGTTGGAAGCAGAAATAGGAATTAGCAAATAGTTTTATCATATGTAGCTTGAATGATCTTGAGACGTGTGTAAACTATCGTAGTTTTCAATGAACCAAATTTATTTTATATGATCTTTATTACCACTTGATGATTTGTTTAGGCATTGAAGGCACTGCTCACTCAATTGGAGTTGGAATTATTCAAGATGTGAACAAGACATGTACTGTTCATTCTAATCTCATAAAAACATATAAACCAGAGAAAGGAGGCATACATCCCAGAGAAGCTGCAAACCATCATGCCAACTATATTGCAGACTTAATTTATGAATCAATCAAAAAAGCACACATTGATTTTTCTGACATTGATCTTGTATCTTTTTCACAAGGACCTGGACTGGGGCCCTGTCTGAGAACAGCAGCAACTGCAGCACGTGCACTCGCTCTATCACTCGAAAGACCCATTATGGGTGTCAATCATTGTGTAGCACATTTAGAGATTGGAAGAGGAACCATTCATAGATGTAAAGATCCAGTTTTACTATATGTTTCAGGTGCAAACACACAAGTTATTGCATTTGCTGAGGGCAAATACCGTGTCTTCGGTGAAACACTTGATATAGGAATCGGCAATTGCTTGGACAAGTTCGGTCGATTTATGGATATGGAATTTCCTTCTGGACCAAAGATTGAAAAATTAGCTGAAAAAGGAAAAAAATACCTAGAGCTCCCCTACTCAATCAAAGGAATGGATATTGCATTCTCTGGTCTTCTTACCGCTGCAGAACACTACGTAGAAAAGAAAGAACGATTGGAGGATATCTGTTATTCAATCCAAGAAACCACCTTTGCAGCACTAACTGAAGTAACTGAACGAGCAATAGCACATACCGAAAAAAACGAAGTGCTTCTTGGAGGAGGTGTTGCAAGTAATAAAAGACTGCGAGACATGGTGAAAATAATGGCAGAAGAACGAGGTGCATCGTTTTTTGTTCCAAAAAAAGATGTTTGTATTGACAATGGTGCAATGATTGCCTGGCTTGGATATCTGATGTATAACAGCGGCAGTAGGATGGATATTGAAGATACAAGTATTGATCAACGTTTTCGAACTGATATGGTAGATGTGACCTGGCGTGAATAAAAACATAATTTATAAAGGTGCAGAAGCAGAAATTTGCTTATCAGAATATATGGGAGAAAAAGTAATTCAGAAAGAAAGAATCACTAAATCGTATCGAATTAAAGAAATCGATTCTTATTTGATATCATACAGAACGAAGGAGGAAGCAAAACTTATTTCAGAAGCTCGCTCACATGGCGTTTCAGTTCCAATACTTTACGATATTGATCTCGAAGAAGGTATAATTACGATGGAGTATCTTCAAGGAAAACGAATAAAGGATATTCTCAATAATTTAGAAGAAAAAGAACGAAAGCGCATATGTAATAAGATAGGTGAAAGCATAGCAAAACTTCATAATTATGACCTAATTCATGGTGATATCACCACGTCAAACATGATACTACTTGATGAAAGAATACATCTTATTGACTTTGGCCTAGGTAGTAAAACAAGTGAAATCGAAGCAAAAGGTGTTGATTTACATGTTCTTATGGAGGCGTTTGAATCTACTCATTCGAAGTATCCAAAATGCTTTGAGTATGTACTTGAAGGATATAAAAAAGAATATCATGGAGATACAAATTTGGTAACGAAAAAAATCGCAGATATTGTAAAAAGAGGAAGATATCGATGAGAACTATTTATTTTATTACAGGAAACAAAGGAAAACTTTCTGAGGTAAAAGAAAAACTAAAACCGTTTGATGTTGAAATAATTCAAAAGGATCTTGGGTATCCTGAAATTCAAGCTGATTCTCTGGAAAATGTAGCACGTTATGGCGTTGAACACTTAAAAAAGAGTTTTTCCCATCCGTTTATTATTGAAGACGCAGGTCTTTTCATTGATGCATTGGATGGATTTCCTGGGGTGTATTCCAAATATGTATTTTACACAATCGGTCTCAAAGGAATTCTTAAAATAATGGAAAACAAAACAAAAAGATCTGCTGTATTTAGATCAGTCTATGCATATTCAGAGTCAAATACAAAACCAATTCTATTTGTTGGAGAATGCAAAGGGACAATAACAACAAAGGAGAAAGGAACAGGTGGTTTTGGGTATGATCCTATTTTTGTCCCAGATGGCAAATCGAGAACATTTGCTGAAATGAGTACAGAAGAAAAAAATAGATACTCTCATCGGGGAAAGGCACTAGAAAAGCTTATTGATTTTTTAAAAAATGATATGATACAACACTGAGAGAAGACTTTAAATCTCTAAAAATAATATAAAATAAAGTATCCTGAAAAATATTTATAAAAATAGAAAGTTTTAAAAACATATATCTGTAATATAATACGTAGGAAATGATATGTCCACAGTAGAAAACAAAAGAGATGAAGATAAACTTAAAGTCAGATATTTGAAGATATCAAAGATAATTCTTCTACTGGCAGTTATTTATCTTATCTGGACTGTTTTTCACATCATAAGTGTTTATTTTCTTGGTTTTGGAAATAAATGGGCTGTTCTTACGATGGATCAATGGATACTATCTAGTATCATTCTTTTCAGTATCTTTATTGCTCTTGAATTGATATTTGTTCTGCATCACTTCCTCGTTAAAAAGAAACGAATAGAACGTGAAAAACCAAAACCAGTATTCTTCAAAGGGAAAAGACTACATATATATATCCTACCAACAGGGTCCAAGGGCGGCATTTTCAGTAAAACCTTTGTAAAAATTGATAATGATAATATTCTGTCGTTACGATATCAAATGATACCACCAAGGGATCTGTGGGGGAAAAAAGAATAAGCATTATTTTTTTAACATTCCCATTTCAGCAAGTTTTTCTGGAAGATAGGTATCAGTGACATAATCAAGACCATACTTTGCTAGTGCCTGCTGTTCAGATTTCTTACCAATTGTAAGCTGAAGTTTAATCTCATGTTTCCAAAACCTGTCTTGAAAACGAGGATCAGAAAGCTCACTTTTTAACGCATTGATGTCCTCTTTTGTTAGTTTATCAGTTGGTAATTTATAGTTCTCAATATCAGATGGTGTGACGCCAAGGTATTGAGCAGCAGGCGTTGCAAGATATTCAGAGATATGAGCAGTCTTTATCGCACCATAGGCAACGCTACCAAAGATTCGGTAACTCCAAGGATCGCAATCAGTAAACACGAGAACAGGAAGTTTTTTTTCTTCATTTAATCGTTTAATAAATCGCCTTGTTGACCTAGCAGGCTGTCCTTTTAGATGAACAAGAATTGCTCTAAATGACGTATCAAACCCATTTTCAACCAATCGATCAAACATACCACCGGTTTCTATAGCAAGAACAAAATCAGCATCTGCACTTTTAAATGTAATTTTTTCTGGTTCCACGTTATAAGGAATAGAATATCCTGAATCACCCACATCATCTTGACAATGGATCTTCTTTTTGGTTTTATTCCGAGTCATCTCTTCAATAGTAAAATTTCCAATCACTCGTGCACCATCTTCCTCAGGTCGTAATTTAAAATCCTCTCTCATACAACTTGTTATGACTTCTAAGTCCTCTGCAAGAGAATCTGATTCTGGCTGGGAATGAAACTTTGCAAGATCCCACCCTTCAGAAATATAATACATCTCTCTCAGTGTTGAAGATTTATTAGCTTTTATCATATCCTTTATGAAATCCACCATGTACATGGTACGAAGCATCATATAGGCTCCATCGAGTGATTTCGCAGATCGTTCTGTTGTATTTCCTCCATATTTCCACACGTTCAGCTTCTCATCAAATTGAATGTTTGCTTTTGTACGTGTCGGAAGTTTTAGATGAGGTATCTCTAAATTTTCAAGATCATCATAAACTTTAGATGCAATGGAATCAATTTTCTTAATCACCTCTGTAAAATCACGTGGCATATTACTCACCCTCCCATTTATCTGCCCCTACGACATAGGCAGCATTGATATTTTCAATATACAAATCATTTCCATCAAAATCTCCCTTATCAAGCCCTGCGAGTTCAAAAGAAACATCGATTTTGTTTGCTGGTTCTAACGTTTCAAGATTCCATTTAATGTAATGATTAGTGATTTTTGCTGGCTTCGGTGTAACGGTTCCCACAACAGCATCTTCAGGAATTACAGCATAAAGATTGAATTTCTGAGGCGTGTTTTTATAGTTTACTACCAGAACATTGCTTTTTGTAATCCAACCTCCATCCTGAGGCCCAGAAGGATCTTCAAACAGTGTAGATTGAGCCGGTTTTGACGAGGCTTTCTCATACTCGATAAGATCTTCGATCCATACCACATCCATGATTTTTGTTATCACTGCGTCAATGGAAGGTACAGGTTTATCAAGCATATCTGCAGATTTTCTGGCAATTTCTGGTAGAATCTTTGTAATTAAATCAAATTTCTCTCTTGTTTTCGCCCTTTTTACTTCTTTATGAATATGACTTTGTACTTTTCGAGCACATTCTCTAAACGCGAGTTTAATTTCATTTTCAATTTCTGGGATATCTGCGATTGCTTCTTTTGATTCAGAGGTAAAGGGAATGAGCGTAGAAGACATATGGGTTAAAAATATTGCAGGACCAGAAGGTATACCTCTGCCTGAAGGCTGATCAAATCCATATCGTCTCCAATCAATAGATGATATTGCAGCAGTAGAAACACAATCGCCTTGTTGATATAAGAGAGGTACCCTGTTGGCAAACCGCAATAATTTTACAGGTTTATCTTTCGGTAAACTGCCGCCGTAGACAATTCCAACTTCAATCTGGAAGGGGCTGCCTGAATACACCGATGTAGGTCTAGAAGCAGTATAGATAAATTCCGGTGAAATCTCTTGAGTCTCATGTTTTAAACTGCGTTTAATCAGAGTCTCACCAATAGGAGACAGACAATCAGTTGAAGGAGCCATGATTTTTACTTTCTTAAATGCCTTATGTAACGCTAAAATTTGCTCTCGAAACATTTTCTTGGGATCAAGCCCTTTATCAAGCTGAGCCTCTTCACAGACAGCATTTGTCGTCCTCTCTCCCATACTACTAAACTCGCTTTTTAAAAACGAGGAGAGTTTTCTACTCTTTGTAATTTTTGCTATTTTTATTAAAGTTCCAAGTTCAATACCGTAGGGATGTGGCTTAATTTCAATAGATTTTGTTGGAAGTGTCTCTAAGATTCGTTCAAATAAATGCTGGGTTCCATCAGGTTCTTTAAATGTGATTTGCGCATGGGGATTTATAATAGAAGTACTTTGTAGATAGTCATAGACAAATCGCTTACCTCGTTTGTAGTCTGCAACAATGCTTACCTCTACTCGAGTACCGGAGGGTTTCTCCCAGTGTATGATACCTCGACTTATGACTTCAGCACGATTTTTATTTGTATCAATAGCAAGTTCTGTTACTGTTGCAGGTCTGTCTTCTTGTATTTTTGAAGTGATTTTCGCATGTTTACCTGTTGTTAATTGGCTATACAATACAACAGCAGAGATACCTATTCCTTGTTGTCCTCTACTTTGCAGAATGGCATGGAACCGTGAACCATACAGGAGTCTTCCGAAAATATGTGGAATCTGTTTTTTTATAATTCCAGGTCCATTATCTTCGATTATAAGTGCACATTCACCATCTTCATGGTTTCTTACTTCAATGTAAATATCTGGGAGAATACTAGATTCCTCACAAGCATCAAGCGCGTTATCGACTCCTTCTTTTACACTTGTCAAAAGAGCTCTTGTCGGGTTTCCAAAACCAAGGATGTGTTTGTTTCTTTCAAAGAATTCAGCCACAGATATTTCTTTTTGTTTTTTGGCAAGCTTATGGGCAATTACTTCAACTTCAGTCAAAAGCTGTCCTCCTTTCTAGGATATGATTGCATCCGAAATAGGTAATCCATATCGTTATTATAAAATTATTGTATGATCAATAAATATATTGTATTTTTAAGCTAGAATATTTCCTAAAATTTCAAAGTGAAGTATCTTTTATCTGTACGTCTATCCTCCTTCAAACACAACAATTGAGTAGATGTTTTCCCCTTGTATTTTTTCCCTACCTTTTAAATCCGGTAATTCAATGACAAAGGAGAATTCAATAATGTCTCCACGTTATTTTTCGAATTGACCGTTGGTCACTAGACGGTCCAAAGCTTTTATATTTCTTTATCCTATTATTTTATATTATTTTCATATTTTTGAAATCCAAAGAATTCAAAATTTGGTGCTTTCAAAATGACAAAAGATAAAAAACATATAGAAATGAGAAATAAGGTGGAAAGCCTTATGGACAGAAGGTTTTCTATAGAAGAAATTGCACATAAATTAAAATTACCTTTGGGTTCTAGGTATATCAAAAACTCAGCAAAATGGTATAAATACTGTGTAATTGCTAAGAGAAATCAAAAGAAAGCGATTGAAAAGCATCCAAATTTATATAGTAAAGCAGGCAAAATTGCTCAACAAAAACACCCATGGTTAGGATATGAATTGGGAAAAAAATATGGGGCTATTCAAGGCAGGAATAAAGCAGAAAGATTAAAAGGAAATTCGGAATATTTTTCAATGATGGCTAGAAGATTACACGAAATCGATCCTGAACATTCTAGAAGAAACATGAAAAAAGCCCATGTAACAATGAAAAAGAAAGGCATATTCATTAAACATCAAAGAGAAGCGGCATTAAAATGTATGGAGAAGAATCCAAATCAATTAAAAGAAATGTCTAAAAAAGCACATGAAATGTATCCCTTAGCATTATTAGCTTTGGAAAGTTTGAGGAGAAATTATCCTTTTGAATTTATGGGTTGTTTATTTGATTCGGATAGTGAAAGAAGATTGTGTGAAATATTTATTGGGAATAAATTAATGGAAAAACCAATTGAAGAAAAAAATGTACATTTTAGAATAAACAAAAGTCATGTTGATTTTTTTATTCAGAACAGTATTTTTGTTGAATTTCATCCACCGATGAATTATGGAAGATCCAAGGGAGAAACTGTAAAAAGTTATTATGAAGAAAGAAGGAGAATTCTTGATGGAAATGGATTTGAAAATTATCCTTTAATAGTTATAGACCGACTAAGAAATATTGAACCTGAAATTAAGAAAATAAAAGAATTAATTTCTTTTAATTGAATATTATTTTTTCACACTGTCTAAATACCGTATATGATCTAACACTTCTTCAATTTCTAATATGTTTAGATCAATATTAAAATTTGTTTTAAGATCTTCTTTTATTTTATCGATAGCTTTTTCTTCTTCTCCAAGTATTTTACCAATAAAATTAACCATATCTTCTCTATGATTCCATGGAAAGACTATCCATGCCCAATCTTTCTCACATCCATAAAAATCAGGAACACACTTAGAATTATTTAAACGAATCAACGTAGTTGTTTTAATCTCTGAAGGATTCAGTTCTTCAATATGTTTTATAGCAAGCTTCATACTTTGTCCTGTATCTGTTATATCATCAGCAACTAAAACATTTTTTCCTGTCAAGTCCATATTTAATTTATGAGTCAATTTAGCTTTACCGTCTTTAGTAGCAGTCAATCCCCAGTGATCCACCTTTATTGCAAAACAATTTTTAATATGTAAGAAATCACAAAACATTCTTGCAGGGACTAGGCCACCCCTTGATAAGCCAATAATAATATCAGGATGGAAATCGCTTTTCTTAATCTTATTAGCTGTTTTTTTAGCAAGATTATGCATTTGTTGCCATGTTGTTACAACACAATTTATTTTTTCCATTTTGATTCTCCATAAACCCTTTTTTGCCAACTGGGTACGGTTCATATTTTTGATTTTATCGATTCAGTCATATTCAGTCATACTATCTTCCCTTTTAAAATACTGTCATTATTTATCGATACAACGCAATCGTAAAGCAAAAAGCTTTTTTAGTACTTTTTGCTCCGTACGTCTAATTATTCACGTAATGGTTGATTATATATGTCTATAAAAATTGGAATCATCGGGGGAAGCGGCCTAAGCAAGATGGGAATAATAAAAAATACTGAAGAAATTGAAGTTAACACTCCCTTTGGTAAACCTTCAGATAAGATTACACTTGGAACTATCGGAGGTACTGATGTTGTTTTTATACCAAGACATGGAAGAAAACACACAATTCCGCCCCATAAGGTAAATTATCGGGCAAATATCTTCGCTTTGAAGGAATGCGGTGTTGAATATCTTATTTCAACTGCTGCAGTAGGGAGTTTGAAAAAGGAGATCAAACCTCAGGATTTTGTGATAGCTGATCAATTAATCGACCGAACTGCAAAGAGAGATTCAACGTTTTTTGAAGAAGGTGTTACTGTGCATGTTGGTTTTGCTGATCCATTTTGTCCTTTATTATCTGAAATAATTCTTAAAAATGCAAAAAAAGTTGGAGTTACAACTTATAAAGGAACATATATTTGTATGGAAGGCCCTCAGTTTTCAACGAGAGCGGAATCCAACCTTTACAGAAGCTGGAATGTCGATGTGATAGGAATGACTCTTGCTCCAGAGGCAAAACTAGCTAGAGAAGCTGAAATGTGTCTTGCTGCAATACTTGCAGTCACTGATTTTGACTGTTGGTATGACGAAGAAGAAAGCGTTAGTGTAACTTCCGTTGTTGATAATCTAAAAAAGAATAGTATAAACATGGCAAATATCCTAAAGAAGCTTATTCCTGAGATTAGTTATAAACGAAGTTGTGAATGTAAAAATGCACTCCAAAACGCAGTCATTACTTCTCCTGATATTGTTCAAAAAAAAGGTAATAAAGACATCATGAGAGTGTTATTAAAAAAACTTATAAAATAAAGTGTTTTTAGCATCTGTCATTGAAAGCAACGTTTATAAGTAAAAATTTACTTTGTCTTCTAAAATTTACTTCTTATGAGACCGAAAATGTCAGCATACAATCAAAAAGCATTGGAAGAGAAATGGCAGAAGAAATGGCAAGAGATGAAAATCTATCATTTTGATTTTGACAGCAAAAAAAAGACATACAGTATTGATGTTCCACCTCGTTATGCCTCTGGTCCATTACATGCAGGTCATGCAGTTCATTATACACATATAGATTTTGCAGCACGCTATAAACGAATGAGAGGATACAATGTTTTCTTTCCTTTATGTTTTGATGTAAATGGCATTCCTATCGAGGAACGTGTTGAACGTAAGATGAATATCACCCGTAAGGATATAGACCGACATAAGTTCATAAAACTCTGTTCTGATTTTGCTGAAAAGAATATCAAAACAATGACGAATCAATTTATGCGACTGGGAGAAAGCATGGACCCCAGTATTTTCTATCAGACAAATGCAGAATACTACAGAAGAATCACTCAAATATCATTTATTGAACTGTACAACAAAGATCTAATTTACAAAGGAAAATTTCCTGTTAATTGGTGTCCAAGATGCATGACTGCGATGGCGGATGCTGAAGTTATCTATAGTGATAGAGAAACAAAACTCAATACAATTAAGTTTTACTTTATCAAAGATCAACCAGAGCAGATTTTGAAATTTCATGGCATTGGAAAAGATGGAAATGGTGTTTATATTGAAATTGCAACAACAAGACCGGAGATGCTTCCGTCCTGTCAAATCGTTGCGGTTCATCCAAATGATGAACGAATGCTATGGTTGGTTGATCAAACAGTTAAAGTCCCTGGGTTTGATAAAGAAGTAAAAATTGTGGAAGATGATGCCGTTGACCCTGAGTTTGGTACTGGTATAGTCATGATTTGTACCGTTGGAGATAAAGAAGATTTAAATTGGGTTTTCAAGTACAAACTTCCTCTTGAAATGAGTATTGACGAAGAAGGAAAAATGACAGAGATCTGTGGGAAATATCAAGGGATGAACATTAAAGATGCAAGAAAGAAAGTTATTGAAGATTTAGACAAGGCGGGTCTTCTCATTAAACAAGAAACACTTGATCAAAACGTTGGAGTCTGCTGGAGATGTAAAACCCCGGTGGAATTCATCAATGCAGAACAATGGTTTTTGAAAACGGTGGATTTTAAAGAGATGGTTCTTCAGCAAAGCGATGCAATGAACTGGTTTCCTGAGTTTATGAAAATACGACTTGAAGACTGGGTAAACTCGCTTGAATGGGATTGGGTTATCAGTAGACAACGTTACTTTGCAACTCCTATACCTCTTTGGGAATGTGAAGAATGCAAAGAAGTTGTAGTAGCACGACCGAAAGATTGTTATGTTGATCCGACAGTTGATAAACCTCCTATCGAAAAATGTCCAAAATGCGGCGGTTCACTTAAGGGATGTGAAGATGTTTTTGATACATGGATGGATTCATCGATTTCTCCTTTGTATAACGCGTTTTGGCAGAGAGATAAAGAAAAGTTCAAAAAAATGTATCCAATGTCGCTTCGACCACAAGCACATGATATCATCCGGACATGGGCGTTTTATACAATACTACGATGCACGCTTCTCACTGATAAAAAACCTTTTGAAAATATTATGATGGGTGGCTTTATCTTATCTGAAGATGGAACACCTATGCATGCAAGTCTTGGTAATGTTATCGATCCACTCCAAGTGATAGATGAATATGGTTCTGATGCGTTTCGATGTTATGCTGCAAGTTGTGCTCTAGGTGAGGACAACTCCTTTAGAACAAAAGATGTAGTAAGAGGAACAAAACTTCTAAGAAAACTATGGAATGTAGAACAATTTATTAGTAGCGTTATAAAAGAATCAAAACCTGAGGAAACAGAACTACAAGATATAGACATATGGATCCTTACAAAATATAACAAGTTAGTCAAAAAATGCACTGAACAGATGGATGTGTTTGATTACTCACAGGCTATGAAAGAAACAGAATATTTCCTTTGGCATGAAGTTGCTGATCACTACATAGAAATGATTAAAGCATCGATTTATGAAAAGAAAAATATTGGTAGCTTTAAATATGTTCTTTACACAATTGGTCTTGGATTACTAAAACTGTTTGCACCATTTTTCCCACATATAACAGAGGATATTTATCAGCAAAATTACAAGAAATTTGAAGACGATGAAAGTATTCATATCTCTTCTTGGCCTGAACCAATTGAAACTTTCCAAGAAGCGAAAGAAGCAGGGGAACTTGTAAAATATTATATTTCTACAATGAGATCAAGAAAAAGTGAGCAAGGCATTGCATTAAATGCATCATTTCAATCTTCAGCAACCTTTTCTACAGAAGAAAATATTGCAAAAATAGCTCCAAGTGGATCAATAATCAAATCAACATTACACTATCCTGATAACCATCAATTTATACCAGAAAAACCTAATATTGAAGAGAAGATTATTGCAGTTGTACCAATTCAATCAAAAATCGGACCTTTATTCAAAAAAGAAAGTAAAGAAATTATCAAATGGATAGAAAATAATCAGGATGTTATTATTAATAAAATAGAAAAAAAAAGAGATATTACATGGTCAGATATTCCCATTACAAGAGATTCTAATCTGAAATATGGCTTAATTGAAAAAGGCTATCTTAAAATCATAAGAGAAAGCAGAGTAAAAGGAAAGAGAGATACTAGATTATTTCACTTTGGCGAATTTTATGTTGATGAGCCTCTAGGAACGAAGTAATGAAAATAAATAAAAGAATATTGAAAAGTTGGGCCGTCAAGATTCTCGCAATTCTTATCGTGATTGCAATGATTCTAACAGGGTTTGTTGTCATCTTTTGGAAATAGTTTTTTTTCTCGATAGGTTTTTAAATAGTTTTTTTATTCAGCGCCCACGTGATTTAACTATGGTTGAAAAAGAGATATTGGCAAACCCCGCACCGCTGGGTCTTATGGGCTTTGGAATGACAACAGTACTATTAAATTTGCACAATGCAGGCTTCTTTGTACTTGGCACAATGATACTTGCAATGGGGATTTTCTATGGCGGTATCGCACAAGTTATCGCTGGACTTTTAGAATATAGGAAGGGAAATACCTTTGGTGTAACTGCATTTACATCATATGGTCTCTTTTGGCTTTCACTTGTTGCTCTACTTATTATGCCTAAGTTTATTTCAAGTTTTGAAGGTCCAGGCGATACGGCAATGGGTTCATATTTTTTTATGTGGGGTCTATTCACGTTTCTTATGTTTATTTCAACCTTAAAGCATCCTAAGGCATTACAGTTTGTATTCATATCACTTGCAATACTGTTTTGGCTTCTTGCTCTCGGTCACTTTGCTAACAGCACAACAGAAACTGGTCAATTAATCACAAAGATAGCTGGATTCGAAGGTATCATCTGTGGTTTAAGCGCAATATATCTAGCGATGGCCCAGGTTATGAATGAAGCCTTTGGAAAAATAATCTTGCCTGTAGGCAGTTCAACAATAAAATAACCCTAAATCTCGATCAACTTATATGAGGAAGATCCAAGTCTGATCTTCTCACCATATTTTATTTGTTTTAAAGGACTTATCTTATTTTCTTTTTCAAAAACATCTTTTTTGACATCATTAATGAGATCAAGTGATGCTTTATCTATTGCCACAGGATCATCGGATACCAAGTAACCAATATCTGGACATATAACAGGTCCTGCAAATGGATCGCAATCACAACTTCTCGCTATTCGTTTTACTTCGTTAAGATAAATAACGTTTTTATTGTGAACGCATGCCTTTGCTGCACATGCAAGAACATATTGAAAATCTGCATCCTTATGATTTAGTGCATTGCTCTTACATGCGTCAACGCATACGCCGCAACCAAAACATGATCCCATATTTTGTTTCCATTCGCCTTCTTTGACTTCAATTGCATTAAACGGGCAAACCTCTGCACAAACACCACAATACGTGCATGCATCCTTCTGATAGAGCGGTCTGCTCCCATGATGCATCCTTATTTTTGTTTCTTTTGTAACACCGCCCATACCAAAGTTTTTGATGGCACCACCCATGCCTGTTGCTACATGTCCCTTTATATGAGAAAGAGCGAAAATATGGGTTGATTCTGCAAGATGTTTTGCAACGTCATACTCTCTCTCTTCGACAGTTATCGGAATCCCTGAGTCATCTATTACTACATTACATCCAACCTTTTTTTTGGTAAATCCATGTATCTTGGCAAGTTTTAGATACCCTGTTTTTGAATGTCTTAATCCAGTATAGGCCACAGTTGTATCAAAAAGATAAGGATCTGCAGGTACTTTTTTTAGCTCATCAACAACATGTTTTACGAAATCAGGTTTAGGATAATACTTGTTTTTATCCTCGCCCATGTGGAGTTTTACAGGTACTTTTTTACCGGCAAAGCTTTGAATATTAAAACTTACAAGTGCTTCGTGTAGTTTTTTAAGATCAGTAAAAAAAACGACTTTCTTCATCCTACTTTCTTTTCCCATTTTTTTAGTTTAAGGACACTGCCTAATGATCCACCGTTTTTTATTTCCTCACGAATGCGGTCTTCATGTTCTTTTACATCAAGTGCTCTGTTTGCAATCTCCTGAGCTTCCGTTTGCGGCACCACAACAACGCCTGAATCATCTCCAATGATCCAATCGCCTGTTTGTACTGTTTGATTTCCACAGGTGATCTCCGCTCCGATCTCTCCAAAACCCTTTGGCTCACCAGCATTTGAAGAAATATGTCTGCAAAAGATAGGAAAATCCATGGTTACAATATCATCAAAATCTCTTACTGAACCATCGATGACGACACCTGCAAGACCTTTGAGTTTTGCACTCCAGGTTGCAAGCTCTCCCCAAATCGCTGTTGTTCCACCATTTACATCTACTACAATAACAGTGCCTTTGTCTGCTTTGTCAATTGCCTCTATAGGTTTTGCCCAATCTCCATCCAGTGTCTGTACGGTAAGAGCCCTTCCTACCATATGAAAACCCAGTTTAATGGGTCGTATACCCTGCATTGCTCCTTTTTTATGCATTCCATCTGAGATATTCGGTGTCGAAACTAGTGAAAACGCTTCTTTTAATTTGGTTTTATCATATTTTTTAAAAAGAGTGGTTTCAATAGATCTTTTTTCAGAAATTGCTTTTTTTATCTGTTTAGTGGCTTTTGTAACATCTTTGGCTTTTGTTATGGCTCCCCCGATAATAATGATGTTTGCCCCTGCTTTTACAACGTCAGCAGCTGTTTCACTATTGAGCCCACCTGCAACAGCAATTGGTATCTCAGTCGTTTTAACAAGAGATGAAAGAACATCAATCGGTTTCTTACCGGTCATTTGTTCATCGATACCGACATGCATGCAGAGGTAGTCTACACCGAGTTTTTCTAACTCTTTGGCTCGCTTAACTTTGTCCTTTATCCCAATTAAATCAACCATGATTTTTGTTCCGTATTTTCTTGCTGATTTCAATGCATCAAGTATGGTACTATCATCCGATGCAGCAAGTATACATACAACGTCTGCTCCGGCTTTTGCAGCCATTTCAGTTTCAAGTGCACCAGTATCCATTGTTTTCATATCTGCGACAAGTGTTTTATCTGGAAATGTTTGCTTGAGTTTTCTCACGATCTCCATACCCTCGCTTTTGATAAGAGGCGTTCCTGCTTCTATCCAATCAGCTCCACCTTTTACTGAAGCTTCTGCAATGCTCAAAACTCGATGGGCATTGAGAAGATCTAATGCTAACTGTAAAATTGGTTTCATCATTAGTTAATAAATAATCATTTACTTAAGGGTTTTCTCCTATATTTTTGATGAATGATCAACAGAACCACTGTTTTTTCTAAAAAATGGATTTATATCAAAAACTAGGGGAGAGGCTATGCTTTTTTATAGTAGCGTCAAGAATCCGTTGGGACATTCTCTGAAGGGATTTTACTACTAAAATGATCAATGTCCTGAAAATAATAACGACCCCATGAAACCATCCCGTAGTCCTCAGGTGGATGAAATCTGTAAAGTATCATACTCTTCTCGACATTCTCATGGACATACCTGATTCCTTCCATTAACTCTTCAAAACTTATACTATCATCACGATGTCCATTATTGGTTATATCGTATCCAATCGCTGCTTCGTGGAATTGTTTCATTTCTTTATCGACAATTTCTATGGGTATCTCGGCCAATGCCTCTGGTATCCTATCCTCTGAACCGAACATAAGTTCGATATAAGTTTCGCTCTTAATGTTCCGAATATACCCCAGATACTTGTTATATATCTTCAAAACCCGGCTGGTGTCCTTCTTCCCAGTACGCTTTCGTATATCGCCCTTCACCCCTCCGAAACATAGTTCGAGTAAACCGTTTGTTCTTGGAATTTCAACCAAAACCTCCTCACCATTAACCTCTACAATGATATTGTCCATGATCAAGCTTTCTCGATACTTCTCAATATAATCACAGATAATTTGGGCGCCATCGTTGCCCCGTTTCGTTAATTCCTTCATATTCCTCTCATATTCTATAAGGTTCTGTTTCATCTCCTGTACCCTCTCATTATTCTTGATTATGAGTTGATCCCTTGGTATGTCTCCAATATTATTCGGAATGTCCAATATCTCACGTAACTCATTGAAATATTCAAGTTTGCTGTTCAATTCTTTCGCAAGATACCTAATTTTTATTGTGCATTCACCGGTACCTTCAACTGTCTGAGTAAGCTGTCTATACAATTTATGTAATAATTTCGGGTTTCGATTTGTATTTGTAGCTGTTCGGATAATTTCCCGAACAGCAATGATGCCCCGGGTACACCGATTATAGAAATTCAATCGTGGGAGGGAAAAGGGAAAATCCATCTTATTGTTATCCTCATGATATCTAAGAATCCAAGATATAACATCGTAGGTTTGACTGAAAATCATATCATCTATCGGAATATGAACAAGATTTGTCATCTTCCTGCCATCCATTGCATATTCCCTGATAGGAATATTATCTGTCTCACTCTTACGTTTCATCTTCTTTCTCAATCGTCTCAGCGAAGCTACCGTACAAGGTTGTTCCTTTAACAACGCACTTAAAGAAGAATGATCTTCTTTAAAGAGTGCACAACCAATAGTCTGAAGAACATGAAAGGAACAATCACGATGCGGGACATGCGGAATTACATCCATATGAGCATTATGAAAACCGGAACTTGCATCGGAGACCCCCACAATAGGATCATTCAATTTACCGATAATCTCCTCAAGATAGGGTTTAACATATTCACTTCCTTCCGAAGGAACATCGATGGATTTCAAAACCCAATTCCGGAGTAAATCCATGAACAAAATAATCCTATCACTATTTCCATCACCGGTCCCATCCGTCCCCAGGATGTAACCAACACCAGATTTAATCTCACTGGCCAAACAATCAAAATGTATCTGATGGTACAGATAAAACCTGACTATGAATTCAATAGATAGATTAGTGATAGTTCCATCCGAAGCTTTAATTCCAAACCTATGGCGTAATTCTCCTCTGATGTAATCCCGATCCCGATTCTTAATGAATTTCGATTTACCAACAAAACATACAACATCCATCGAATAGGGAGATTTCCCACGATTATGGCAGGGTAAGCAGGGTGCATATTTACGTAACCTTACCCGTCCATCGGGTTGTAATGGTAAATATTTATCATCTTCACAATAAAGATATATACTCCTCCCTCGGAACATACCATAATCCAAGTATGCAAACCACTTTTTATCAGTTTTCAACACAAGCAACCTCTTTCCACAAATCGGGCAAAACTCAATATCCGGCCGGAGATCAATGAGAAATTCTCCAAGCATCATTAAAATACACGCTTCGTTTTTAAGCCGATCTTCCTCCTGCTTCAAAACCCGGAGAATGCGGATAGAGACCCCTTTTTTTCAATTTCATAGTAATCAAATATCCACCTAACTCTTCTTTTACTTATACGAACACCCTCAGATTCCAATATCGGCATAATCTTCTCCATAGAAGTAACATGGTGCATGAGAGCTACTACAAGCACTTGAATGATTTTATCTTTACTCACAGGCACCTGTGAGGGTAACATCTGAAACATACGATTTCGTTCTTTTAATTGTTCCAGCCTCTTTGTGTCCATAGAGAAATATATCAGAAACCTCCAGCCCACATCACGAAATACCATTTTCGCTTCAACACATGAGGTGACATGGTGGTAAATATCGACCTGAAGAATCTGTCGTAATTCCCCTGCTGACAAACCTGCTTTACTGTTTTCCACGAGATGTTGAATGGTTTCCTTGAGAGTGCCCCATTTAGAAAAATAAAAACCTTTATGCTCCCATAACCCGTTATTGTCAAATTCAGGTATGTCTGCCAAGGTAATTCCAGAACTATTTCTATTGTAGCTCGTCAGATATCCCATAACATTGAGAATCCGAAATATTGTCTTTTTTGAGCATGCGAAGTGTCTTGCAAGTTCGGAGGCTTGCATGACCTTATGTAATCGGAGGTACTCAACAACCATTTCACGTGGGACTTTCTCTGGTGCCATGTGTCCTAGTATACGGTATAAGTTAAAAAGATTTACTAATACTGTATATGTGGACAATTTGAATTGTTATCTATGACACTCCCAAATATCTCAAGAATTCTGTGTCCTAGTATACAGTTTGCCCAACGGAAAGTTGAACCTATAGCTTTTTTATATGTCATTTAAGTATTATCTTATCTTACAAGTACGCCATAAGTAAGTACCACACTCTGGACAAAAAAACTCGAATCTTTCTATGCAATTCTCACAGATATCTAAACCACAATGGGGACATTTATGTACGTCTGTAAAATCGAATATATTGCACACATAGCAAACTGGCATTTTTCTCCTCAAACCTCAATTTTATATTTAATTATTATGTTATACTGTGTTAAAACAACTATTTAAAACTAACGTGAAAAAATGCCAAAATGAAAAAATATATCCAAAGAAACTAAGTTGAAATACTTGATCTTTCTCCATTTCTCCATTTTGGCCATTTTCGAAAAATCTGAATTAGGAATGCTCGTGGAATAAACTTCTGAAAAAAACTGTACAGTTAATCTCTTTTTGAAAATTAACTTGATATAATGC
>Ga0209979_1001661_pt1 | contig 23569 bp, 18 predicted proteins | sample AnhtaG_FD_183114 | JGI IMG/M metagenome (GOLD analysis project Ga0209979, IMG submission 183114) | Deep subsurface microbial communities from Anholt, Denmark to uncover new lineages of life (NeLLi) - Anholt_01485 metaG (SPAdes) (version 2) | ecosystem: Environmental > Aquatic > Marine > Oceanic...
CGCCCTCTCCGTTTCTTATGATCCGAAAACACTGCACACCTGATCCACAGCAAATATCCAGCACAGGATAAAGATTAAAAAGGGAAACGAATTGAGCTACCCTTTTTTTAATATTTCTCACGGGGGATTCCAGAAGCCAATCATTCAACAAGCCGCCGACATAGAGTCTTCTCAAAGGAATAATACCTTTTATTTCTTTGTTTCTGTGAAAAAAAATGCATCCCCGTCTTCAAGTTCCTTCGGATCATGGACTGGTTCCCATACAATATACACGGGATTTTCATGGTGAAGCAGATTAAGAACATCGGCAAATTGATCGCCTCTTGCAAAATAGTATATTTTCCCCTCTGAAAAATACGGTTCTGGTACTTCGTGCCCAGGTTTTGCAAATACAGCTTGAGCGATCTCTTTCCCTTCGGAATACAAATAAATGCACCGGTCCCCCCATCTTGTCCGTCTCCCCTTACTGTCATTTCCAAATATCTTTACAGAATAAGAATCAATCTTAAAGCTCGTAGCAGCCATAGGCAATTCCTCCCGCTAAAATCCCCTATATTTATTCTCATGATCCAACAGCCATTCCTTTTTCCACAATCCGTCACCGTATCCTCCCAGTGTTCCGTCGTGAGCAATAACGCGATGGCAAGGGATGATAATAGCGATATTATTCCTTCCGTTGGCGCTACCCACAGCGCGGACAGCTTTTTCATTCTTGATGGCTGCGGCAATATCTTTGTAAGAGGCTGTTCTTCCATAAGGAATCTTCATCAGCTGATTCCACACTTTTTTCTGGAAGTTTGTTCCCTCTAATTGTAATTTTATCGAAAATTCCTTTCGGTCTCCCGCAAAATACTCATAAAGCTGTCTACAACAGTCCTTTAATGTTACTGGAATGGCAGGATCGGGATCGCTCTTTTTTTCCACAAAATGGACGCCGGTTATTCTCTGTTCTGTCCCCATAATTTCTAGTATTCCTATCGGTGCATCGTAGTAAGTCTTGTAAAGTTGTTGCATATTCAGCTTGCTTATAGCATAGCCCGAATTGTAAATCAATAATAGACCCGATAAAACAAGGCATATTAGATGGTATGAAAAAGATCCGATGATATGAATTTTTCTTTTTTAAAATTTATTCTATAATAGGACATTCGTCATTTTAAGGAGATTCTATTGGGCAGATCAGCAATATTCGCTTGCTTACTTTTATTTCTTTGTATCGCCTCTCCCCTCTTTTCTCAGGAAGAAACGTTCTGTGATCAAATCGCATCCTACTCCATGGACGTGGTGCTCGACACGACAGAAAAAACAATAGACTGCATAGAACTCTTGTCCTGGACAAACACATCAGAGATGCCCACAGATGAGCTCTGGTTTCACCTCTACTGGAACGGATTCCAGAATAACATGAGTGATTTTTTGCATGAAGGGACACAGAGATGGGACCGAATTGTCCGCCAAAACAATGAAGAGGATTGGGGTTACTGCCGAGTGGAGGCCATAAAAATCATCGAAAATGAGAATTTCTCTGAGGCTGACCTCGGACCTACCATGCTATTTCGTCACCCTGACAATAACAACAAATATGACCAAACCGTTTTTTCTGTCCAGCTTCCAAAACCCATAGAGCCCGGCCAAACCATCGAGTTGGAAATCACCTTCCACTCCAAAGTCCCGCGGCCGATTCACCGGACAGGGGGACATAAGGATTATTATTTTATCGCCCAGTGGTTTCCTAAAATCGGTGTTTTTTACGAGGGGAATTGGAACTGCCACCAATTTCACGCCACGACAAATTTTTTTGCTGACTTCGGGACCTATGATGTCCGTATTACTCTTCCTTCCTCCTACAACATCGGCGCTACCGGGGAGCACCGCGAAAAGAGCGGCAACAAGGATGGCACAACGACCCACCGCTTCTTCCAGCACAGCGTCCATGACTTTGCCTGGACCGCCAGCCCCAATTACCTGGAATTTATCGAGGATTTCGAATTTGCCCCTGGAAAATCCACAGAGATCACGCTGCTTCTCCAGCCATACCATAAAAATCTCAAGGACAGGTACATGAATGCAGTGAAAAATGCCGTGAAGTACTGCAGCCTATGGTACGGTGATTACCCTTACACCACTGTCACCTGCGTCGATCCGGCCTATAACAGTCGTTCCGGTGGGATGGAATACCCCACCCTTTTCACAGGAGGAACTTATTTTCTCAGCCGCAAGGGGATATCCCGTCCCGAAGGAGTGACCATCCATGAGTTTGGGCACGGCTATTTCTTCGGATTAGTGGCAACCAACGAATTCGAAGATGCCTGGATGGACGAAGGCTTCACCTCCTTTCTAGATTCTGAAGTTTATTATGAAGCCTATGGCCGTCCTATTTATTCTAGGTCCTATTTCAACATACCCTTTGTATTCAAAGACGTTCCGATGCCGATTGAATCCAGTGGAATTTCCAGGCATCGGAGAACCTATGACATGGATACTATGCAGAATTTCACCTGGGAATTCATGGACAGAAACAGCTATGGTGCCAATTCCTACGCAAAGGCAGAATTGATGTTGAGAAGTTTGAAAAGATACATGGGAAAAGAGGTTTTTGCCAAGATGATCAAGGACTATTCCCAGCGCAACTGGTTCAAACATCCACGGCCCAAAGATTTTTATGCCACTGTGGCTGAATTTGCCGGACAGGATATGAGCTGGTTTTTAGACCAATTTATCTATGGATCGGGAAAGCTGGATTATGCCCTGGGAAACATCACGAACAGAAAAGAAAGACGACAACGGGGCTGGCTTAATGGTGAATTTAGGGAGAGTGAGAAAAAAAACTCTCCGACGAATCTTTATCAATCCGAAGTGTTGGTCCGGCGTCTTGGCGAAATCCAAATCCCTGTGGACGTGCTCATCAGGTTTGAGGATGGTTCGGAGATAAAAGAAAAATGGGATGGTCAATACCGATGGAAAAAGTATACTTATGAAACGTCCTCGAAGGTTAAGTCAGCTACCGTGGATCCTGATTTCAATTTAGTGGCAGATCTAAACCGGACAAACAACAGCTATCTTGTGAAGCCAAACAAGCTAGCCCCTATCAAATGGACAACAAAATGGCTATCGTGGCTCCAACATGCGATGGAATTTTTTTCCCTGTTCGGCAGTTGAGTTTTAAAAAGTTTGGCCGTATCCTCCTGGAGCAGAACCCACAGCTCGTAAACCCCGATAAGTGTGCCATTAGCAGTCCGAATCCCCCGATGATTTCCGGGATAGATGTAATGTGACATGCTTTTCCATCATCCCCTCCTTATTAAAGACCCAGCTTGTTGTTTGTGTATTTCGTTATCAGCAAATTTCGCAGCTCTTTGTACATTTTGACCGTCCGTTCCATATTGGATCGCGTGTAATCGGTCAGATACTTTTTGGCCATTTCCGGATTCTTCTTGAATAGCTTGAGTGCTTCCTGATCGATGGCATCGGTTTTAGCAAAAAATTCTTCCTCTAGCGGATCCCTTGCGGCTCGAAGATCCTTGATGGCATGTTGCCACCTCAGATACAAAAGATTATCCACAAAATCGATGGCCCATCGTGCCGAATCCTCGCTGAATCGGTCTGGATCATACGTCTTATACAGTGGCGATATCTCTTGGACACCCGTATAGATGGGTACATAGGTGCTGACATGTTGATTATCCAAATAAAACCAGTAGATGCCACCGATTTCTGGAGGAAGCCAACCACGCAGTTGAGCCACCATCCCATAACCACCCCGAGAAACCATCCGGCGCCAGGTGATATCTAAAAGCTCCCGTATATCCCGCGTGGGGAATGGCGTGGCTAGCGGACTTTTTTTCATGCCCCCTTTGCCATCAGGCACCATCCAATCCGTGTCTGCAGTCATATCATAAATCGTTCCTTCGAAAACGGACCGCTGGAATTCGATCACATCTTGCACGGATAACTTCTTCTCAGGCTTAACAGAGAAAGGATAAGTCGAAAGAGGCTCTAAGTACTGGTGATAAGCATCATAGCTCTTAAAAGGCGTGTTAAGTCTCTTATCGGGCCATCCCTTGTGCTGAGGGGCAAAGGTACTGAAAAAAAGCCAAAACCTGCTTGTGGCCCACTCTCTGGGCATTGGGGAATAGATATCTTGCCAGATAAACGGCTTCCCGCTTTCAGGATCGTACCATCCATGTTTTATGGCGATCTCCATGTAATTTTTCGACGCCATGAAATAGTCCGGTTGGGTAAGATCGATCTCTTTGATAATGCTCCAGTTGGGAACGACAGCCACATGGTCATCGGGAACACGTTGTGCCGCCCATATGGCTCCCAGCTCGCTGCTACCAGGCTCCCAATTCTTTCCGACAGAAAAAACCTCCAAAACCCATGCTTCTTCGGGATCTGCGATGCACAGAGCTTCCGATTCAGGACCGCAAGAGGGCAAAAACCCGTACTTTTCGACAAGCGCTGTGATCAATGCGATGGCCTCCCTTGCTTTTTTACACCTTTGGAGCGCAAAAAGCGTCGCCTGCTCGATCGTCATGATCTGTTTACCTGAGTCGATGTCAACCTGCAATTCCGGCCTCTGGCTCAATGTGCTTTCGCCTATGGCCAGTTGATGCTCATTGATGTGGGGATAGCCGGTGTGAAAATATTTGTATGTTTTGGCCACTTGAGGAATGGTGCCGATAACCTTCCCGTACTCGAGTAATGGTGTTTTAACATCCTGAAGCCCGTAATAAACCGGTGCCATGGTCCCTTTTTTAAAGGTCTGCGCAGGAACCACATGAACCCGGCACTCCGGACAACACCCGGTATGAGAAGTGATCACCGATCCATCCTTGGAAGCATTTTTCCCAACGATAATATCTGTGCAGGTATCTTTGTTCTGAATCAAATCCTGATCGATGAGACCACTTTCTGCATACCTAAAAACATCAGGACCCGCAAGGAGAAGGACTCCCAATCCTGCAATAATAAAATATTTGGTGTATTTCATCTTTCACTCCTTTTAGACAGAAAATTGTCTTGGATAGAAAATATATTTCTCTAAAATGGATTGGTCGGATTACCGTTTAAATCTTTTATATTTAATGTTTTATAAGCTTGAGCAATTCTTTTTTATTGCGAATGCCAATAAGAATATTGTTAAAAAGCTTTTCCATTTCTTTGTCGCTGTAATCACTACGGTTAATTTCCAATTCATGTTCTTTTATACAGCATTGGACCAGCTTCGTGTCTTTGGCAAAACGAACAAATCTTTTGCCCTTATCTTCGGAAAAGTAAGTGACCTGGACGATCATTTTTAAGTTCAGGCCATCGTTGTACCTCATTACGACAACATGCTCCTCCTTGTTGTCTTCCTGGCCATCCAAGTCCATCCAAAACTCTCTTTTGATCAAATCAGGATCTTCATTTATTCCAAATTGCAATACTTCATCATGGATATCTTTCAGAAGTTTGTGGTGGTGAGAAACTTTATGTGCATTCACACCGATTGGATGACATAAAAAAATCAGTATGATAACAAATGCGCAGAAAATGTAAAAATTCCCCTCGATTGCCCTCCTGCCAAAGTTCCTTAAAAGGATCATTTGCCGATTGAATTATACATTAAACAAAAAATAAAATCTTGCAATGAATTTAAAAAAATGGACCCTTTTTAAAATTTTTCAAATTAATTGGATGAGGATGAGGATCCAGTTAACTCCAAACAAAACCGCTAACAATATGATACCCCTATTCAGATAGGAATCAAACCGTGAAAAACGGATCCCCAGCATCGGAAAAAGCAGTATTGCCAGGCGGAAAAGGAACTGGAGAGCAACATACACAAGTGTGAGCAATCCCAATCTATGATACTCAAGGCTTTTCACCACATCCCCATGCATGGCGGACACCATGGACCGGAGCAAACTACAGCCCGGGCAAGGAATTCCGGTCACACTTCGAAACATACATATACCTGGAAGCGGGATATTGCCGATTTGAACACACGGGCTCCCATTTTTAGGTGGCGTCAGAATGAGACATCCCGATAAAATGCCAAAGCAGACGATAAAAATCACCAGATTTGGGAGAAAATTGTGTTTCATCAAAAAAAATGTGTATCAGAAGAAAGTCGATGCGACTTAATGAAAAGCTTCTTTAACTTCGGGCCTCAACAGGACAACAAGGGCCCATATTCCGATCGGTAATCCAAGAATACAACAGGGACTGATGCAAGGAATCATCGCCACAATGCTCGCGGCAAGACTCAGTTCCCATTGCCTCAGCTCTTTCATCTTGAGAGCGGCAAAGATGATAAACGCTGCCACGGCTATTCCGACGATGAAGCTGGCTGCTCCCACGGATCCTTCCCAGAACTCCGCATAGCGCTCAGGGATTTCCTCTCTGATGAACGGAGCAATACCCATGCCCACAATGCTTGCGATCAAACCCAAACCTGCAAAAAATGCCCCGATAATTCCGGTAACCAACAATCCTGTCGCTGGACCTGAGACCTGGCGAGAAGCATCACTGGCTACTATTTGAGGAGTTTGTGCTTCGCTCATGATTCCCTCCTGTAAAAAAGCAAACCGATTCTATGCAATAAGATTCATAATGTCAATTTTTCAAAATAATTCAGATTGAATTGCCTGGATTATTTACGAGTCTAGATTGCTGCAGCGGCAAGGAAGTAGCTCACGCAGCTGTAGTGAACTACCGCAAGTGGGCTGCAACGCAGCCGATGTAGTGAGATCGGCTCGCCCGTAGGGTAAAAGCCGTCGATGGGATACTTAGATGAATATAAATTGTTCTTCAGAAAATGAATGTTAGCATCGGCGGATTTTATAAATAATTCAGGAGCCTGGATTATTTACGAGTCTAGATTGCTGCAGCGACGAAGAAGTGGCCCATGAAGCTGTAGTAAGCTACTGCGAATGGGTTGCAATGAAGTCGATGTGGTGAGATCGGCTCGCCCGTAGGGTAAAAAATGCCGATGCTAAAATTTAGTCTAAAAATTTAAATGTCTTGAAAGTGTATTATGAATCGGCAGTTTTTATAAATAATCCAGGCTAGATCATGAGGTCGCCGCCGTTAATATCCAATGAAGCACCTGTGATGTAAGATGCCTTGTCCGAACACAAAAAAACGACAAGATCCCCGACTTCCTCAGGAGTCCCTATCCTGTTTATAGGAAAAGAATCTATAAAGTCCTGGAGCTCTTTTTCAGAGGTTGTTTTGCTGGCCATCTCTGTATCGATGAGCCCAGGACAGATGGCATTTACAGTTATTCCGAAGGGCGCCACTTCCTTGGCTACAGCCCTGGTCAATCCCAGTAATCCCGCTTTAGAAGCGGTATAATGGGCTCCGCCCAAAGTGCTCACACTCCTCCCGGCTGAAGACGAGATGTTGATAATCCGGCCGAATTCGCGCTCTTTCATCCCCGGAAGAACCGCTTGAGTGCACAAAAAGGGCCCGGTTAGGTTCACTTTTAATGTTTTTTCCCATTCTTCTGCAGAAATATCTAGAATCCGGGTGCGAAACATGATGCCAGCGTTGTTTACCAGGAAATCCACCTGTCCGAGTTTTTCCTCTGCCTCTGCAATCAAGGATTCCAAGGAGTCGACATCGGTCACATCAACCTGACAGGCAATTGAAGTTTGTCGGTGCGCATTTAATATTTGTGCGGTTTCCTCTGCATTCGACAAATTTATATCGCTTGCGACAACATGAGCTCCCGATTCAACCAGTTTTTTGGATATTGACCTCCCGATCCCACGGCCTGCGCCTGTAACGATGGCAACCCGTCCTTCCAGTACATTTTGTTCCTCTCCCATCCTGTTCACCTCTATCTTATTTCTCCATCATTTGTCTCTCATCTATCATAAAAGGATAATCAAGTAAAGCAGGTCGAGCGGGCTTTTCCTTGAAAAATTCCTTTGATTCCTTAATAATATTTAATCTTATGGGCTTTGTACGACGCACATTATCGCTGGCCAAACGCGGCTTAAGAAATCAGCTCACAAAAAGACCTTTTTGCATTTCCTTTGAAATCACGCATTCCTGCAATGCTAAGTGTAAACACTGCCATCTTCATGGCCCTGTGGAGGAAGAACAGGCTTCACCCGAAAAACTCGGTGAGATTTGTCGAGAACTTAGGCCTGTGGTCGCTCAAGCCTCGGGCGGAGAACCTCTGCTGCGAAAAGATCTTGAACAGATCATCCAGACATGGAGGGTCCCGAATAAGGCACCGTTTATCGTTGTTACCACCAACGCGACATTGTTGACACGGGATAGATACCAAAATCTACGAGAAGCAGGTGTGGATGAATTTTCGATTTCTTTAGACTACCCGGACGATCGACACGACGAGTTCCGAGGTGTTCCTAGGCTTTTTCAAAAGATTGAAAACCTTGTTCAAGAGTTGGATCCCCTTGAAGACAAATCCATCTCTCTCTGTTGTGTGATCCAGAGCGATAATTTCCGGTCGTTGCCCCAAATGGCTGAGCTTGCCAATAAATGGAATGTCCGGCTTAATTTTAGCGCGTACAATCCCCTTAGAACTCACGACAAAAGCTTTATGTTGTCCAAGGATGACATTGAGGAGTTCAAAGAAATCATCCATGTTCTGTTGGAAATGCAGAAAAAACATAAAAATATCCGGACGCCCAAAGATGTTTTATGGAAAATGGTCAAATATTTTGAACAGGGTTTTATTCCTGGGTGCAGGACGGGTGAAAAATTTTTCAACGTGAACCCCAACGGGACCATATCCCCTTGCGGCCTGATCATCATCGATTATAAAACCAAAGAGGAATTCATCAAAGACTTTTGCAAAAACAATTCATGTGTGTATTGTTACACGAGTCTCCGTGCCAACACGGAAAGGCCGTTTTTATCCGTCGCTTGGGAACACCTAAAGTTTATCTTGGCAAAATAAAATTAAATAACAAATCCAAAAAGAGGAAAACATGATTGAAACCATCAGACCAAAATTGGAGCTTTTGAATCGGGAATTTATCGAAAAAATCATCGAAGAAGCCTATCTCATTCTGGAGAACACCGGGATTTTTGTGGAAAACGCAGAGGCCTTGAGCCTTCTCTCCGACGCAGGCATGCGCATCGATGACTCCCATCAAAGGGCATTTCTCACACCAGAGCTTGTGAAAGATTGCCTTGCCACAACCCCGAAGGTGATAAAGCTCTATGACAGATCAGGAGAGGTCGAATTCCTAGTCGGTGAGGACGAGGTCCATTTTGATCCAGGCTCAGCTGCCACCGCGATTCTCGACAACAAAAACCAGGCCCAGCGAAACGCCACGACTGAGGACCTGGTCAAATTCGTTCGATTGACAGACTGTCTGGAAAATCTGCACTTTCAGAGCACCGGACTTATCAGCGGAGATATCACGGGCATTATCTCTGATAGCTATCGTCTTTATGTCGGGCTCCAATATTCGTCCAAGCCCATCGTGACCGGGACGTTTCGTGTTGAAGGATTCAAACCGATGTACGACATGCTTGTGGCGGTAAGAGGTAGCGAAGATGCATTGGCAGCAAAACCCCTGGCCATATTCGACGCCTGCCCCTCCCCTCCCCTCAAATGGAGCAACCTTACCTCACAAAGTTTGATCGACTGTGCCCGGGCCGGGATTCCCTCAGAGCTCATCTCAATGGGGATGACCGGGGCCACCTCTCCTGTGACCTTGGCCGGAACACTCGTCCAACATGTTGCTGAAAACCTGTGCGGGCTTGTGATCTGTCAGCTGGCAAAAAAAGGATCCCCGGTCATTTTTGGCGGATCTCCTTGCAGCTTTGACATGAGAAAGGGAACCACACCCATGGGAGCTGTCGAAACCATGATGATAGATTCTGCCTATGCACAAATCGCCAAATATCTGAACCTCCCTACCCATGCCTACATGGGACTGAGCGATGCCAAGATCAACGACAGCCAAGCCGGCCTGGAAACCGGCATCGGCGCGATTCTTGCGGCTCTTTCCGGCATAAACGTCATTTCGGGCCCTGGCATGCTGAATTTTGAAAGCTGCCAGAGCCTCGAGAAGCTCATCATCGATAATGAGATTTGCAGCATGGCTTACAGGCTCATTCGAGGAATTTCCCTGAGAGAAATGCCTTTGATTCAGGATCTATTCGAAAATTTCACTCAGGACACCGAATTTTTAACAAAAGACCACACGAGAAAGTGGTATCAGAAAGAGCACACATATCCTCTCGTCATCGATCGTGACACATATGATTCTTGGGTCGCACTCGGGAAAAAATCCATGGTCACAAGAGCTTCGGAAGAGGTGGAAAAACTCCTGACAGCAAATCCTCCAAATCTTTTGGACGCCGATGCGAGAAAAGACCTTGAGGAGATCATGCTTGCTGATGCCAAAGCCAACGATGTGCATCAAATCCCTAAACTGCCGGATTAGTCAAATTTCCGCTAAAATTTGACCTCCGTGGGGGCTTTAATTGGTTTTAGACTATTGGCCTCCAATATCTCATTCAGCGCTGGAATATCAACAAGGATAAATTCGTTCAACCGGCCTATAAGAGTATCGACCTCATCATTCACTTCCTTGGTCGCAACCAAAATCGTTTCGGTGGGAGCTGCGGGATAACTGCTTACCCACATCCCAAGGAACATGAGCTGCTGGGATAAATATCCTCCGCGAAGAGCCACTTTTGAGGGAACCTTGTATCCAATTCCTTTTGGTTTTATTTCATCTGCTAAAACCTCAAATTTATTTTTGAATTCGTTCACTCCTGTTTTGACAACATCAGGGATATCTTTTTTATCCTGCAAAGTCTTATCCAGTTTGCGCAACTCGGATCGAATCCTGTTTGCTGCTGTCACAGTCATACTATACTTTTTGGAAATGACGATGACTTCAACTTGAGCATCGACCATAGCTTGATATTCCTCTTTTCCTAAGGAGAAACGTGGATCTGGGTGAATCATCGCCGCTTGAGTCAACATTTTTCCATCTGCAGTCATCTCGACTGAATAATTACCCGGAAAAACCACGGGCAGAGCTATCAATCCTATCCCGGTGGGTTTTACCACTTTTCCGTCTTTTGTCTTCGGAATGATCTGAAGATTCCACACATGCCTCAGGATCCCCTTTCTGGTAGACAATGAGAATTCATGAACCATCTCTTCCTCTGCATTTTTTATGATGATCTTCGGTTTTTCCTTAGGCTTGTTCTTCATGTACACGGTCAGGATCATCCCATAATCCGGATTTTTTCCTGAGTAGACCGGCCTGCTCGAAGGTTCGCCTGAACTCGAGATCTGATAAACGGATGCGGGGCGAATGCCAAAGAGATGGTAATCTGATGCAAAAACCTGTGGATTCATTTCCTGGAGCGGTTGGAGATCATCCAAGATCCAGATCCCCCTTCCGTGGGTGCCGATGATCAGATCATGTTCTTTCGGGTGAACGGCAATATCTCTCACCGCTACGGTCGGCAGATTGTTCTGCAGCGAAAACCAGGTCTTCCCACCGTCCAACGAGGCACACAGGCCAAATTCTGTCCCAACATACAAAAGATTTTTGTTGATCAAATCTTCCCGAACCACATGAATCCACCCGAAAGGGAGGTTGCCTTTGAGTGCTGTCCACGTCTTTCCAAAATCGTCGGTTTTGTAAAGATACGTGTTGTAGTCGTCGTGCCGGTGGCCGTCAAAAGCGGCATAAGCAGTCCCTTGATCAAAATGAGATGATTCTATCCGGGAACACCAGGTGTTTGAGGGAAGACCTTTGATGTTTTTCACCACGTTTTTCCATGTCTGTCCCCCGTCCTGGGTGATCTGGACATTCCCGTCATCCGTTCCACACCAGATCACCCCGCTTTTCACCGGGGATTCGGAAATAGTGATAATCGTACAGTGAATTTCAGCACCCGTGTTGTCCTGCGTGATCGGACCCCCTGAATCCTTTTGTTTTTGCGGATCATTTGTGGAGAGGTCAGGACTGATGATCTCCCAACTGTGCCCTCCATCAGTTGTTTTGAACAGATAATTCCCCCCTGTATACACGATTTTGGAGTCGTGCGGAGAGATATGGATCGGGGAATTCCAGTTGAATCGGTAAGGAGGATCCTCGACCCGTGCTAGCGGCCGGATGGTTTGGCTTTTTTTAATCCTCATGTCATACCGGTACAGGCCGTTCATCTGGGAGTTGGCATAGATCACATTGTGGTCGTTCGGGTCTACCTGCGCATAAAATCCATCTCCGTACCCGACCATAAACCAGTCATCGTTGGTGATCCCCTGGCTGTCAAATTTAGCACTCGGACCTCCCCAAACACCGTTATCTTGAAGTCCACAGTAGACATAATACGGAGACCTCATGTCGAACCCAATTTGATAGACTTCGGCTAAAGCCATGTGTTCTATCCCCCGCCAGGTTTTACCTCCATCATAGGTGATGTCGATCCCTCCATCATTCCCGTCGATAAGATGAAGAGGATTTTTAGGGTCTATCCACAAGGCATGATGGTCGGGATGGGTTCCGCCTGAGATGGCACGGAACTTTTTTCCCATGTCCTTGGAAACATAACTTCCTACGGAAAAAACATAAACGACCTTATCGTCACTGGGATCGACTCGGATCTGATTGTAGTAAAATGGCCTGGAATTGACACGTTCGTAAGTTTCGTTGTCGCATGTTCTGGTCCAGCTCTCCCCTTTGTCCTCTGAACGCCATATCCCTGCATCCTCGTGTTCTATCAGAGCATAAACCACGTCGGGATTGCTGCGGGATACATCGATCCCGATCCTGCCCATAACTCCTTCAGGGAGATCTTTGGTAAGCTTTTTCCAGGTTTCTCCGCCATCCGTTGTCTTATACAACCCGCTTCCTGGACCGCCGCTTGTGTAATGATACGGAAGCCGGCGGTATTCGTAGGCAGCGGCAAACAACGTGAGACTATCGGAGGGATCTAAAGCCAAGTCGGCAAATCCCGTATTTTCATCAACATACAGGATTTTTTGCCAAGTTTTACCGCCGTCTGTGGTTTTGTAGATGCCGCGTTCTTGGTTTGGTCCCCAGAGATGTCCCATGGCTGCCACATAAGTGATATTGGGATCACCGGGATTGACGACGATCCGGCTGATATGCCGGGTTTCGGCAAGCCCCATATTGGTCCATGTCTTTCCGCTGTCTGTGGATTTGTACACCCCATCGCCGATCGTGACGCTGTTTCTGCAAGTTGCCTCCCCTGTTCCGACCCATACAATGTTGGGATGAGATTGGGAAATGGCAATGTCGCCCACAGACACCGTGTTCTCCTTATGGAACACCGGTTTCCAGGAAATCCCGTTGTTCACGGATTTCCATACCCCGCTCGGCCCTATCGCCGCATAAATGATCCAGGGCTCTTTTTCTACGACATCGATATCCACCGTTCTTCCACCCATCACGGCCGGGCCGACACATCGCCACTGGAGCTTTTCGTATAAATCGCCTATCTCATCGGCGCTTTGAGCATTGGATGACACAACAAGAGCGAATAAAAACAAGACTAGACTAAAAACTACATTCACACGCCTTTTTAACATATCTCCTCCTCTCTCTCGATCTTCAAGAAAATCTATTTTATACAAACTCACATATTTATTAAATGAATCTCTTCAATTTTGGGAGGCTAACCTCTAAGAAAAAAAGATTATCAAGTATGTTCGTAGCGACATTGAAGATCCCGACCCAACCTAACCAAGCCTTCTTTACAGGTGGTTCTTCGAGGGAATCCGACGGAGTCGGGCCCGAGGACTGTTTGAGCACTGGATAATCCAAAGAAAAGAGTTGAGAAAAGCCGGGATATTCGTACGTATGAATGGAAAAACATGCGCAGTTCCACAGGGCCGAGAAGGTCAATGAGGGAATGGCGTTAAAAATCTGCACTAAAGCGGAGGATATACCTGATGATCTTTTTTCCATAATGATACTTTTTCAAATCTGTGGTAGGATTAAATTCCTTGATAGAATTGTCGGATGTGGGTGATAACTTTTTTAGCTTATTTTCGTAGATTTAACAAATGGCCGAATCATATCATCTTAAATCACCAAAGGAGGAATTTATGAAACGTCTTCTTTTTTGCTTTTTATTTTTACTTTTGTCCTTTGCGCTTTTTCAGCCTGTGACAGCGCAAGAAATGAGTTTCGACACCTATCACAATCCCAGCGCCGTGAATTCCCTGCTCAAATCCTGGAACGCTCGGTATCCCCAGCTCACCAAAATCATCAACATCGGCAAAAGCGAAGGGAATACCGATCTTCTCGTTCTCCGGATAGCCGCAAAAAATCAGGTGGATCCGGATTCCCGTACAGCCGTGTTCGTCTCGGCCAATCTGGAAGGGACACATCAGGTGGGAACAGAGGCTGCTTTGATGCTCGCGCAAAAGCTCCTCACCAAGTACAATGCAGACGAAAAGATCACCCAACTTCTCCAGAAAAGGACGGTTTATGTGGCGCCATTGCTAAATCCCGACGCCGCACAAAACTACTTTGCCCAAGTGAGGTTTGAACGGCAGACAAATAACAAACCCACGGATGACGATGCAGATGGGATCGTGGATGAGGATGGCCCCGACGACCTCAATAAGGACTGCCAAATCACGCAGATGAGAGTCAAGAATCCGGAAGGGACATGGCTCCCCCACCCTAATAAAAAGCGCTTGATGAAAACGGCTGATCCGAACAAGGGGGAAACAGGTGTTTATAAAATCTACACGGAAGGGTTGGATAATGATGGAGACGGTGAATACAACGAGGACCCTGCAGGGGGAATCGCCATCAACAGGAATTTCCCGCATGATTTTGAATACGGAAACAGACCCGCCGGACTTTGGCCTGTTTCTGCCAAAGAAACCATCGCCCTTTTGGAATTTCTCACGACACAAGATAACATTGCCCTGGTCCTTAATTATTCGAGCGAAAACACCATCCTCAATCTCCAGCAGACAGGAAGAGCACAAGCAGCCGGGGCTAAGTTTAAAGTTCCCGCAAGATTCGCCTCTTTCCTCGGCTTAGACCCAGAGCAAGAATTCACCATGCAGGAACTGATCGACATCTTGAAGAGCATGAACATAGGGGGAGGCATCGAAATCAATGAGAGCATCGTGGCCATGATCCTCGGATTGGGACCTGCCATGAACATCGACCAGCAGGATTTGCCTTTTATTCAAGCGATCCAGAAAGATTACAAAGATGCTCTCAAGGAAGCCAAACTTGAAGACCTCGAAAAAAGAGCCCAAGGTGTTGGCAAAGGATCGTTTGTAGCCTACTGCTATTTCCAATACGGAGTTCCTGTTTTCTCCACGGATCTCTGGAAAGTTCCAGAACCCAAAAAAGAACCCGCCAAGGATGCCTTGACTGTGGATAAACTGAAATCCATGTCTTCGGAAGATTTCCTAGCTCTGGAGGATGACGTTGTAGCCGCATTCCTTAAGGAACAAGGTGCGCCTGATAATTTCAAACCGGAGATGATCAAAAAGATGGTGGAATCAGGCAAAGTCGATCCTGCAAAAATGGCCGAGATGGTCGAAAAAATGCCTAAACCGGCAAAAACAGAGGAAGGAGAACACCCGGAAGGCTACATTCTCGATTGGTCGGATTCTGTTCTCGAGGGCACAGGGTTTGTCGATTGGATACCCTACAAACATCCGACTCTGGGAGATGTGGAGATCGGAGGGTTTGCTCCCTTCTTGAAGATAACGCCACCTTCGAGCTTGATGAAAGAAACCCTCTCATTCCACACGGATTTTTACATCGGCCTGATGGGACGACTCCCTGAAATGAAAATCAAAGAAACCAAGGTCGAATCCTTGGGAAACAGCCTGTATGAGGTCACCGTTTATCTGACAAATGAGGGATGGTTCCCCACATCCACAGCCCAAGGGAGACGGGCACGGACGGCCTGGCCCATCCGTGTGGAACTCGAAACAGGAGATGGTCAGATGATATTTGCGGGACGTAAGCTCGTCACGATCCCATCTATCAACGGCAGCGGAGACACCAAAAAAGCGGAATGGACCATTCAAGGCAAAAAAGGTTCAAAAATCACGATCACAGCCAAATCACCCCAATTGGGATCGGTGACAACAACTGTGGTTTTGGAATAGACCGGAGGAAACAATGAAAAAATTCAAACTGACTCAAATAGGGATCGGGATCGTTCTGTGTTTGTCCCTGATAAGCCCAAAGACGTTAACCGCACAGGAGCTGAAACTTTCCTTCGATCATTTCTACGATCAAGAGGAATTGACACAAACGCTCAAGGCTTTTGAAAAAGCCTATCCGCAGTTTGTGACCGTTAAATCCCTGGGCAAAACCCACTTGGGAAGAGATATCTGGAGCGTGATTCTCAACAATCCCAAAACAGGACCAGCCGAACATAAACCGGGCTATTACATCGACGGCAACATCCACGGGAACGAAATCCAGGGCACTGAGGTGGCCATTTATGCCATATGGTACCTGTTGAAAAATTATGGGAAGACCGAATTCGCAACACGTCTTCTGGACGAAAAAGCCTTTTACATCATTCCTTCCATGAATCCTGACAGCCGGGATCATTACATCAACCGGGTTGCAGACCCCAATTCTCCCCGGACTGGGATGGTTCCATTGGATGACGACAGGGATGGGGTGGCGGATGAGGACGGGCCCGATGATCTGGACGGGGACGGTTCGATCACTATGATGCGCAAAAAAGATCCGAACGGATACTTGATAGCCCATCCGGATGATCCCCGGATCATGATCCCTGTGCGTCCCGGACAAAAGGGCGAATACACGATATTGGGCCAGGAAGGAATCGATAATGACGGCGACGGAAGGATAAATGAAGATCCTGTGGGCGGGTACGACATGAATCGCAATTATGGCTATAACTGGCAACCCAATTATGTCCAGATGGGCTCAGGCTACATTCCCTTCTGCTGGCCGGAGACCAAGGCCACACGGGATTTTCTCCTTGCCCATCCCAATATCCTGGGCGCTCAGCACTTCCACAATTTCGGCGGCATGATCCTCGTGGGCCCTGGGGCTAATAACATGGGAGACTACCCGCGGGCAGATATGAATATCTACGATTACATCGGGAAAAATGGAGAAAAGATCCTTCCCGGATACAGGTACATAAAAATCTACAAAGATCTCTACACGGTATTCGGCGGAAGCGTGGACTGGACGTACAACGTTCTGGGAATCTACACATACAGCAATGAGCTGGACCTTGATCCATTCGATAGTCTTGCTGAGATGCTCGGTCGACAAGACGAGGAAGAGCAAGATGAAGATTTGGCGAGACTGCTTTCCTACCAACGGATGCTCAACGAAATGACCTATCATGACCTGGTCTTGATGGGAGAACAGTATACAGACTGGAAACCATACGACCATCCGCTCTATGGGGAAGTTGAAATAGGCGGAGTGAAAAAATTCGGTGAACGTGTACCGCCGTTATTCAGGCTCGCCGAGACAAGCCATCGCAACGCGGCCTTCTGCCTTTATCACGCCGACCAGCTGCCCCGATTGACATTCGATGAAGTTAAAGTCAAAAAACTGGAAAAAGACCTGTATCAGATCGACATTTCCATCGAAAACTCCAGAGTCACACCGACCATTTCATTCGTTGCCCAGCAGAAAAAACTGCACAGGGGTGACCGCTTCCAGATCGACGGCAATAACGTCAAATTGCTGGCTGCCGGCCGTCTGATGGACAGGTTCCGAGACATCACGCAGAAGATCGAAACAGAAAAAAATTCCCTTTGGGTCAAATCAGGGATACCGAGCTTCGGCCGGGTCGTTTACCGCCTTCTCGTCCAAGGAAAGGGAGAAATGAAACTTATCTATGATTCTCTCAAGGGAGGCTATTACACAACTACAACGAATCTGAAATAGCAGACGGCATACAAACCAGATCTTCAATGTCGCTGCGGGCATTCCTGATGTTTTTTCCCATTATAGTTAACCTACACAATATGGAAGAAAACAATTAAAGTGAACCAAAAATCTGTTTATACCGTATTAATAAACTAGGGGTAGAGGTTGGGTGAATACTAAATTGGAGAATTGTTGTGAAAAACTGGAAAATGCCTGCCTTTTTATTGACTCTCAACCTTATTCTGCCTCTCTCGATCCTCGCCCAGGATAAACCATCCATAGAACAAAAGATCGTGCGGGCCATCCGGACCGACGAACCGATCACCATCGATGGCGTTCTGGATGAACAAGCCTGGCAGGAGCAAGGATACTCCGATTTTATTCAATCCGATCCGACCGATGGCGCCACTCCTACAGAAAAAACCGAAGTGTGGGTTGCCTTCGATGATAAAAACCTTTACGTGGCCGCCCGTTTGTACGATTCTGAACCGGAAAAGATCATCCGCCGTCTTGGCAGACGTGACGATCTTGTGGATTCGGACTGGTTCATATTTGCTGTGGACCCATACTACGACCGGAGAACAGGGTATCAATTCGGAGTGAATCCTGCCGGGTCGATCGTGGATTGGACGCTGTTTAATGATGCATGGAACGACACAACGTGGGATGGAGTATGGGAAACGCGGACTGAGATAGACAACCAAGGCTGGAGTGTGGAAATCCGCATCCCCTACAACCAATTGCGATTCACTAAAAAAGACGAATATATCTGGGGCGTGAATTTTCGGAGGGTCATCCGGCGCAATAATGAAAAAATGGTATATGTTTGGATTCCAAAGGAAGAAAGCGCCTATGTCTCCCGCTTTGCGAAACTGGAAGGAATTCAGGATATTCGCCCTGGTAGACATGTCGAATTTCTCCCATACACCGTTGGACAAGCCCAATACAGCCCAAAAGTCCAGGATAATCCTTTTGAGCAAGGTAAAGAATACACGGCAAACGCAGGATTTGACCTGAAGCTGGGACTCAAGAGCAACCTGACTTTGGATGCAACCATCAATCCGGATTTTGGACAAGTTGAGGTCGATCCGGCCGTGATCAATCTCAGTGCTTTTGAAACATTCTTTACGGAAAAAAGGCCTTTTTTTATCGAAGGGGCCAATATATTTAACGAATTCGGCAGAGGTGGTGCCACTTCCAATGCCAACATAAGCTGGCCTCAACCCACTTTCTTTTATAGCCGGCGGATAGGACGGACGCCGGGAGGTTTTGTCACACAGGACGGATATGTGAATTTTCCGACCCGGTCCACCATCCTGGGCGCACTCAAGCTGAGCGGAAAACTGGGGGAAAGCTGGAGTATCGGAGCCCTAAGCTCTTTGACGGCGCGGGAATATGCGGAGATCGATAATTTCGGAGACAGATTCAGACAAGAAGTGGAGCCTTTTTCCTTCTACGGCGTGCTCCGCTCCCAGAAGGAATTCAACCAAGGAAAACAGGGTGTCGGGTTTATTGCCACATCGGTCATCCGAGACTTGAGAGACGAAGTATTAGATACGATTATGAACAGGAAGGCTTTCAGTCTTGGACTGGATGGCTGGTCATTCCTGGACAAAGACAAAGCTTGGGTTCTCACAGGCTGGCTCGGAGCCACTCATGTGCAGGGCAGCCAAGATTCCATAATGAGGTTGCAGCGCTCTTCCCTTCATTATTTTCAACGCCCTGATGCGACTCATCTCGAACTCGATGAACAAGCAACTTCTCTGAGTGGCTGGGGAGCTCGGGTCGCGGTCAATAAACAAAAGGGACAATTCCTGTTCAATGCGGCCCTCGGTGCCCTTTCACCAGGATTTAATCCGAATGACATCGGATTTCAATACGATAGCTCGGATATCATCAATTTTCATTTCCTTATGGGATATCACTGGCCGCACCCGGGAAAAGTCTTCCGCAACTGGCTCATCTTCGGGGGGCCCTTTCGGAATTATGATTTTGGCGGGAATAAATTTTGGGACGGATTTCTCCTTGCTGTTGAAGGGCAACTCTTAAACTATTGGGGGATCAACACCATGCTGGCCTACAATCCCAAGACTATCAGCAAAAACTTGACAAGAGGAGGTCCGCTCGCTCTTATCCCCTCCGGCTATCAAATAGACTTCGAGATATCGACAGATGGCCGTAAACCGATCGTCTTGTTTGCCAACGAAAGCTTATACAACAGACCATCTGAAGGGTACAGATGGATGGGTAGCCTAACTCTCCAGTTGAAACCCAGCAGCAAGTTCAGCTTTTCATTCGGACCGGGATATACGGTGAGGCACTCGATCCTCCAGTGGATCACCAATGTGGAGGATCCCTTTATGACGGAGACATACAGCACACGCCACGTCTTTGCCAGGATTCATCAAAGGGTTCTATCCGGGGAAATCCGGCTGAACTGGATCTTCACTCCTCGCCTGAGTCTAGAGCTCTATCTTCAGCCGTTTCTTGCCGTTGGAAAATACGATGAATTTAGGGAATTGGCCCAGCCCAAAAGCTTTGATTACAACATCTATGGTCAGGAACAGTCCACGATCGATTATGAAAATGAGTATTACACCGTCGATCCTGACGGCCCAGGAGGCCCCTCCCCTACTTTTTCCTTTTACAATCCCGATTTTAACTTGAAGTCCCTCAGAGGCACGGTGGTTTTGCGCTGGGAATACCTTCCCGGTTCGACCCTTTATTTTGTTTGGACACAAAACAGAGCCGATTATGGTTACCCTGGGGATCTCAATTTGGAAAGAGACCTAAAAGCCCTGTTCACAGCTCCTGGAGATAATGTGTTCCTTATAAAAATCTCTTATCGTTGGAATCTATAGGTTATTTGACGACTTTGCCTTTGACGTTCTGAATATTGACGCTGCCGCTCCCATCATCTTTGATGATAACGTCTCCCCCGACACCGTCGATATAAATGGAACCCGAGCCATCGCTCACTTTGACGTTTTCCCCGATATCATTGACTTTGATCGTTCCGGAGCCGTCATCGACCGTTACATTCCCGGTCACATCTCTGACATCGACCGTTCCTGATCCGTCGTCGATATCCACATCTCCCTGAATGTCACGGATGGTGATCTCGCCTGACCCATCGTCTATCTGAAGATTTCCATCGATCTGTTCGATCCTCACCTCACCCGATCCATCGTCGACTTCCACATCAATATTTTTGGGCACCTTGACTGTCAGGTTGATCACTCGTGTCCGGAAATTGATTCTGGGGAATTGATTTTTGAACATGCTGACCAGAACCGCCTTACTCCCCTGTTTTTTCAATTCGAGCTTGACATTCTTTTTAACATAATCCTCGATGTCCTTTTCCCTTTTTCCCTTCACGATGATCTCTGCTTCCACCTCGATACTTCTCAGGGAATCTTCACCGGTAACATACAGAAAACCGGACCCGCAGTCGATCACAAGTTTGTCGATCCCATCGGCTGACAAACTCATTCGTTCTGTTTTTTCGAAAGAAAAAGCTAAGGATAGACAAAACACAAACAGGACCAAGAATGTTATTTTAGATTTCACAATTGCCTCCTTAAATTAGCACTCTCCAATATAGACGTAAAATGAACGAAAAAAGTTTATGGTTTTAAGAAATATTGAAACGAATAAATTGGGAAGGGATGGACGGAGTTAGCCCACCAGATTAGCCCGGTGAGATTCGTACCTATGGTCCAGTGTATTAGAATATGTCACTTCATATATCCTAGAGACCGTAATCGTTTTTTTGTTTCTTCGTCCAATTTGACTGTTTGTCTCTCTTTGTGCTCGAATTGCTTCAGGACATTATCTAATAATTCCCGAAATTGTTTTAGGATATGAGGCTGCTCCTCAGATATATCAGACATTTCGATAGGATCATCAGTTTTATTAAAAAGAAACTCCCTATTTTGGTACCGAATGTATTTATATTCCCTATTCTGCAAAGATTTTTGTTCATAACCATAGGCAATATCTTCACTGAAAGCAATTAGGTCTCTCAATTCATTGTGCTCAATTTTTTCTATAAGATTTATCCCCTCCATGTCGTCAATAGTCTTTGAAAGACCTGCTAGGCTTAATAACGTTGGTGTAATGTCAATATTTCTGACCTGCTGTTTTACTTTTCTCCTGGGGACATCTGCACCAAATAGTATTAGAGGAACATCCGACAGTTCCCTAAACATGCTATGACCATGGCCTATTCCATATATATTTCGAGGATCGTAAAAATTATTCAATTCAAAAAGAGCATGGTCCCAAAATTCCTCTCCGTGGTTAGAGGCTATCACAATGATCGTGTTATCAATGAGTCTCGCTTTTTTAAGATAGGCTATAAATCGACCAATCTGAAAATCTAGATATTTCAGGCTTCCATCATAAAGAGCAAGTTTGTGGCTCTTATAAATCTTGAAATCCTCTGTATCAAGTTCTTTGGATTCAAAAATCTTCCACTCTTTGTGTTCTCCCTTGTGAGGAGTAGAATCCAACGTGGGAAATAATGTGTCATATGGGGATGGAGGATCAGTTGGACAATGCAGATCCATAAAATGGAGATAAACAAAAAAGGGGCTCTCCGTCTTCTCCATGTGTTTTACTATATAATCAATAGCAATATCTATGACTTCGCTTGCTTGTGCTACGTGCTGATAAGTTTTTGTTCTGAATCCTTGTAACATTCTGAATTTATCGACGACATAGGGATTTGTCCCTATGTTATGTGTTTTGTATCCTCCATTTTTCAAGATCTCAGCAAGTGTTTTGGCCTTTCTGTTCAGAGCAGAAGGCAATAATCGATCAAGGTTTTTCAAACCATTGGATTCTTCAATAGCGCCGACTCCAATTTGCAAAGGATATTTTGATGTGAATATGCTCGCAACGGATGGAGAGGTCCAAGAGGCCTGGGAGATGGCATTCTCGAACATAAGACCATTTTTTGCTAATTCATCGATGAATTGGGTGGTGTTCCTCGCGTATCCATAACAACTGAGATGGTCTTTCCTCAATGCGTCAACAAGCATAAAAACAATATTTGGATTGGCTTCTTCTGTTGTTCTATTTGGTTGAGATATTTTTCTTGAAAAGAAGAGATAGATTGTCAATATTAAAATTGCTAAAAAAATGGATAAATATATCAGGATTTTTCTTCTCATTATTAATCCTTATCTTGTGAATTATCCAGGCTATTTGATCTCTTCCTCGCTTCCCTGTTCCTGCGCATAATAGGCTTTCTCTCTGAGATCATTGACCGATTGTTTCTCTCAGGATTAAAAGCCACCCTTTGCCCGGCTCGACGGGAATAAAATCGTCCGGCCCGAACACGGCGGACGCTTGAAATTCTTGGATGGAGGGAGCAACAAGTTGTGTCTTTGAAGGATCCAGGCCTAACGTTTTCCAATCGATCAAAAGGCGACAGTTTGTTTTTTCCTTTGCCCAACTGGCCAGGGAAAGAAGAACCTGGTCTTTTTTCACATAGGTTGTGACCAGGATGTCTTCGTGATCGGTCTTTACAGGACAAGAGGGAGACCAATACCCGGTCATTTTTGTGTTTTCCATACCAAAATCATCCCAAAATTCCCACATGGGCGCCGGATTTCCCGACCATGGAAGGCGGGCCGTCATGCCGTACAGCATGCCCCGCCAAGCGTTTCCTCCATCCTGCA
>Ga0209979_1001665_pt1 | contig 23552 bp, 17 predicted proteins | sample AnhtaG_FD_183114 | JGI IMG/M metagenome (GOLD analysis project Ga0209979, IMG submission 183114) | Deep subsurface microbial communities from Anholt, Denmark to uncover new lineages of life (NeLLi) - Anholt_01485 metaG (SPAdes) (version 2) | ecosystem: Environmental > Aquatic > Marine > Oceanic...
CTTGAACGAAGTCATGGCAGGTAAGCAGGTAAGCACACCCATGACCAATCCGATTGGATGCAACGTCAAGTGGGAAGGAAAGGATGCTCATTGGATGCCACCCGAAGCGTGCGACCTAGTCTAGTGGGTAGGACAGGTCAATACCTCCTTATATTGAAGTAGTATATAGAAATAATACTGGGTAAAGTTTCCATGTTAATAGGGAAATCTTCCTTTTTTATCTCACCGATTTACGCCTAGCACTCAAGCGTGCACTTCAGCGCACCTTTTTACAGGGTCTGTAACAAACTGGCATTTTGTGCAATGATGTAACAGAACAAGCTTTTGTTACTTAAATCGAAAAATACGGCCGATTGCTTGTTTCTCTAAGTTTGTTGATAACCTGTTGTGATGAGTTTTTTACCATTGTAATCAATTTTTCTCAATCCTCATTCTAACATTATAACTAGATTAGGTTTTAGGGGGCAGGACAAAGAAGCACTATTACGTTTTCACCTCCACAATTCCAGCAGCGTTTTGAGATAACGCATGACTGGTCCACGTCTCAAATGCTGATGAGCAAATTGATTTCGATAACTACGAAGGCAGCCGTAGCAACTATCATTCTCACCACAACCACAACCTCCATTAACTCTTGTTAGTGCAGCTTCCAAACAATCACGGAGTTTATCTTTATCTTCAAGGCTAGCAACAAGTCCGGCTCCTCCCGGTACATTGTCGTAGAGGATAATAGGGGGAATGGCACGATCGCTACTATAGGCTACCGTTACGCTCAAGTCGGTGACAGGAACTTCCAGAACTTCAGCAGCTCCCTCTGCAAGTGCGTAGGCAAGAGAATATCCGAACCATATACCATCGACATTATCTTGTTGTAGCCCAAGAAGGAATTGAATCTGAAGAACATCGGTTACAAACTCGTGTCCGAGAGAGACCTGCTCAATAGTTCCAGAACATTTTTCCCCATACGGGGTTTCGTGTTGATTCTTACGCTCACGAAAACCAGCTCCGCACCGACCACAGATGTAAAAGCCATTACCTCTCCGGCCTTCACAAAGCACAACCATAGATCCAGGTGAAGCCTTCGTGAGTCTAATGACCTCGAAATTAAGGTCACCAGGGTCTAGTTCAGTTAAATTTACGAAGTATGGCCGAGTGCTGAAAACCCTGGTTGCTCGTCCCTTTGGCTCTCTCGGTTTATCGCTATCTGTTACGAAACCAAACTGTGGAACAAGATAATGTCCATCTATGGCGGAACTGCAGCACCGTTCTGAAGGAGCTATCTGCTCTGGGCTCCAAGAAATAAACCAGTTATGCTTAGCGCACCTCCGGTAAAATTTACGAAGCCACTCTTTCCCCGCTACCTTTTTAACTCCATATGATGTCCACTCTTTCTTGTTGGCAATAAGTTTGCTTGTGGGAGCAAATTCTGCTATGGCAATAGAAAGGTCTCTTTGAAGAAGAACCTCAAAAGATTCAGAGGTCTGCTGTGTCCTGTGAGTGTCTAACTCCACGACATCCACCGGGAAACCATATTTTGGGATTATTGCCTTCCGCGATAGAAAAGACAGGGTATCTTCCCTTTTGATGGTTTCTGCTCTTCGGCTTGCCCTTTCAGCCTTACGATAATCTCTTCTCGAAACGGAAGCGCTTTCGAGGTCCTTCACAGCTCGAAAATCGCTTGAAACCTCTGCTTCCGCGAGTGCAAAACGACTGCCTTCACTTATTATTCGTTGGATCCACTCTCCATCGCTTATTCCAACCTTACTTGCCACTGCAAGCGGAACAATGTTCCTCAATGACTCTTCTATTTCTGTCCTACTCCGCTGTAAAAAGTCAAAGAAATTGCTAACCCCACAAGGATGTTCTAGATCCCCGAATAATTTCTCCACGCTCTGGAATCGGTCCGGAAATTCTCTAAAAAAGTAGGACAGTGCCATAGCAACAATATGGCGGATAATAATCTTCTCATTCACTAACCTGATGACGGGTGGCCGAATCGTTCCTTTGAGGATCCGACTAGCTGGTTCAGCGAAGTGGTATAAGTCGTGAGGATTGCGTCGACAAAAAGTAATAGCGAACCCAGGAAAGCCGCTTCGGCGTCCTGCTCGCCCTACACGCTGAGCGTAGTTGAACGCTTCTGGTGGAACGTTACGTAAAAAGATAATATCTAAATTACCAAGATCAACGCCTAATTCAAAAGTCGTGGACGAACTGAGGACATGTATCTTTCCTGCTTTGAATTCCCTCTGAAACTCCCTTGCTATCTCCTTGTCAATCTGCGCGGTGTGTTCTTCCACCCTCATCACACCCGGCAAGTCATCTTCGTAAAGTAAACGATAATGGTTTGCTTCCAATTCCTTCGCTAGAATCTCTTTCACACTTCCAGGGCATCTATGGCGTTTACAAACGCCATCAATATAAACAGATTGGAGTCGAGCACACGTATCACACTGATAAAGGGTATCATCATATTTTATCGGGGAAACCCTCCACCAATCAGGATTCAGTCTTCGGGCATCCTCAATTGAAAGCAAAAACCGATGTTGCGATGGTGTCGATTCATCACCTAGCCTGAAGGCTTCCCAGATAGCTCGAAGAGCTTCTACTGCTTTCTCAATAGCATGTTGTTCTGGGAACCCTCTCTTTGTTAAGATCTTGGCAAGGAACTGGGCTCTCCTCCCCATTTTACCATCCCAACTTCGGACCAAACTTCGGATGCCTAGCTGGCTTTTAGGGGGACCAACCCGGACGCGCATCTGCGAAGCTTGAAGACTAAGGTCGCCCCAGATTAATGAAACATCACTCGCTGTCCGTAACTCCACGGCTCTATCTTGTCTCATAAAGTCTAGAAGAACAAAAACTAAGTCCCGTGCCTCCTGCTCCCGCAAGGACCAAGGTGGAGAGGATAAAACATCTGGTATCTGTAATTCTTCGGGCCATCTGACATGCCATCGGAGAAGCCCAACACCCTCAAGGGAAATTCTTGGCTCATCTGTGAGAAACTCTCGGTAGAGCCTGATCCAAGCTTCGTGCCGAATTTCTAAATCTCCTATTGTAGGCGGAAAAACATTGTTTTCACGATAAACATCTCGCAAACCTGTTGTCAATTCGCGTAGAGAAAGTCCCTCTGGTGTGTGCGGGCTCAATGTCTTGGTAGCTTTTAAAATCAAGTTGCGATTAAGTATGTCTTTATACGAGTTTTCAAGATACCATGCAAAGAAAGCAGCTTCCTGACGCCCATCAGCAAATGCAAGCACTTTCCTTCTGTCTTGTGGGAGCTTTTGGTAGAGCATCGTAGCAATCACAGCATGAGGGCCATCTGTCCCATGAACCACCTCTCGCACAGGGTCAGGGCCCCGATATCCACAGACACTACACCTTGGTATCTGGTCTTCCCTCTCCTCCGCACCTTCTTGCTGCACAACGAGGATCGATTTGGTATGTTCACATAATGGTTCGCTATGTCCTCGATTGACCTGCACCATTGCACCGCATTCAATGCATAGTTGAAACATTTTCTCTTTGGTTGCGATATCCGCTTCCTCACCGATATCTTCAACATTCTCCTCAACGGGTCGAAAGAAGGTCGCACCAAATTCTGGATGTCCCGGGTCGCGTATTGCTTCCTCCAATACACCATCTTTGAACCTACCAACTAGGTAGTGCTGACCGCATTCTCGACAGAGGGCAATCTCAAAGTTAGCTCCCTTTCCAACTTCGCTACGACGTTCAAGGAAAAGGTGCTTCTCAGGTAAGTAAGAAACGTAAGCGCCCTCGAGCGATCGAAGAAAAAAGTGGTATCGTGCTGAAAGAAGCCGCATCCCTGTGGAAGGATCCTCTGCTCGTATAAGCAAATCAATGAGCTCAGAAAGCACTTCCACACGCATTTCTTTCGTCAAATCCGGAAACACTTTGTCAGCCAGCTCATGAACCTGTTTGGGCTCAGTCGTAATGACTTGGCGAAGTTTTGTTGAACGCTGGTCGTACTGAAGGATATACCCAACGCCTTTGGGTGCTTCTAAACCGTTGGGGATCGCTATCCCAAGGTGACGAGCAATCTCGGGTAAGTTGTTCCGAGAGGGAGAGTCAAGTTCTTGTCGAAGCGGTCGATAGTCCTCCGGGGAAAGGTTTGTTATGCCGGAATCGGGGATTGGTTCAGTCACCCCTAACATTACATTCTCCTCTAGAAATTCCTCACCAAACAGTTCGGAAGCGAACTTTGCAACAGCGGCTTTATCGTGTTCTCCTCCGGCGATGGTTGCGCTTGTGGCAACGCATCTAAAGCGTCCAGTGCCACCACCTTCTGTAACTCTTCTTTTTAATCGACGAATGAGCATACCCATTTCAATGCCTTTGGACCCTCGATACTGGTGTGCCTCATCTAACACAAGGAAAGTCCACCACCTAGCACGCCCATTGTCGAAAAGAGGGCTATCATCTGGTCGAATGAGTAAATATTCTAGCATAGAGTAATTAGTTAGTAGGATGTGAGGCGGATCGTCCCACATCTCTTTGCGTAAGACAAGCTCACCTGGCAGGCGTTGGGCAATATGATCTCGCGCATGGCGCCTTGAGTCATTCTCATCTTTTGGCGTTTCACCAATATATTGGCCAAATGTGAACTTGAATGGTGATCCTGCCACCAGAAGCTGTTTGCCGATTTCCCCAAGCCGGTCTCGCTGGTCATTAGCTAAGGCATTCATCGGATAGAGTATAAGCGCACGAACTCCAGATCCTAGTTTCCCTGCTTGGAATTCCCGATATAGGTGAAGGAGAATGGAATAAAGAAAGGTTTCCGTCTTCCCAGTAGCAGTGCCTGTAGCAACGATTACATTTTGTGACTCACCGAATACTTGCCTAATAGCTTGCTCTTGATGTAAATACAGATGTCTATCGTCTAAGACGGCCTTTAAAAATCCTTCATCCGGGGGAATAGTCAGCAGTTCCCGAAATAGTTCACCTGTCCTTTTCCCACGTTTAAACACAGGAGTGGCTTTAACATAAGGGCCCTTGCACAAGTGTCCCATACCAAGGGCTTCCTGAAATGATTTCCGAAGAACAGAGTCTTTGAAATAAAAAGTAGTCTCAAGATAGCGCCTATATCTTTCTTCAATCTCCTTGGCTAGTTTGATAGTATCCATATAAGACCTCTCATTTTAAAGTGCTTCAATTAGTTCGTATTTGTGATTTTCCTGAAGGTGATTTAACCTTAATTTTTGATCATCACCTTTAAATTCCTTACCACATATTTGGCACCGATAAATAATTGGAAGATTAGCTATAACCTTCCTCCTTACTTCCTCAACTTTATGAATTATGAGGAAGTCAATTTGCCGTAACCCGCTTACAAGCAAAGCATCTTTACAGTCATGTACAATGTGATAGCAAATTCTGCTTGTTGGATTTTCCCTGTCATTGGTTTTAACAATGAAGCCACAATATATACATTCATATATGTTGCGGGGGAGGGAATTTTTATTTCTTTCCCACAAATCTTTATAGCTCAAATGAGGAATGATATCGGATAAGTGCTCTGTTACGTGACTCAGTGCTTCTTGCTCAGAGGTTGTCACAAATTCACATTTCTTACAACGCAAAAAAGTACTAATCCGAAACAATGGCACCGAGTATGTTTTGTCTTGAAATTCCATGAAAATCTGAAAGAGGCAATCTTGTCTTGGATTTTGGATTTCGTCGGAATCGCAAAACTCTCTAAAAGGAACAACAAGTTCCTTCTTTCCCACCTCTATTTGAAATGATCTACTCCTGACGCGATCAAATCCTACATTTATTTTTCTCAGATAGCGAAAGCGGGGAAGTTTAACCCATAGTGCCAGCTCACTAGTGGCAGTGAAATATTTGCGAGACAAGTCGATGAGCTCGTCGTTCCAGGCAGTAGGAATTATTTTCACGTTGCCATAAGTCCACCACATCCTTTCCACCAAGACCGTTGCTTCGACCTCAGCATCGCCATCACGTAAGATCCAATGAGACTCGTCACAATCTGGATGGGGTGGTACGGTAACGAGAGTCTGTCCACCCTCTCGTTGAATCTGCAAATTGTTCCTGATAGTATTATCCATTAGTTCAATCCTGCAACTAGCCTGATGAAGGAAGCGAATAGTAGAATCGTCGTATCCATCTGAACCTGGCAAAAAGCCAGAGTTCTCTACACGGATGTCGTCTAAGGCCATCAAGAACCTAAAGTCCATACTTTCTAATAGATCATCGTATTTGTTATAAATCCGCACGAAGTACCAGCCGCCACGCTGATCTGCTATTTCTTGAGGTAGCTCATTTTCAATAAAACTTGCCTGCGGAACGTATTGCGTCCGCCATCTGTTTTTACCTCTCCCCTCCTTGCCCACAACAATTACTCCTACTTCTTTCCAGCTTGTTTTATCCAGCGCTCGGATGCAGGGTGGCTCCTTAAACAGGGATCCCATATACTCAGAATCATCCTTTATTTCTTTTCCTACAATTTCAAAACGATGGCCGCCAGATTCAATTCGGATTCGTGCACCATTTGCATCGATAAAGCCAATGGCCATTTGTGCATCCTGTTCCTGATAAAAAAAATGTGCTTTATATCCATCCGATTGGACGTTTTCTGGATTGATGCTAGCAGGGCCTGATACCTCTTCATCGCGCATCCACCCTTGCGGCACAATAACCAGATAATGACCCGTGGTAGGGCACCTAATTAATCGCCCCAATCCTTTCCAGTCTTTTCGCATCTTAAAAATAAGATAATTTCTTTCTGTGCTTAATAGCGGAATATATTCCTCCTCACTGGTCCAGGCTAGTTTCACTTCACCTTCGATGTGCCTTAGAGGGTAGCGTGACTCATCTAGAGGATCCTGTTCCAATAACTCCTCTTTTTGAGATATGTTCACAGTTTCTGAACCTTCTGGTACTTCTATTCCAACACACCATCTCCACCCGTCTTTCCAACATACTACTTCCGGCTTCAGAGAGTAAGGTCTTGTTCTTGATGGTCGCCCTATTTCGCCCTTTTGTTCTAAACCCCGCGGTCTTCCTCCTCTTTTAACCGGTGTACGTCGTTCCCTAGAACGCTCTTCCTCGGCTCTCTGCCTCTCCAACTCACGTCGCTGCTTTTCTGCCTCAAGCCGACTCAATTCTTCTTTTTCGGCTCTTGCCCTTGCTTCCCGTTCGAGGCTCTCACGCTCTTCCTCGGCTCTCTGCCTCTCCAACTCACGTCGCTGCTTTTCTGCCTCAAGCCGACTCAATTCTTCTTTTTCGGCTCTTGCCCTTGCTTCCCGTTCGAGGCTCTCACGCTCTTCCATTGCCTTGCGTTTCTTTTCACGTGCATTAATTGCAACTCTGGCAGCAATCACAGTCGATACTACAAGCAGCCCTATTAAGACTAAAATTGGGACAATCATATCACTCAACCCATTTGCGGTCGCGGTTTTGCAAAAACGATCAACTTGAAACCAAAAAGGGCACCAGCCACCGCCATATAGTTAGCGATTCCAGTGCCCTTTACTTCATCCACTCACCTCCTCGACCGCTGCATAATTATTCAGCTTTAGAAGCCATATCACATGTTGGAGCTTGAGTTTAGCCCTCTTCCATTGGTTTGTCAATAATAGATAAAAAGGAACGTTTTTATAGTGCTTAAGAGGTCATCCAAAAGACTATAGACATAGTCTTTTCGATGTATCAAAGAAGCCTATGCCGGTTCAAGTCCAGTAACGTGGGCCTTGGGGGACAGTTCCCGAACTTTTGTTTGAGAAGAAGGGGCTGATTCCGGAGATACAGAAACTTATTCCCTCACTTTGAGATGGATTGTTACTCGTGACACCTTTTGGCTTTTTGTGCATCGGGGTTGACTGTCCCTATAGCCCCTCAATTGGGGATGTTCTCCGGTCCTCTGAAGAATGGTATAATGTTGAACATTCGTATACAGAGTGAGTTGGATATGCGATGAGCATAAGAAATGTTATAGGCAAAGTCAGGAGTATTGAAGAACAACGGCGATTGAATGACCCATTCTACGCGTCTTTTAGTGACAAAACAAACAATCTTACCACACGCCTCAGTAAAGTCGACGTTATGTCTTCAGCCGCGCTCATTAAGCGCGTACATGCGGTAGAGACGGCGCTAGACGCCCTACGGTACAAATGCGAAGAGACTAAGTACCGGGTTCGCCGCATCGAAGCATTAACCCGACAAATCACCAGTCGAACATTCGATAGAGCTGTGGCTGCTAGCACAACTGGGCAAGCTGGCCCAAAAGTAAGAGTTAGTCTTCTGATAGATTCAGATGAGGTAGCATTCGAAGTTGATGCTTTCTTTCAGGCAGCGATGAGTGCTTGCGATAAAATAGCCAAAGTTGCTTACAGCCTCATGGCAGCTACAGAAGAGGCAGCGATAACTCGAGGGTTACAGCATAAAAGTATACACGCCTTTGTCACTTCAGCTCGGAGTAGATTGACCAGCCCGACGTTCTCTAGAATTATGGCTGCTTGGGATTTATGGATACATGATTTGAAGGATTGCCGGGATTTTGTGGAACACCACGGCCGCTACTTCACGTATGCTCGGAACCCCGATATGAATTTTCCTATAACGGTGCCTCCACCAAGTTGGCTTGAGAAGTTGACTCGACAGCAAATCAATGCATTTTCCCTAGATGAATTACCGATGGGTAATGAGGAATTGCCTATCTACTGTAAACGAATACTGGAGCAATTACAGCAGCTAACAATCAGTATACTGGATGAGTCCTCATTGAAAGCCAAACTAAGAAAGCAACCTGGGCAAAAGAGAAGGGTAGATTCGTGTACTAGTGGCCAAAGTAATGTGAGACAATTACCTCATAAGAGGGAGGCGAAATGAATAAATGGCTTGTTGTACACAATTTGGAAGCTTTCAGCGAAAACTCAAGGATGCTTGGTTTTGTCGGGAAGAATAGTTTGGATGGTTCCCCTACTCTCGATAAACAGGGGAAACCATTACCTGCTGATACAAAGGTACTTGAAATTAAAATTGGTGATAGGGTGGTTTATTATTGTCGCGGCGACTCGGTTATCAAAGGAGTCTATGAAGTTGTCCAGGCTTATTATGGGAAAGAGACCAAGTGGCCGGAATCCCCGTTTCAATTTGAAATCAAACCAGTCATAGAACTTGATGAGCCTTATGACTTCAAGCCACTGGTTGGGTCCCTCAGTTTGTTTAAGGACCTTGCTGACCCACGACGGTGGGGGTTAAAGTTGCGTGGTATATATAACGCTATAAAACCACTTACTGAAGGAGACTACAATACCATTAAGGATGCGTTGACTGCTGCTGCAGAGCGGAAAAGTACAGTGGAAGAAGATGAGGCCGGACCAGCGGGGTATAGAAAGCATTTACGTATACAACACCAAATTGCAGAGTGGGGCATAAGCAATGGATTTAGGGTTCACGTGGCAATAAACGATAAGGGCAAGATAAAACAAAACTTGGGAGAGATTCTAGATGACATACCTAAATTCCATACCGATGATATTCTAGGAATAGCCAAAAGAGTAGACGTGCTGTTCTTCGACAGTAAACGTAATATACTGACTCACGCCTTTGAAGTTGAACATACTCCTGTCATTTATTCTGGATTGCTACGCCTTAATGATATAGCGGAAAATTATCCTATAGGCAAAGTCCAATTCATCGTAGTTTCCGATGAATCAAACAGCGAAAGATTCGATAATGAACTAGTAAGACCTTCCTTTTCTCTATTACGGGAAAACAACTGTAGATTCGTGTCTTATAAAGAAGTCGAAGAAGAGTGGAAGCAACTTCAAAATAGGAAGGCACCGCTATTCTAGCTTCCAACCTAGTGCAGCTTTGTTTACATTGCTGCTGAACTAACTGACGTTTTGTTGCGTATCCAGAATGTGTAAAAGCGGCAGTAGTACACAAAGCGTTAGGTTCAGGTTGAGTAAAATGGTAGCAAACGAGCTATAATATCAGCCGCGTTTTCGCTGAATGTGTTGTTTAGTGGAATTTGACATTGGTAGGTGATGGTTGTAGATTGTGGGTTATATTGCTAACACTTCTGCTAGCTAAGATGGTACACGGTCATGGCTCACTTTGAATTATCGGCTGAGATTAATACACCGCCGCAGGCGGTGTGGGACCTTACCGTCGACTTTCAATGGACCCCCGATTTGGCACCGGCTACCTCTGAGAAAGTGAGGTACGTCACCGAAGAAAATCTCTTTCACTTTTACTATTAATAACTATTCTGGTCTTGTTTTCAATTGTCTTATCATTTTGTCCCAAATCAAATACCCATTAGATTTTGAGAACCACTTATCAGTGCCTTCTTTTCGTTGTATCTATTCATCACTTTAGCTTGCATCAATGCAATTTTGTCTATCGTCCCTTCCTCATATATGTCCTTGGCTTTAACAAAACTATCAATTATTGCTTGTTGGACTATTTTGGGGGGTATGACAGCAGGGCAAAGCAATCGGAAATTACCAACACTTTGTGAAGAACCATCAGAGCCAACGTTCACTATAATTCGTTCTTTTTGACTTCCTAACTCTCTAAGGATAATGTAGTTTATGAGTATTTGCTCCACAAAAATAGGGATAAACTCCGAAGTTCTGAGCATTCCATGCCAAGCATGCGGTCCATATAATGGTTCTCTATCACCCTTATTATGCTTTGAGAATGATATAGGGTCTCCTATAACATATCTTCTCTTTTCCTTCTCAAGAATAAACGATTGATACTCATAATCCCCAATTACAATTAGTGGTTTTCCGAAAGTATCCTCTTTGAAATAATCCTCTAATTTATCAGCAGACAAGATAACCGCTTCGGTAGGGAAATTGTCTTCAATATTCGTACAGAGTTTTGTTCCTAGTATTTCTCGCTCCCAAACCAGAGTCCCAGATACGGTGTCTCGTGTTAAACTCAGCGTGCGATAACCAGACCTAGTTTGCACCTTATCAGATTGTTCAATAAGCTTTCTCATATTATCTTGGGTTAATGATTGTAGCTGGTCTGAATTAATTTCAAATCCCAGCTCTTGCAGGAATTCGTTTACTGACAGTAACTCTGATGCCCCATTTTCAAACGTCACATATATCTTATGTTGTCTTAATTCCTCCCTTAGCTCATCTTTTAGGTTCAGAAAAAAATCGGTTGTTCGTTTATGGTCTTTGATAGGAACATCAACAATTATTTGGATATTGCGATCAGCAAATAGTTCCGTACCAGATTGCCATTGACCAACAACACCTATCGACGTTAGACCACCAAACTCATTAGCAATCTTTGTTCTCACAGAGTTAATTAGTTCTTCTGGAAATTCCTTATTATCGTTATCATGTAGTGGAACAATAATTTTCCATGTTTCAATACATTTTTCTATTCCATCCTCAGCGATATAGTACATTTGTCTGAATTCTATCCCCATGTAGTAGGGGTGTCAAAAAACAGAACGGCAGACCTCGGGTTGTTTGTTTGGGAATTCTCAAGTATTTCTTAGATAATAAATGACGCAGACTGCCGGTATCATACTAAATAATCGTTCAGTGTGATTCGGTTCTAATTGGTCATTTCTTATTTAAATCGTACGTTCCTCTGTCTGTTTTTATGAATAACGGTGATCTCTGTATAATAGAACGGACTGTAGCCGCGATATTTTTTGAACGTAAATCACCGCGTCTATCCAGTATTGGTTTTATTACCTCAGAATAATGTACAGGTTTCTGCTGCTCCTGAATGTAATCAGCAATAATCATACTGATTGTTGGTGGTCCACTTATTCTTCCCCCTCTCATATGACCCTCCCAATCTTTATACCCAACATTAAATACAACTGCATTATACATACGATAGAATTAACACCGCAATAAGCCGAACAACACCACTCTAGCCAGATCGCTCTAGTGGATATAATTGTGCCTTTTCTTCAAGCCATCTAATAAATTCGCCTATAGACAATGAATATATATCAATACCTTCATCATATTTTAATATTTTGACATAGCGTGCCGTATCTTGGTGAATGTCTGGTGCAATGAGGAATGATACAGCACTATCAAAGGCACTCTTTTTGTCGTGTAGGTGTCTTGCTACTGGCAACACTTCTCTCTGTGCCTGTACGGTTCCATTGAGTAATGTTACCTCAAGTAAGGTACACAGGGTTTCTTGCTCGTAGCATTCTATATCAGAATTGTTTCCTGGGGCATGCGAAATTGGTAATCCCTCATCATCAGAAATGTAGTGAGGTACGATTTTTATATGAGGATAACGTGCCAACACACCTAACGCAGTTAAAAACTCAAATCTGAGTGGTCCAGAAATAATCCTCAATACTTCGTCCCTTGAAGATTTATTTGATTGGCCTAGAATCAAAAGTTCACTCTTTATAGATTCCCAATCATATTGTTCAAGCCATTTCTGCAAAAGTACTTTTTCAACCTCAATATCAATGGTCTTAATATCCACCCCGGACACTAACTTCGGGTCTATTTGTGCTAAATAATCAAAATACTCTCGATCATCTTGATATTTATCGTAAGTTGAATAATTTGTAACAACGTATTCAATCAAATCTAATTCCTTATTGTTTAAATCAATAAACCTACCACCTCCCCTTAGTGTTACTAATCCAGTTAACCTCATTTTTCTAATGAATTCATCAGGCAACTCCAGCATAATAGTTGTATCTTTCTGGGAAGCGTGCCTGCCACCAGTTAATTGGTCACACTCATCTAAAATAACCTCCCAGCTAGGGTTAAAACCATATAAAATTCTTATTTCTTTTATCTTCGTATATAGTGCCTCAGCGTCATTATCTCTCCAGCATAAAAGCAGAGGTAATTCAAGCCTCGATATGCCAGTAGTAGTGTAATCCGAATCTGCATTAAGTCTCTGAATTACTTCCAAAAGAAGTACTAGTGGAATATTTTCGTTTAGTACTCGTCTGAAGGGATTATTGGTCTGATACTTAGCGAAAGCATTAAGAAAAGCTTGTTGTTCAAACTCTGGGTGTTCATTGTCCGCGAACTTAAGGCCAATATCAGAGAAAGTGATTCGTTCTCCAATATTGTAATAAACAAAACCTAGTTGTTTTGCTATTTTAAACCATGTGTCAAACCTGGAAGGCCAACCGTGATCAAAACCAGCTTCCTTATGGTTTTGTGGGTTGTTCTCTAGTATTTGAATAACTTCGTGGTCATCTAACAAAGTCCCATTGTTTATTTTTTCTCTTATACGGCTACTGAGTCTAAGTGGTTTGTATAAACCTTGCTGAATTATCTCACCAGCTACGCGTGTGGCCAATTTATTAGTAAGAACTTGACCGTTATAGTTCTTTAATACATTTAAGAACCACTTGATTCTTTCTGGATTACGAAGCGTTGTAGTAAAAAGTAGCGGCTTATATTCTGGGCTTTTTCTTATTTGTTCAGGCATAATTTGTAATTAAAACCTCGGTAATATTTTTTATAGTTGAGTTGTTGTTGTAGCTAATATAATTGCTTTTGATTGGGTGAACATTATACCTAGCCATCCAATCTATTAGTATATCGTTCTTGTTGTCGTTGTAGTGTGTTACATTTGATAAGGCGAAACGGACATTCTTATTATTCAGTTCATCAAGCATATTAAGTAAGTCTTTTTCTTGAGCCCCTCCCCAAAACTTGTTATATTCGCTAAACGTGATTAAATAGGGTGGGTCAAGATAAATAAAATCGTCATGCGAATATTCGTTCTCTGATATGAAAACTCGATAATCCATGTTCGTAAATATCAACGTTTTTTCTCGAGTAATTTGGAAATACTCGTTTAGAGCCCTTATTGCGTTTTTATTGAAATCAACATTGCCAACTGGTAGATTGAAGAGCCCGCTTTTATTAAAACGTAGCATCCGATTGAAACCATATATCAGTAATAAATACATTACCAGCGGATCTTTGTGGCCACTCTTATTAAAATCGTCCCTCAATTTTTCATAACTAGATTTGTTATACCTAGCATAATATGTCTTTTTCCATTGTTTCTTTAGTTCGTCTGGTACGACATCTTCTTTAAATGAACGAGATAAATTATATTTTTTTATGATTCCCTCAGCATTTTTGAAGAATATAAGAGGGTTTTTTGCTTGTTTATAAAGATATTTATGTATTTTTATTATATTCTCATCAAAATCGTTCAGATGATAGTCATTTGCTTCGATATTCAAGAAGACAGAACCGCCTCCTACAAATGGTTCATAAAAAGAATTGATTTGGTTTGGAAATAGAGCCGTTAGTTGGGGAATCAACTTATACTTATCACCAACGTAAAAAAGGGGTGACCTTACAGTATTACTCTTCATGATACTTTTGTGATAAATAAATATTCTTTATGGTCAGGAAAATCTGTTTTTCCACTATTGAAAAATCGATATTGTTTCCTCATTAAAGAAGTAGTGCCTCTACTCTCCAGTATTTCTTTTATTTGCTCTAACGAAATTTTATTCTTAGATGAACTACTTTTTGATTTATATGTATTGTTATAAGAAACAACAATATATTTGCACTTTAGATTATTAACTAATTCTGCTAAAGCTGTGGGAGCTTTAGCAGTGCAGTATTTACTAGCATTCTCGGTCTCTGGTTTTAACGCAACACCATACAATTGTGGCTTATCCCATTTAGCTACATTTTCAAGTATGTGATAGAATCTTCCATACTGTCTTGAATTATAGGGTGGATCAATATAGACAATGTCAGATTTGAGGCTATTAACCAGTGTGTTTGCATCTTGCCTAAAGATGTCTACTTTTTTTATGTGATAGGGTTTAATCTGATTAATTACAAAGTTGTCTTCAAGAATACCTTTCTTAATATAGGCATCATAGTGCCCAACGGTATTAGCGATTCTATCTAGAGAATATATTAGTGAAGCAAGCAGTATGTAGTATTCTTTGCTAGTTAACTTTTGTTTTTTGTTCTCTATGTCTTCTCTAATATAACCAATTAGTTTTGAAGTCCGATGTGAAAAATACTTACCTGAAAAATTTATAGAGAAATAATTGTCACAAATATTACTTGGATTCAAATGATTATATGTATATAAAATTTCTGTTATTTTATTTTGATTGTATACACCGCTACCAAAGAATGCTTGATAACAGATATAATTTGAATGAAGTAAGTCGTTTACGACAACATGTTCAAAGTACTTCACTGCTTCGGCTGATATAGCCCCTGTCCCAGCAAATATGTCAGCAAAGCTACTACCGATACAATGCCTGTTAATAAGAGACATGATCCAATCTTTAAGTTTATATTTGTTTCCAATGTATCTTCTACTTTCAATATTTATCAACTTATTCATAATTTTTAATTGCTGGAAGCCTCTGCAATAAGAATAATTGGTCGATATTTTACCCTCACTATTGATAGTATTATTATATCAAAAGCAGATAATTTTAGGAAGTAAATGTACTGCACCTATGCATAAAATGGTGGATTGTTATATCACAAAAGCTTATTTAGTTACCTACGGAGAATAAAAAAGGGCCTACTTAAATACTGCGAGCGTGATACCGAGGCAGAGGTGCGTTTATTCACCAAGCTACTTGAATGCAGTTGATATTTCTATTTAATATGTTCTCGACGGTATATATCGTCTGCTTGTATATATAGCTTCCTCTTATATAGTTCATGAATTTGTCTCCACGAAATCTGGATGAAATCACTCGGCAATTTGACATGACCGTGTTTGGGCAGATTATTAAGATACCATGATGAAGCTAATAATACTACGTGCTCACTAATATCTTTAATATATTTCTCTTTTTTCAATTTTGGTATGAATGTTCCAATATCCTGTTGAATATCATCGATTTGTGTCTTACTGAACCTCTGTTGTACTTTTGCTTCTATGACGACAATCGTGTCTTCCGAAAAAAGGCAGAGGTCAAAAGTTCTCTTCGGTGGGTACCCTGAACCTCGCACCGGCTTGCCCTTTAGCTTCAGCAGATCTCTATAAAAGCATACCTCATACCCAATCTCCCAGTTTGAGTCTACATCCAACTGCAGCTTAGTATTAGTGTTCAACCAAGTAATGAAATCCTTCTCATTACTTGCAATATCCCAGTAAAGATAGGAGCAGAAGAGACGTTCCTCACGGGTTACGTTGAGCCAGTTTTCCCCATCCAAGTAAGCAAATCCCATTACATTTTCTCCTATTTATCTAACATGCTGGCGCAAGATTTATTCTTAAGATAGTACAGGACTCGATAGTTCCCTTAGGTCTATGAATATCTCTATAATGAAATGAGAGAGCCTGTTCCTTCGTAGTCCGAGGGCAGCTTCCATGACTGTTATACCTGCTTGCCATTCTCGTATTGTTTTGGGTCCTTCCATTTCATCATCATTCAAGAAATATACGAATACAAGATAACTATCAATTTTATTTAGTATCCTTAGAAGATAGAGATGTGCTAAGCGATTCGTATACTGGTAAAATGTTCCAGACCAATTAACGGAAGGATCGACTTTTAGAAAGGTTTTGGTTTCTTCCAGACTTGCGGTAATCTTTTTCCTTGACGCCTCTGATGCTTGTGTGACTGGTGTAACTATCTCCTTTAAGTGTGATTTCGCTTCGACTAAGATTACCTTGCCGCTGTCGGTCTTACCAAGCGCATCCCATTGAGGTCCGAGCTCTGGCCAAAACGATTTCCTACTTCGCCTATTAAGTGTTATCCCCAACTTTTGAGTGAACGAGGCATCTCGATATTCAGCATATTCGTCGGTGCTCAGAGGCGAAAGCCAGTGAATATTATCGTCTTTACGAAGATCAATAGCTGTGGTTATTTGCTGACTGATAAGTTCTGGGCGTTCATTAACTAACCTCTGGATCCATTTGAGACTGCCCTTGGTACCTTTTAGCTGTACTACCCTCGACAATTTAGACTCCTTGGTTGGTCTAGAGGCCCAATGCTATGGCACGATAGAGGAGATTACATCAGTATTATAGTTCTATAAGTGTAACGTCAATGTTGTACTGAGCGACTGATTCTAACACCGCCTTTCCCAGTCCTTTACTCAATCGAGCTATGCCCTTCTTTTCGGTAATGAAAACCAAACGTTCCAGTTTCTTGTCGTGATGCTGGTTATATACAATGGCTTTAAAAATGTCCTTGTAGAACTCGTGGCCTGCGTTTTTGCCCGACGCTTTCAGCTCGTACGCCGTAGCGGTTGAAATGTTGATGACATCTATCTTTTCGTTCAGCCTTTTTCCGATAGGTACCTCGCATTCTACATCCTTCGAGGCTATGCTTTTCTGCCAAGCTAGCGTAACAGCGACCGCCTGTTTATCTCCGGCACTCTCATCAGTAGTCGACCGCCAAAATCGTCTATGTGCAATCCTCACAGCCTCGATAATTTCGTCACGTATCATATATTAATCTGTTCCCTAGTCTGTATAATAAATCAAATATGGATATCTTTACCACTAACCATGAAAAAAGAATACTCAAGGAAAGTAAAGCATCAAGGATACATTATAGTATCTTGTTAGCTTTAAAGGAAAGGAATCGAGCAAGTTACTTAATCATGCTTCTTCATATGCCGGCTTTCTTTTCTATTTCTGCTTTTGTTGTTATACCTTCCTTTTCTCCAATCGTTAAAAGCGTGCGGTTCTCCGTATTTCCTAGCTTCTTTGGCATATTTGATACCCTTTCCCCTATCGCTTAGCATGAAAGCACAGTGGGCAGCATTATCTAGTGCCGGGGCATAGTCTGGTCTTGCCTTAATTATAAACTCGAAATCACTAAGAGCTTGTTCATACTTTCTTAATTGCATAAATGCATATCCACGATTCATTGCCAAATGTGGAGTTATCGATGGTAATTTATTTACTACGTTTTCCAGTTCGGACAATGCTTCGTCATAACGTCCCACATTTATCAGTATAATCCCTGGTTCAACTAATGGCATATCCCAACTTTCACACAGGGCTGCCGCGATTTTACATTCATTTACGCCCTCATTAATCATTTCTCGATTACTTAAGTGCTTCCCAACCATCCCCAAGAATGAACCCAGTGCCACATGAGCCTGGGCACTTAATGGGTGGCGTTTTACTATTAACCGAAGATCATCAATACCACCTTTAAGCCGTTCAGTCAGTATTCTTAAATCGCCGGACCTGATACGCGTATAGTCTTCAGGCTTTAACCAACTGTCTTCTTTAAATATTCCTAAATCCTCTTCGGTACCATCTTTTGTGTCTTCTCTCTTAGCTGCAGCCGGTAGTTCTTGTGCTAGCCCGGCTGATACTCCAGGTGAAGAGCTCTGGCCTGCTATTTCCTCAAATCGCAGACCCCAACCAGTGGTGGAAGCAAGAATGTCTTTCTTCCACCGCGTATCTGTTTCTACCAAAGCAAGGTTACGTAGCAGAATGTGGCTACCAGGTTCATCTGTTCCATATCTTAGTATTTCAAACTCCTCCCCAGCCACTTCTTCAATCAGAGGGCGGTCCATTGCCTCGATATCTTCTGAAATGAGCCAGATGAAGCGGTAAAGCGATGTAGCAAGTTCAACAACCGCTTCTCTTCCTATGTTTTTTGCAAGTACATCCGCTAGGTAGGCTACGGTAAATTGCCTTTGAAGTTGTGCCTGCAAATTGTGTTTACTAGTACCTGATATCAGCTTAGCGAATGTCTCAGTCATTAATCCAATATGAGAAGGTATAGGGCGTACCTTGCCATCAAACCAGTTGTCTACGGAGATATGTGTCACTTCAACCCTAGCACTGAATTGATCACGAGTAATTCCTGCCTGGGATAATAATATTCGTAGCATCTTACCCGCCCCATTTTCTTCAGCCCATTGTGGAGTTTTTGGCTCTGGGGGTGGTAATTTAGCTATGCGAAGCCAAGACGCAATTCGCAGTGCCAAATCAATAACAATTAATCTGCAAAAACCCTCGATTGCCTGGCCATAATCTTGAATTCTGCCAGAGCGACTTTGGATAGTCGCGCATAGGCTATCCCACTTTTTAGCCACTCGTGCCATTGAAGCAGTCGTGATATTTGGCATGGACACATCATATTGTTCAAACAGTGATGGTGTAGGTACTATACCTAAGTCTACGAGTCTTTTCCCGAGGGTAATATAGATTTGTCTTAGACCATATTCACTTACTGTTATTCCTGAATAATAGCGTTTAGCGGTTCTATTAGTTAATACTTCATCTTTAATATCTAAGGCCTCTACAACAGCGCCGATTATCTGTCCACTGTATGGAATCGTTCTAGTTTCACTTTTTGTATTTTCGTTCATATGTATAGTCCCAATAGTTCCCGGGCAAAGGAGGCGTCTTAATATGCCTCCTTTGCCCATTATCTATTTGTTTACCAGTTATTTCTTTCCAGATTGTGAGCCATCTTGCTCTGATTTTACACCATCCTGCTCTGCCCGCTCTACCCAATCATCAGGTCGCTCGTCCTCACCCTGCGACTGCCAATAGGCATCGTTGTTCGGATTCATCTGGTTGGCATGATTATCGAGATCGCTTTGTCTACTCATCAGTTCCTCCTTTTTAATCATTATCCATAGTGCACTTGGATTACTACTATTATGTAGCAAACCAATAAGCACTTAGCCTAAATGAAATGGACAAAATGAGGTTATTGTGAAAGTCTGACAAAGAAGTATTTTGTTAGATAAAAGTAACTTGCCTGGTTGTTTGGACAGACAAGCTACTAAAAAGGTCCGCTAGATTTTACGCTTGACATCCACGCCTGCTTACCTCAGTAGAAAAAGGAACGAATAGCTTCGCTAAACACCGAAATAGCTCTACAATTATTCCTTGTCTGGAATATCCGTGACAATAAAATTTACGAGCACATCGCCACCATGATAGCTAGTATGTTTGCTTTTGATCATAAAACCTTTCTTCTCACCATCGAAATCTAGTAAAACGGTTTCGTATATTTTTGGAATTTGAAGTTTCCCATCGGGACCCAATACTTGTTTGTCACTTAGATAACCAATTGTTCTTAAACCACCATTGTCTTCATATTGAAATTGAAATATATAACCAATTTCCCCTCTCATTGCCTGTGTATTCTTAAAAGTTTGTATTTTGCTGATTGTTTCTTGAAATTTAGTCATCGCATAAAAGGGGAATTCAATTGACTGTAATTTTGGATGACCTTTTTCAGATCCTTCATAACGACCGATGAATGGCATCCCATCCGGGAATTTCACTTGTACTTCACTAACTAACTCGTTTATAAAGTACCAAGAATCCTGCGCTAACGAAATCTCTATTGAAGACACAACGAGATCAATAAGCTGAATTTGAGATCGAAATTCGTCTAAATAGGCAAGGAGTTCCATAGTAGCTGGTTGTTCTAACAAGTCAGCTCTCACTTGTCCCCACTTCTTAAAAGCGTTAAGCAGGTTATCCCGCTCAAACCAGACAGTGGCATCTATATTAATGCTACCATCAAGAGCCGATGATTCTTCGATACTAATCGAACCAAGTGGTAGACCACAGTGTTGAACATAGTTACGAAGTTTATAAAAGAACCTATAAGAAAAACTGCCGTCATAACATGCTGTTGTTATATTCTTAAACTCATCTAAATGTAAATAACCTTGCCTCTGTAATTTTGCATATCTAGTCGAAAGATGATCGATGTATGTTCTAAAACTGGATAGATAGTTCATCAATAGACGGTTTATTTCATGAAAAGCTTCCGTCATATATTCTTGTGCATTTTGGCGATACGAAGGAAACTCGTCTTTAATAGAGGTGTAATATTGAACAATAGAATTATAATTCTTCTCGCATATTTCATATAAGCCACAATAGCCACCAAAATCGCCAATTCGTTTAATTGCGACCTCTACCTTACCCATATCGTTAGCTGTCATGGGACGTATAAGGTCAACTTGGAGATGTTTAGGTGCGGGTTTCCGCCGGCATCCAAGCATATATTCGTTTGGGTTATGTTCAGTCATAGAACATTCCTAATAACTAGAAGATGGAGATGGTAAAGGTTGTTTCACATATCGGGACTTGAGTCTAGTCCTCTCCCAGGAGTTTGTCAATAAATAATAGATAAAAAGGAACGTTTTTATAGTGCTTAAGAGGCCTTCGTAGACTATATCCATAGTCTTTCCAGTGTTCAGCCAGCGGTTCTGTGTGACAATAATAGCTTCGGATAGAACGGTCAGTATTCTTTTCGGCCAAGGCTAACATGAATAATAGTACCATCCATGATTGTTGCCTCACCTGCGTAATCGATTGCGCTTATACCCGTGGTCTCCCAGTTAGGTCCCGATATGACGGGCTCAACCACAAATTGACGCTGTAGGAGAGCCCGTAGTACAGAGTAAGCTTGTTGGGGTTTGTACTCAAAGATCGAATCGAAGTCTCCTTTTGTTTGGCTTATGGCCTCAACCTCTTTCTCGATGAGTGACTTCCCTATCACTCTCCAGGAATCCGGTAAGTCAAGACATTCCAAGCTACTTACACCTTTTTGAACTAATATGAAGAAACCGACTTGATTGGGCACTTCAGGTAATTGGCGAAGAATCGTTTCCTCTGCTCTTTTATGTCTGTCATGGATATCCATTAGGTTATCTGTTTCGTCTCCTGGCGAAAGCTTTTCCCTTAATTTCTCCACACCGTCCCACACTTCGTCCTGGATATTACCTTGGGCTCTTCTTTGGTGTAACACCCGTTCAACCGATTTGGGGGCAGCGCCACTTGTCCTCAATATTGCGTCACGGGAAATGCCACGGCTCCTCTGGACACAAGCTACTGAAATCTTATACGCCTCCCCAGCGAGGACAACTACACTCTGCGTAACAATGCGGGTTTGAGTTTCCCCACTGAGCATCCAAGCTGCAGGAATAAAAATAGGCTTCTCCGTGTTATTAGTCACAATAACTTCATCTATTCTACCCGTGTCTTTGATAGACACTCTCTCACCTGCCTCACTAAGGGTGATGTAACCCCTTTGACGACGTATTTGTCTAGTAATGGGGACTATTGCCACAATAGAATCGGACCTTGGGCGGTAGGGCTCCCCTAGACTAAAACCACTCGTCACATTTGTGATATTCATGAGAAACTCGTTCAAGGTTTCCATAATCACCTCCTCCACGGACAATGCTTTTATGGCCCCATGTTATATCAGCATTGGTGGTCTAATTATAACACAGAATGTTCTAGTTTGGAACATTCTAATACTTATTTCCCGTTACAATTCAGCTAAATGGCTCGAAGAAATGTTATCGGAGAAAGAGTCCGGCTAGCGAGAGAAAGAGCTAAGCCGCGAATTACTCAAGTAGACTTGGCGGCGCGCCTGCAAATTGAGGGCCTACGGCTCGAGCGTGTCGCTATCTCGAAAATTGAGACGGGATACCGTGAGGTTACTGATGTGGAGGCCATAGCAATTGCAAAGGCCTTAGGTGTGACTATCAGTTGGCTATTGGGCGGTAGTGAAGAAATCAAAAGCAAGTGAAGTTTAGGGTGCTTCCTACCGCAGAGCAGCCTAGAAAGCTTTTAAGTTAACAGATTCCTAGAGGGCGACAGAGAAGTCGATTATTAAGAACCGCTGACTGGAAACAAAGTAGACTGTAGCCATAGTCTGCTGGGAAGGCGTATTTTAAAGAGACCATTTCTAGTTTCACTGATAAATGAGAAACATTGACCGCACATCATGCACCATCAATCTTTTTCTTCAATTCCGCTTCTGCCAGCTTAACTAGCTGTTTGAAATGCCCATTATCCGAATTCCAGCACTCGGCGTGTCCCCAGCAGTGTTCTTTAACACCCTTCTGGACGATATAATCGGTCCACTCGGTTATAGGCTTCCCGCATACATCGCACGGCAGGTCGAGAAATACTTTTAATGGCCGCAACGCCTCGTTTTCCTCCAGAACTCGCTCCAGCCGGTGGACATTCTCAATCTGCGCTTCCGAAACCATGACTTTAAGGAACGAATCGTCCTCGGTAAGATGGTAACTCAAGTAGCAGGCCGGGCACTGGTATGACCTTTTAAACGATTCTTTATGTGGCTTCCTATTTACAATGAACCTTGCCCCACAGTTATCGCAGCGGTAACATTTAAGGAAGTCGCCCATTACTTTACGGATAAACGTAGTCCTTAGCTCCTCGACATTTTTTAATGTCTGCCACCCTTCACCTCGTCGGAGTTTTTGAAAAGTCGTAATCAGAGATTCCAGCGAATCCTGTACCGAAGGAGAGCCGGCAATCATTGCCAGAAAGCCCTCAAAAAGGTCATATTGAGACTGGTGCTTCTCCACATTTTTTAATATCGACTGCAACTGGTTCTGCTTATATTGAAACTTGCCGTTAATTACTTTAAGTGCGCTCGATGATTTATCTCTCTCGAGTTTCAGTTTAGTGATACTCTGCTCCAGCTGTTCTAGCTGCCCCTCCAGGATAATTTTCTCTTTCTGCATTGATTCGAGAGCTTTATCGAGCGATCCGAATTTATCCAGAGCTTTGTTAATCTTCACCCCATCAAACTTCGCTGCTTTCAT
>Ga0209979_1001666_pt1 | contig 23551 bp, 16 predicted proteins | sample AnhtaG_FD_183114 | JGI IMG/M metagenome (GOLD analysis project Ga0209979, IMG submission 183114) | Deep subsurface microbial communities from Anholt, Denmark to uncover new lineages of life (NeLLi) - Anholt_01485 metaG (SPAdes) (version 2) | ecosystem: Environmental > Aquatic > Marine > Oceanic...
GAGAGGAGGCCTGAGAGAAACAGACAATGGTTACAGAAATAGTTGCTAAACAAAACGAGAGACTTACCACCGATGAGGTTGCAGAGGTTTTTGACACCACTCCGGCTACTGTTAGACGATGGGCCAGACTGGCCAAGATTCCTTACATTAAGGGGCCAGGAGGTAGATACATCTTCCTGAAAGATGACATCCAAGAGTATCTTAGAAACAGAAGAGTTGGAGTGGATGAGGCTCACAAGAATTCGTCATGATGAGACCCAGGATCAAGTTTGGGCAGACCAGACAGGTGGTCTGCCTCTGTGTTGATGGAGAGTATTAGGAACGAGCCCAGAAGCTCAAAGCAGGTCCTTACATTGACATGAATGCATCATCTCGTGCTCAAGAACAGGGCTCTTGAGCAAGGCAGAGAGAACTTTAGCAGAGGGTCAAGAACAAATACAAAGATGAGCCACCTGATAACGACGACGCTATTGGTTCGTGCCTCCCTCAGACCCTGATCGCACATAGGCAAGACAACGGCGCATCCACTATTGTTTGACGCCATCCTTTTCCTTACCCCAATTTAAGGTTCTTCCTAAGCCAAAATCAGGAATTCCCCAATTGACGAATCATTCAAAAGTCTGATTATAATCATAAATATGGTGAACTCTGCTTGATTCCGCATTATTTTGCTTAAGGTAATTGATGGCTGTTGGTTATTCGAACAAGAGAGGCATCTGGTATCATGGACGAGATTCTCACGGTCCGAGAAGTTGCCGAGTACTTGAAACTCAGCCGCACGACCATCTGGCGCTGGCGCAACGAGGGCAAGCTGCAAGCCTTCAAGGTGGGGCGTGGGTGGCGGATTCGCCGGTCAGAGCTGGAACGGATAACACGCAATTTGAGGTCAAAGGGCGAAAACGAAGAGGAAACCTGAGGAGACTGATGCAGATTCGGCATTGTACACCTCCAATAACCTGACCTTCCCCACGCAGATGCACGCCTTGCCTAGGGACCGACTGCGGATCTACCTGGCGGGTATCCCCCGGAAGTAGACCTGTTGAGCAACCTTGGCGAGATGCCGTTGATCAAGAAGAGTGGCAGGTTGCGGCTCATGTAGAAGGTGGAGAGGAAAGATTTGGTTGGAGAGGAGTAGGGGAGTAGGATGGTAGGAGACATTGCTTTCCCTCAACCGCAAGACAGACATACTAGTGTACAGCGGATAAAAAGCATCGCCCTAATAATTGGCGTTGCCGTGCTATTCGTTGTCCTTCTTCTAGGAGTGACACCTGTCCATTCTCAGGAACCTGCTCCGACGGACAATGTAGATGTGGTGTTGCTGATTGACAACTCTGGAAGCATGAGATGGAACGATCCACAGGATCTGCGAATCGTGGCAGCGAAGCTTTTCGTTGATTTGGCGAGCCCAGGGGATCAGATAGGCATTATCGCTTTTTCCAGCAAAGTCAAAGTCATAGCCCCGTTGACCCCGATTACGGGCCCTGACACTAAGGTTATGCTAAAAGATTCCTTGCGTGATCTGGGAGAGATGCGCAATACACACATGGTTGCTGCCTTGGAATGGGCCATGACCATGCTAGAATCTCGTCCATCGGCAAACAGACGCTTTGTGATTTTTCTGACCGATGGCGAGCCTTATCCTGATGAGTGGGATGGTTGGACCAAGAGACAGCGTGATGAGTACATCCAGCAAATCTATTTCTGGGCGGAGGAGTTCAACCGGAAGGACTATCCCGTGTATCCGATTGCGCTGACTGCGGAGGCGGCAGTTGACCTTTTGTACGATATTGGCGTCCAGACCAGAAGTGGCTACTACAAGGCGGATACAGCCTCTGAACTAATAGACATCTACCAAAGCATCTTCGCCAACCTCAAGGACAGATATATCAAGGTGTTCTGTACGGCCGAGGACCAACAGACTTGCACGGTGACCCTGGGTTCCTTTGTCAAGAGGGTCAGCTTTGTCGTGTTCAAGCTGAAGCCTGGCGTCACTTATAGGCTGACAGATCCAAATGGGAAAGAGGTGGCACCGAAAAATGAGGCAGGAGCCAACATCTTCTACGTATCACCGCCTGGCGAACCCTATGAAGTGGCAGGCATTGAAAACCCTTTGGGAGGACAATGGACCTTGGCCTTTTCCCCGCCAGGCGGTGTGAAGGGCAGCATTGTGTTCGAATCTCAACTAAAGCTCCTGCTCCTGCAACCACAGCCCGTGGACCCGACTAACGACTCCTCAGCACGCTACCATCCTAGAGGCGAGCCCATGATTCTTGAGGCCACGCTCAAGGTAGGTGACGTTGTCTACGGAGACAAGGCCGATGTCATGGCAACCGTCTCTACACCCAATGGTGCCGCAACTGTGATTTCTTTGAACGATGATGGCAAGACGGCTGAGGATGGTGACAAGGTGGCAGGTGACCATGTCTACACGGCTCTGCTGGATGAAACGATTGTGCGAGAGTCGGGTGCATACAAGGTTGAAGTAGCAGCAAACACCGGTACGGATCAGTTGGCTAAGACCTACACCATTTTCGTGGAGCCACTTCCCCTTCTTGAGATCAGTTCGCCTATTACCACAAACTTAGTGCTCGAAAGCGGTAAGGCCATCTCCATTGCTGCCAGGTTCAGTCAGGAAGGGCAGCCAGCACTGGTTGACAGCGCTGTCATTACTGCAACCATACAGAGGCCTGATCACGCTTTTGAACCCTCCATCCCGCTATTGGATAATGGTGACAGCAAGAATGGGGATGCAGCAGCAGGAGATGGCACCTATTCAGGCGTTTATATCCCCGAAGAGCTTCCCGGGGTGTACGAGGTGACCCTTGCGGCCCAGATCCTGTTCCAACGAAGGCCCTATCGAGCCAGCGACTCGATTTCGTTGGAGATCAACTTTCCCCCGATCTTGTACCAGTTGCTGGAGAAGGTTGATCTGGGAAGGGTAGATGACCTGAGTAGAGGATTCCAAAGGTCGGCGCCAGTGGCCTCGCGGGCGTATGAAGACTTACCGTTGTTTGTCGAAGTCTGGGGTATTCCGGGCGTGACGGCTAGCCTGGAACCAGGCATTATTCCGGCGAGAGGGAGTCTGTCTCTGCAACTCACTGTCACCGGCCCGTCATCCATGAGGCCCGGCCCCTACGGCGGGGAATTGGTGTTCTCCTCCCGATCCGAATCCGGCGAAGAAGGGTACATTCGTGGGTGCCCTCGCGTGCCTCTCACCTTTGAGTTCGTCCGCCCCTATGTCCAAATATCTCCGGAAGAGCTGGACCTGGGAAAAATCGCTGATTTAAAGAAGGGCGTGAGCGTCCCCATCATAGTTACATCTTCGTCCTCACGGGATGAGTCGTTGACTATCACTGAGAGTGGCATTGAGGATTTGGCCATCTCTCCCGGGGTGGTGAGCGTGCCTGCGGGGCAGACGGCCTCGTCCACCCTGAGTTTTGCTTTCCCGGCCCTGAAGCCAGGTGATTATGCCGCCGAAGTGGTTCTCTTTTCCAGGCCAGAGATTGACGTTAGCCCTTCACGCGTGCCTGTCAGCTTTGAGGTTGTTCGCCCTTATGTCCAAGTATCTCCGGAAGAGCTGGACCTGGGAAGAATCGCTGATTTAAAGAAAGGCATGAGTGTCCCCATCACAGTTACATCTTCGTCCTCACGGGATGAATCGTTGACTATCACTGTGAGTGGCATTGAGAATTTGACCATCTCTCCTGAGGTGGTGAGCGTGCCCGCATGGCAGACGGTTTCGTCCATCCTGAGTTTTGCTTTCCCGGCCCTGAAACCAGGCGACTACGCCGCGACAATGATTGTCTCTTCCAGGCCCGATGTTGATATTAAACCTTCATCGGAGATGTCTGTCACCTTCCATGTCGTGAGCTTTTGGGAGATCTGGGGAGGATGGATCAAGAGAGCGGGAATCGTGCTCGCCCTGGCGCTTGTCGCGGCTGTGGCAATTCGGCGACTCACACGGCCACCGAATCTGGAGGGGGACCTGTCCTATCGTAAGGCTTCCCTGGTCGGCGTGGGAGGGTATCCCATTGATCTGAGCAGCTATGGCCGGAGCGAAGTCTACATCGAGATCGAGCCTGGCGGAGTGGACATCGTACCGGTCAATCGGGGGAACGCCCAGGCCAAGCTCAGAGCCGTGCGAGGACCGGAAGGGGTCACCGCTCTGGTGGCGCCCATCAACGGCCAGGTCTATAAAGGCCGGGCCGGAATCCCGGTGTCGGACATGGGCGAGGAGCTCAGCCACAACGACGAGTTCCGCGTAGGCGACTACGTGTTTCGGTACACGAATCTGATCCCAAGTCTATAATCTTGGGGCAAATGTAGCTTTATTATATTTCACGTTCATCAAGAGAGGAGGAAGCGTCATGGTGGATCGAATGTACGACCGAGAGATGCTCGAGGAGGCGTGGGCACCTGAAGTGACCCTTACGCCTACGTTGTTGATCGGGCTGGGCGGAGCTGGCGGTGAGGTCATCCGCAAGATCAAGGCCAGGAACCGAAGGGCATTCGACATTCGAGTGCCCATGTTCCAGTACCTGGTCATTGATACCGAGCCCCTCCACAACCTGCCGGGCCAGGAACCCCTCGACGAACACGAGTACGCTAGTCTGGGAGGGTACAATCCCAGCGCGGTGGCCGAAGATCTGGACAATTATCCTCTGGTCGAGGAGTGGTGGCCCTACCCGGAGAGATTACCAAGTTCGGTGAACTTTGGAGCAGGGCTCTCGCGAGCGGTGGGCCGGCTATCTCTGTTTGTGAGGCACAATGAGTACATAGACAAGATCGAGGGCAAGATGTCGGCCATGGAGGCCATTCGGTCGGAAGAGTGGCTTCGCGAACAGGGGTACGAAGTTCTGGCAGATACCCGGCGAGTTTACATCGTCACCTCTCTTTGTGGCGGCACAGGGAGCGGCATCCTCCTCGATGTGGCCTACAGGGTCAGGTACATGCTGAGAAACAGGCCGAATGTCACCATAACCGGCATCCTGATCCTGCCCCCGGCATTCGATGAAGTGCTGAGAAACCCGCTGCAAGAGGAGCGGGTACGGGCCAATGCCTATGCCGCGTTGATGGAGCTGGATCACTTCGTCACCACACCGCACTTCAAATGCAACTACGCTGATGGGACCATAGAGCTCCATGCTCCTCCCTTCGAGATCAACTACCTGGTGGATATCCGCAACCAGCGCGGGCAACGCTTGCGCTCGCTGGACGACGTTTGCGACCTGATTGGCCAGGCTGTGTTCCTCGAAGTGGGCTCCACCCTCGGCTCTCAGTATTGGCGCAGCCTGACCAACGTGGTGGCCACCGGTTGGGACGTCAGGCCCTATCGGGGGCGAGCCCGTTCGTACAGCTCCCTCTCGGCTGCCTCTCTGATCTATCCTCGTGACAAGATCCTGGGCTACTGTGCCGACCATCTGGCCCAGGCTTTGATCACCGAGGGCTTCCTCCGTCCGGAGACCGGTCCAGCCCCGTTGGGCAGTCCGCTGCCGGCCCGCCTCCAGTTGGACAACCTGCGCTTTGCCCTTTCCCAAGACGAACACGGCACCCAATACGTGGTCAATGCCAGAACCGGAGGAGCCATCCGCCGGGCCCGGAACGAGATGGAGGTGCTGGGCATCCTGGGCCGGCAGGAGCAGGAACATGCTGGAGAGCTGGCAGAGATCCGCAACGAGATGGACCGCCGCGTGGCGACGTATCAGCAGCAAGCGCTGGACGAGTTGAAGGGGGTGTTGCTGGACATCATCAAACGAGAGGGATTGCCTGCTGGCGAGAGTTTCCTGAACCGGGTCAACGAAGCCTTGCAGGAGCACATGCGCGAAGTCGAACAACAGATCACAACCCTTGGTCAGGAGATCGAGGCCCTGCGCCGGAACTACGATTGGGCGAAGGGGGAGATAGATCAACTGCAAAGGAAATGGTGGTACATCTGGTTCTTCCGGAGGCGGCGAAGGGTTAACCTGGGCAACGAGTGCAACCGTTACACAGATGCCATCAACGCCCGGGATATCCGCCTGTGGGCCACGCGCAAGGCACTGGAGATCTATCAAAAGCTGGTTCAGGCTGTCGAGGAGGAAGCAAAAGCTGAGGCAGGGCAGGCCAGCGTGCGCCAGTTACTCTCGGCACTTGAGGTGAAGGAACTGAGATTGGAGGAACTAGCCCGAGCTCTGGGCCGTTGGGCCAGCCAGTGGCTGGATGGACGGGCACCCACCGAAGAAGGGCTGTTCGATCTGAGCACGGAGGTGGTTAAGGATCGATACATCAAGAGTTTCTACACCCGCAACCGACCAGAGGACGCGGTAGCAAAATACCAAGAATTCATGGCCGGCTTCACGGACTTCGACGAATTTTGGAGCCTAAGCAGGCGAGATTTGGAGAGACGTCTGGTGGAGTTCGGCCGCGGGTTCTTCGAGCAGGCGCTGAAGGGGCAGAGGATCCTGGACATCGTCAAGAGCCAGCGCGAGGGCAAGTTGAAGCTGGAATTCCTGTTCAATCGCTGTCATCCCTTCTGGGATTTTCACCGCAATCGCGGCATCAGCGAGGAGGATTTCCAGATGCCAGCTTTGTTCGGGGTTGATCGCGACGACCCAGATGATCCGTGGCTGGCCGACGTGTTTCGGAACTTCGAACTGTTCAATCGCATCTCCACCAACAACCCCTATACTCTCGACGCCGCTCGCACTGCCCATGGCCTGCCTATCTGTCTTCTGGACGGGCTGGCCGAATACAAGCTCCGTTATGACCAATTTACACGGAGCAGCCCCAGCCCGCTTCACATTGACATCAGGTGGCAGCCCAAGAGGAAGGAAGACGGCACGATCGTGCCGCCGCCGGAGGCATTGAGAGATCTGCTAGACGTCGAGTGACAGGGATGGTAATCCCATGATGGCAGGCTAGGAGAGCGGGGCCAGGTGATGAATGAGACGGGGTATGGCGCGCCTGAGAAAGCCTGGGTGATCCCGGCTGTGGTCATTGGGCTGGGAGAGTTCGGAGCAGAGATCGCCAGGCGCACATGGACCGAGATCGGGCAGGTGCATGGTGATCTGCTATCCGTGATTCGCTTCGTCACTATCCATTCGCCTGGCCCTGGCGAGATAGCCGTCGTTGACGGCGGCGGGGAGACACTCTATGCCTCCTCGACCGACCTTGTCCAACCTTACGACTCGCGACAGGCCTGGTTTGAGTTCTTCAAGGCCCGCCAGGCCGAGGTCAGGACGGTGCTGAGACGCTACTTCCAGACGGTAACCGTCCACGAGATCCTGGATATGGTGGAACGGGCTGGGTTCGGCCACCCGGAGGACGAGAGGCTGGTTGTGATCCGTGCCTATGTGGTGGGATCCCTGGCCGAGGAGTTCGTCAGCGGCGTATTCTTGCCAGTTACCTATCTCATCCACGATCTGGCCTACAGGAAGCAGGAGGAGAAGACCTTCTACACGGTGGCGATCTGGCACATTGCCCTGCCCCAAGGTGTTGAAGACGATCTGCATCTTGGGGCCTCTTTGTTTGCAGCTATGGCGGAACTGGATCACTTCATGGGAGGCGGTGACAGGCGCTCCTTGCCTGTGGATGGGTTGGCCACGGGCTTGAGGAACCCGGAGGTCGTCGGAGAATGTGCCGTTGATTTCTGTTACCTATCTGATCGGGTCAAGGAGGACAGATCATTGGCGCGAGATGACGAAGAGATCATCACCGCCCTCTCGGCCGCCTTGCAGGTATTCCTGCTTTCCACCGAAGCGGAAACAAGGGTTCATCTAAGGCAGATGGCCTGGCGTGAGCAGGCAGGCTGGATCGCCCCCTACAACTCCGTCGGCGCGGCCTCTTTCGTCACCGTTCGGCCCGAGATCCCCAGAAACTGGTGCGCGTCTCAGTTGGCTGCCGACTTCATCGAGGAGGAATACCTCACGTTGTCGGAGGCGAGGAAAGCCATGGCCGAAGCGGAGGCGGCCAGACTGCTTGATGAAACCGAACAGAAGCTGAACGTGGCGGGAGGAAAGGAGGAACTGCGCCGCAAAGTTCCCCTGGATGTGGTGGAGGAGAAGAAGAGAGAGAGTTTGGTCGAGTTCATGATCCGCCTTGTGGGGGGCGGCAGGCCGAGAAGGAAACCGGGCCCTCGCTTGAGGATCAGATGGCCTCGCTTCGGGGAGATGGATTACCGGGACTGGGCAAGGCGAATCGCCGATTACGATGCGATCCTGGGTCGGGGTTATGTTCCGAGATACACTAAACAAGTCGAGGAGAACGCTCAGGCGTTTCGAGCCGAGCTGATCTCGGAAGAACTGTCTCCGGACGGGGACCTTCCCCAGGGGCTCCTGCCTCACAAGGTGCATGAAAGGATCGCCCAATCCCCAGTTGATCTCCACCTTGTGCAGCGTTACCTGGGCCGGGTACGCGACCGAGCACAGCACATGGGAGAGGATCTGGAGATAGCACCAATCTCCATCTCCGAGGAAGACAAGTGGGCCAGGGAAGACTTGCAGAAGAGCCTAGACAAGAAGGTCCCCATAGACTGGGCCATCGTGGGCAAGATGGCGGGCTACTTCTTCGCTTTGCTGCAAACCCTGCTCGAGCTCACAGGCTTGCTGCCGCCTTTTGCCAGAAGTGTGACTTCCGCGGTAGTCCTATTTCTCATCTGCCTCTCCCTTCCTCCCTTTTGTGTTTTCCTCATCGTACAGGCTCTGGTAAGCAAACGGGATAACTACCTGGAGGCTGTGGCTCACAAATACGGCCAGGTGCTCCATCAGGTCATTGTGGATCAACTGTATCAGGTGCTTTCAGATGTCCGCCGCTGGGCAGATACTCGAGGTAAGGAAACAAGCGAAGCGGAGCGGAAACTTCGGGACGTGCTGAGCATTCTGCGGGGCAGTCGTCTGGAGGACATCGAGCGCTACGTGGTAGAGGAACCGGTCGTCCACCAGGCGGTTTATAAGGATTACTACCGGAAGCAAAGGGAGAAGGGCTTCGACGGGGTCAACGAACATCTTGTGGACAGCCGACTCTTGGACAATTGGCTCCATCTCCCGGCAGAGGAGATCGCCGATAGATTGAAGGACTGGTTTGCTGCCCGCCTGACGGATATGCCGACGCTGACCATTGACGAGGCCCTGGAGCAGTTAGAGACAACCCCGTGGGCTTCTCTGCGGGACATCTGGAAGCGTGCCGTTCCCTTCCTCCGTTCCAGTTTGCCCGGCCAGCGACTGCCGCAGGCGATTCTGGCCCTACCCTGGACGGTGGTGCCAGTCGGCCACCGGGGGGCCGAGGCCCCCTCTATTCTCTTGCAACATGCCGATGCCGTACCGGGCACGCTGCTCGTGCCGACGGGGAATAGCCAGCGTGTCACGCTGGTTAAGTACCGACCGGATCTGCCCTTCCATACGCTGTCGAGGTTAGAAGAGCTGAGAAGACTCTACGACCGGCTGGACGCCCAGGGCCGGGCTCAGGTACACCTGGAGGGGCGTTGGGCGGAAGCTTTGTGGACTTGATAGGTTGTTACAAAGGAGACCGAGGCAATGAGAGGATACCAGCGTGTTCAGGCTCCTCTGCGCAAGTTTGTTCTGACCATTGGTGAGCTGCTTGCCAGTTCTATCTATGTAGCTAGCCTGGTCTTTGTTCTGGCGTTCTATTTGATCACCCCCCAAGTTTCCCTCAGCGGAGCCATCTACTCACTGACCCGGCCCATGGCCCCAGGCTGGGTGAACTGGATATACTTAATGGTGATGCTGAGTTTATACCTCATGGTGTGGCTCCTGTTCGCCCTCATCCGCGCCCGAGTGGTTTCTGATCCCATTGACTGGTATCGCTTTCTGCCCAACAGCGCCCTGGGTGGACTGGATTTCATCTTGATGGCCCTGATCCTTATGACCATCCCCTTGCTGGTGGCCGGGGCCCTGGGCTGGTTGACCATCGAGCTGCCTTACGAGCCAGTGATCTTTCTGGATGGCATTATTTCCGCAGCCCTCGTGGTCCACAACCGTGAGGAGGCAAGCTATAGCTCGCAAGAGGTAGCCGAGCGAAACAAGCGCATCCGGCGCAGGCGGCAGATCAAGGCCGAGCTGGAGGCCAGAAGGCACCAGAAACTACAGAGCGTTCAGCGAGAGATCGAGAATGTACAGCGCAAGGCCAAGGAAGACTTGCACAAGCTGGATGCGACCATCACCCGGTTGCGTGCCCAGCGTGATGTTGAGAGGGAAGCGTTGAAGCGGGATGTCCTGCGGCTGGAAGAGGAGTTGCGGCGAGCCAGCCTAGAGCTGGAGCAAGGAAGTCAGACTCTGGAAACAGACATGGGCAGGATGGCCAGAATACGATCGTCGGTGGAGCAGGCACGCTCTCTTGAACAGGAGGTTTCCCGGTTGCAAGGCGAGCTGGCCAAGCTGCAGGCCGAACATCGAAGCTGGCAGGAGAAGTGGCCGGGTGAGAGAAGCCAAGTGGAGGCCAGGGTAAGAGAGTTCCAGCGTGAGCGCGATGAACGGGTGAGGATGGAAGAGGATAGAGCTGAAGAACTAAGAACCAAATTGGCTGAGCCGGGTATCCCGGAGACCAAAAAAGCGCGACTGACAGAGGAGTTAGATAAACTGGAGACCTGGCTGGCAGGCAAGAGACCGCATCAAAGCCGGGTGGCTCGGTTGGAGAAGAAGATCGAGAGGCTGACGGAACAATTGGAGGCCGGGGAGGAAGAGTGGTTGACTGAGACGGCCAGACTGGAGGGGGAGATTGGCCGGCTGACTATCGAGAGTGAGAAGCAGGAACAGGGCTATCGGGGCGAGGTCCTCTGGCTGGAGCAGGAGGCTGACCGCCTGCTGGCCGAGTGGGCCGAGGAACGTCCAGAGGCCGCGGAGCCAGAAGTCAAGCGTCCAGAGGCGGCGGTGTCGGAAGCCCCGCCCAGCCTGTGGCGCCGGATATGGGCAGCCATTGTGCGTTTTGTCCGCAGATTGCTGGGACGTCCTGAGGTCACACCGCCAGCAGTGGTAGAGGAGGCGAAACCGGATATGTGGGAGAAAGTGAACCGGTTGATGGCTGTCTGGCGGAAGCGCCGCCATGCCCTGGAAAGCCGCCTGGCTGCCCTGAAGGTAGAAATTGAGGAGTTGCCAGAGCGCCGGGCGGAGCGCGAGCGTTTGGGTAGAGCGAAGATAGAGGAACTGGAAGAGGAAATAAAGAAAACGGGCGAGCAGCGAGAGGAGAGAAAGCGACGGGCAGCTGAGGAAGCGCAGGTGTGGCGTGCCCGGGAACGGGTATTAGCCAATCCCCTGGATGCGATAGAAACCCGCGTGCCCACAGAGTTTGCGTTCTTAGAGCGTCCGTATGATCCTGGTGCTCTACCCAGGTGGGAGCAGATCGAGGTGCGCATCGTGCGCCGACCGCCGTTGGAAGAGGCCCCAAAAGAATACCTGGACTACGTCTTAGGGGAAGTGGAAGATGAGTACACCATCTATGCTCTGAGCGAGCAGTTTCAGAATATAAGCGGGCTACGGGGCTATCCGGACCTGGAAACGGCCATGTTAGTCAAGACCTTTGCTGAGAAGAGCGTTGCTGACGATCCAGAGGAGCAGTTATGTCGTCCGGTGGATGTGCTGGAGAAAGCCAGAGGGAACGTACGATCTCGGAGCCTGTTGACTATGGCCCTCTTACGTTATCTTGGTTTTGAGGTAGCTTTGTTCAGCGTGTATGCTTCGCCGGAGCATTGGGTGCTGGGCATCGGGGGGGCGGAGGGCTTACCGGGTTCATTTATCATCCATCGCGGCAGGCCGTGGTATTATTGCGAGGTAGATTCCCCAGAGCCCATCGGGGAGTTGCCTGAGCAGTATGCCCGCCTACGTTTTGAGCCGCTGGCCGAGGTACGGTAGGACGAGCCTAGAAGTCCGGCCGAAAAGTACCGTATTGGTAGCAGTTCATGGGATGATCGCCCACAAGAGGCCCTACGCGGAGTTACAAGTGGCCGGCCGCCCCACTGTTGGGCACAGAACCGGCTCCGTGGCGGACTCGCCTCCCACCAGCAATCTACCAGGTGGGGTTTTCGGCCAGCCTTCTAGGGGCTTGCAGGAGAAGGATACATGCCCAACCCTTCCGGCTCCCAACGTGGAAGCAAACCTCCTTCGATACCAGATCTTTGCATAGGTTGCTACAACAATGAACCGTCGCTTGCCGGAAAGCACGTGATAGTGAGGGATGGACGATGCTACGCTTGCGCGGCTTTCGAAAACTAACCTGGATATTCGCGAGTGTCTTGTTGGCGCCTTGGTTCTTTCTGTTGACCTGGGGCGTTGCCGTAGGTGAGCGCCCCAGGCAGGAAGGAGCCGGGGTAGACGTGTTGATCCTGGTGGATGCATCTGACAGTATGAATACGTTGGATGAGAAGAGGATGGCGGACAAAGTCACTCGCTCTGTGGTCGAGGATTTACTGACCCTTCTGCCTGGCGATACAACAAGTAGGCTGGGGATCGTTTGTTTTACTATTGGGATCGAGCCACTGCCTGAGCTTACCCCACTTAGCGAGGTGTGGCTGGAAGGCCTTCAGTTCGAATGTGAACGGGAGAACGGAACAGGGACGAAGTTTCCTGAGTTGTTGCAAGAAGCTCTCAGTGTCTTCAAAACCCAGCCAAGACCCGAGAATCGAAAGGTCATTATATTGATCACGGACGGCCACCCCTCCGCATACCCAGGTTCCCTGGTGAAGGAGGACGAGAGCAACCGAGGCTACCTTCGAAGCCGTGTGGTACCCCAGATTGACGCACTGGAGAAGTCGGAGGAAAGTCCCACGCTATTTATCATAGGGGTTGGGAATGTTCAGTACAAGGATTTCTGGAAACAGCATAGTGACTTTACATTGGTTGAAAACACCGATGATCTTGCTAAGCTCGACAGAGTGCTGTTCCAATTAGTACCAGTTGCTCCAACGCCGTCACCAACGCCAACTCACACTTCTACGCCCGTGCCGACGCCGTCACCAACACTAACGCAGACTGCCAGGCCCTCACCCTCTCCCTCCTCTAGTCTTACACCTGTGCCAACAGCTACGCCCTCACCTTCTCCGAGTTGGACGCCGTTGCCGTCTCCTACACTTACTTTGGCGCCGTTGCCATCTCCTACACTTACTTTGACGCCTTCTCCTTCGGGTACGCCAGCTGTGGTGGACCGCATTACGCCAACACTGCCGGTCCCGACAGCAACCCCTCAGCCAAGCGGCTGGCTTCGTGTTGTCGGTCCGGTCTTGCCGGTCATCGAACGCTATTGGTGGCTCGTTTTTGTAATATCGATTGGCGGTGCGAGTCTTGCTGTGCTGATGCGCCAATTGGGCATCTCTAAAGGGAGGCGCTGGCATCGCAGGATCAAGGGAGCCAAGGACGATGCAACTGCCTCCAAGGAGTTTCAGAGAGCGTGGGATGAGCTTGTGGAAATGGCAAAGAGGTCTCTAAATAGGAGTGAAAGAGATTTGGTGGAGGCATTGCGAGGCCGCTCTGAGTATGCCGAAGCCAGCGGCCAGTCTAGAGAGGAATTCTACGAAGACATTGGACCACGTTTGGGGGGCGAAATAGAAATCGAGAGAAACGCAGTGGCCAGGTTTCTCGTTGATAGGTTTGCAAAAATGAAGGAAATAGACACTCTCAGGGATTTCCTACTATTAGTGCAAGTAGGAAGCAAGACCGCTGAAAGAGCCCCGCAGGTCTCACAGACTCTAAAGACTGCCCGGCGGATCGCCGGTGGAAGGCGCAAAGAGGCCTACCTCGATGATGAGAAGCGACGCTTGGGATTCATTGCTGAGATATTCGGAATCTATTCCGAATTGTGGCTTTCGCGAAGCAAGTATCTTGACAATCCTCGGAAGCCAATGGAAGAGATGCAGGCCCTCTTGGGTATGCCACAACTTACAGGTAAGTTAGTAGAAAATCTGAAAGCGCTTTTTGGCTTGTTCCAGAAGACGCTTGGTGACTTTAGACTTGCAGAGGACAGTATTCCATTGCGCTTGGCGATTGAAGGTGATGAAAGTGCACGAGAAACAGCGATAGAAGATATGTTAGGAGTATATCCAGCCAAGCATGGTGTTGCGTCTGTGCTTAAATACATAGCCAATCAACCAGTGTTCCCGCTTATTCCATTTCTTAAGGCGATAGAAAAGGCCCAAGAGGAGTTGGGCAAGCAGGCCGAGGAAATGAGGAAGGCGAGAATGAGCGCTGAGGATAAAGAGCGTAGAATGTTGTTTGTCCCCGACGAGAGCATATTAAACACGCTTCTTCACAAGTTCAGGGAAGCTGTTAAGGCAGAGCTAATAGACAGGAGATCTGCACTTGAGATTGAGGTAAGGAATGACAACATATATATCGAAGAAGGTGCGAGGACAATAATACTACGAATCGCTGTGGGGAATGAGCCCCCAGACAGACCCAGGGTTGGTGATGCTTGGAACGTGCGACTGGTAGCTTCGCCTCCTTTGGAGAGCAAGACCCTGACTCCCGCCGCCGGGTATGTGTCGCACATCTTGCCGTGGGAGAACAATGTGGTCTTTGATCTGATAGTCACCTTTCCAGACGAGTTACAGCCAGGCATCCAATCTATTAAGCTGGAGGCGACTTTTGATGATCTTACCCAGAGAAATCGGGTGCGAGAGTTCCTTGCAAGGGTAGAGCTCATCTCGGCGGAACCTTACCTTGAGAGTGAATCCCTCGAGTACGATGATCTGGGGCATGATGAGATGTGGAACGCAGCAGGGGATGATCAACGGCTACGCCAATTGTTAGAAACAGCGATCAAGAATCGTGCGGCCCGCGGCTTAGTCTCTTTCGTGGACATTCAACAGGCGATGGATGAGGTTGCTAAGGGATCGGACATTGAGGAGCTGGCATGGGCAGAGCTACCCCTTGATGAGAAGAGAGCCCTTTTTGCACTAGCAGTTCTGCTGGATCCTATGTCCAGAGCGCATGTGAGATCTACGGAGATCAACGCCCTTTTGCGGGAGCGCTATCCGACGCAACTTACCAATTGGAATAGGCTCATCAGAGCGCTAATTGGCAAGAAGCTAATAATTGACGAAAACGGGTTATACAGGTTCGGCAGTAAGCTGGTTCAGAGATGGATCGCTAAGCACAAGACTACTATCGCCAAAGCAATCTCCTGGGAGCGTGTATAGATCGTGATGACTCAGGGTGCGGACAGAGTACTTCATCTATGCTTCGACTTGGAGAATAACTTCCTTCGCTGTTGCGATGCGAGGTCTTGCAATGATGGGCCAGACTATTGTGAGTCATCAATCCTCAATGATGGGGCATTAAACAGAGGCCATATGAGGATCAAGGATCGCTTGACGGATATTGACAAGTTGCTTAAACACTCTACTATACAGAAGTGGAAAGAGGACTTTGAGAGACGTGTTATCGATTTGAGTAATGACCTAAAGCATTACCAATCTATCAAGGAATACTACCATGCGGCCTCTCTGGCTGGTGAACAACTCCAAGTCATTATAGAGCAGAGTATGCCGGGGCAAGTCGGCAAGTATGACATTCTGAGCAGCCCGCTAGAGTTCTGGATGGCGGATGGCGATTTTGTTCCCCTGAAGCATCCGGTGAGTAGGCGTCTGTTTTTCCCGGGTCTCACGGTTTCCTTAATGGAAGACGCCCTGGAGTTTAACGAGGATCCGCTGGTGCTTTTGTTTATCGAAGCAGACAAGCCCGGAGCTTCTCCATACAGCGCCGAAGACTATGTGAAAGACATGGCAGGTGATTTAAGGAGAGGATGGAAAAAATTAGGATATCCCAAACGAAATCTGGGCATCATAAGATTGGATTGGCCACGAGCTACAGTAGATAACATTCTCAAAGTTATAGAGGGAGATCCACAGCCCTATTTTGATGTTGTAGATGCAGAGATCCAGCGCCTGAAGTTGAGGCTCAGTAGAGCAAAGGGAGAAGAGGAAGAAAAGGAGAAGCAAGAACTCGAGCGCGATCTTGAGAGGGCAAAGAGATTCGCGGAGGAACAGAAACCGCTGATTGAGAATATTCTCAAACGGACTCCCCGCGGATTGGTTCACTGGGTTGGCCCAATGGAGTACAATGAGGCCGAAAAGAGATTTTCGGTATTGCCGGTCTGCCCAACAAGCGAGAACGAGTCAAGGGAACTGTTATCGGGGGAGTTTGTGGGGTCCATTAGTGAGGCCAAGCAGAGAATTCGTTGGCAGTTCCTCTTTCTTACTTCTTATACTATGAGAAAAGAAGAATCGAGGCCTCCGGAGTCTTCCGTTAATTATTCAAACCTCTCAAATCTCATCCAACAAATTCAGATAAAAGGACAAGTGTCTAGTGTACTTGCCTTCTTGAGGCCGATTCACAGAGAAGCGGCCAAGAGCCTCTTCAATACCTTCTATTTCTATTTCTCTGCGTTTGACAGCGCAGGTTTGCCCCAGGCGCTGCTCCAAGCTCGCAAAGAGCTGCATGACTCGCACCGTGACACTTGTCACTATGCTTGGGCAATACCTATTTTCTTCCAACTGCCTGAGAGAGAAGACGTAAGAGAACCGCCTGAGAAAGGAGAAATTGCAATGGATGCACAAACTGCTCTTCAACTCGCCGCCATAAGTTCATGGCTGCTGAAACCTTTCATCAAACTGGGTGCTGAAGGCTTTGTCAAGAAGGTTGGCGAGAAAGTCGGCGAGGAATTTGTAGTAGTTGCAAAGAGTGTATTGGAGAAAGTCTCAGCTGGGGCCCGTGTGGATCAACCCGAAGAGCAACTGGCGCAGTTCGTCAAAGATCTCTCCAAGTCAGATCCAGCATTCTCGACCCAAGGCCAAAAACTCACAGAAGGAGTGTGGCCAGCTCTCAGTCGGTTACTCAACCAGCCGGGCGTTACGCCTGACGATATCCTCCGAATTTACCAGTACCTCGCGGACGATGCAACTAAGCATGGTAGAAATCAAGCAGAGCAGGTTAACTACTTGATAACCTACGCGCATAAGCCAGGAAAACTCGTGCAGGTCTTGAAGGCCATCCAAGATGCTTGTCCTGACCTCTTGGGAGAATGACTCCATCACCTAAGCCCAGTAGCTTTGGCCATCAACCTTCTCGCCTGAGAGCAGGTGATAGGGGGTGGGGCCAGCCTGTTCGGTTTGGACACCTCTGACCCCATTAAGGTGATGTGGAAGGACTTGAAGTTCCAAATCGTTGACAATGATGGCTCCGCAGGGCACGTGTGGGTCGCTCGTAAACTCCACATCCCCCGGGAGTTCGTGAACCGGTACGTGTTCATAGTCTCGGTTATCCGGTAGAATACTCTTCGCGGCTATCGAGCCGCTTTTTCGTCTCCAAATTGAACGCTCCGGCTTTCGCCTAGGCTTTGCTCCGTCGCAACCTGCGAGGCAATACCCACATTAGTTGACTGAGGCCTGGCGTAAGACGCCAGGTTTGTCACATGGAGGCACGAATGAAAGCTCTTGAACCAAAACTTGTGACCGTCATAGCCCTGGTCATGACACTTGCCATCACGGGTTGTGCTGGACGTGCCACGTCAACAGATGCCGGGGAAGATCTGGAGAGGAAACTATCAACACTCTGTTGGGTGGCCTATGCCCCAACACATTTCAACCCAGATGCGGGGTTATTCCCCTCTGAGAGCGAGGTTCGGGAAGACCTGCGCGTTCTGTACGCTGCCGGGTTTCGTGGTTTAGTGACCTATGGGTCCGACAATATCGGAAGGGAGATTCCCAGGATCGCCAGGGAGGTTGGGTTTCAAGGTGTGATCATGGGGATATGGTCTCCCACTAGCGACGAGGAGCTAAACAACGCCAGGCAGGCTATAGAGTATGTGGACGGTTACGTGATAGGCAACGAGGGATTTGATAAGCAATACGACCATGATACCCTGAAAAACGCGATGGATGCTCTCAAGAAAGCGACATCCAAGCCCGTAGCCACCACGGAAGAGATAGATGACTATTACCAGGATCCCAGGCTACCAGAGTTGGGCGATTGGCTCTTCCCTAACGTTCATCCATATTGGCATGGCAAAAAAGAGCCCAGCCAAGCTGTACAGTGGACAGTGGAGCAATTCCAGAGATTAAGCGAGTACGGCAAAGCGATTTCATTTAAGGAGGTCGGCCTGCCCACCGGTGGCGATCCAGAAGTCAGCGAAGCGAGACAGGCTGAATACTATCGGTTGCTGCACAATACGTCTGTACACTTTGTCTACTTCGAGGCTTTCGATGGTCCGTGGAAGACCTGGGCTCCCGTGGAGCCATACTGGGGGCTATTTCGCAGCGACAGGTCGGCCAAAGAGATGGTGAACTATGTGTGCAGTCAGAAGAAAGGAGAACAGGGAATGACTACTTTGATTACCTTTGTTGCCGCTCTCGTGCTAATAATGCTGGGGGTCTTCTTTGTCTTGGTGGTCGTTCTCAGTGGAGTGATGAGAAGAGGCGATACAGAGCCTGGTCCAACGGTGTCAATGGGCCAGGTCATTTTTGGATTCTTCGGCCTGCTTTTGGTGGCGCTGGGCATTGGGCTGTTGTGGACACTTGTCCCCACCCTGCCTGGTCGCCGGCCCTCCACGACCGCGGTGTGGCCAACTTCGACGCAGGTCGTTGTCGTGCCCTCTGTGACTCCCACGCAAATGCCTACAGCCATGCCTACTTCCACGCCTCCGGCGCCGACGGTTGCACCGTCCACATCCACGCCTCCGGCGCCGACAATTGTATTGCCCACATCCACGCCTTCGGCATCCACGCCTGTACCACCGGCAGCGACGACCGCTCCATCGCCGACTCCATCGCCGATGGCTCCGGCAACACCAACGGCTACGCCTATCCCCAAGCCCCCACCGGTCGTGATAACTTTGACGTACGAAGATTTCTCTCTGGAGAGGGTCTGCACCTACGAGAACCCAATATGTCCATGGATCGTGCCTGGAAAGGCAATTATCTATGGTTGGATGACAAAAGAAATCGAGATTCCGCCGGGAAAATCGAAGTTGGATGTTACCATTTCAATTCCATGTAATGGATGGGGCGAAGGCCTGGCCGGGCGGGATGGTTCTGCGGCGCATATCATCGTGGATGACCAAGTTAAGGAAGAGAAAATGGACAGTTCCATGAACTTCCACCACAACAGGTACTACAGGTATGAATACTGTGATAGCTTCACCAACACGTTCGATGTTGGAGGGAAAAGCAGAGTTACGTTGACGATAAAGATGTTTAATGGGGCGCAGTTAGATTTTTACAGTACGACCTTGGAGTTCTATTAAGAGCGTGGCTTCTTGGTTTGTTCTGTGCTGTGGAGCGTGCTGTGAGCAAAGAAGCAAAAAAAAACACAAGTAATGGTAGATTCATTCCGGCAATCTTGAAAGCAATGGCCGTGATTATCGCCGCCATAATTACTGCCATAGTCGGTCCTATTGTCGTAGACAAATTCAGCCCCTCTACTTCTGGCCCAGGAATTGCGCCAACGCCTACGTCTACAGCAGTGCCGACTCTTGTGTCGATACCAACAGGGACACCAACTGTGACATTCACGCCCACAGGGACGCCATCCGCGGCATGCACGCCAGCTTCACAAACACTCATCCTGAAAGCAAAGGATTTCAAGAGCCTGGCGGGCACGGGTCGTGTGGTAATGTGCGGTTCCAAGTACGAAACTAGAGAAGAGATCTGCGTCCCTGTAGAGAGTACACAGTTGATCGTTACAATTGTGATTCCTTGGGGGGGAGCAGGACAGGGCCTTCATGGCCCATTAGGCTCTGGTGTAGATATTATTGTAGATAACGAGAGGAAGGAGGAGCGGATTACTGAGTATGACTGCAATAGACAACCGATTGAGCGGGAGTGGGGGTGGGATTGTTACCGCTATGTTCAGGGAGAGACATTCTCTCATACGTTTGCCATCAAAGACAAGGGCAAAGTAAACCTGACGATTAAGGTGGTCGGTGGCGAGAGGACATGTTTGGACTTTCAGGAGGCACGGCTTGAGTTCCACTGATCATCCCTTGCGTGCTTCCTTGCCTTTGCCATTACTGGATGCGGTGGGCGTGCCAACTCAACAGATGCAGGCATAGAGCTTATGTATGCAGCCGGAAGAAAGGATAACGGGGAATGGTCAGCCTGATTACTTCTGCTGCGCCCTTCGTGCTTGTCATACTGGGCGTCGTTTGCGTTATCCTGGCCCTTCTCAGCGGGGGGATGAGAAGACGCTATACGGAGCCCAGTCCGATGGCCTCAACAGCCCGGGCGATCTTTGGGCTATTCGGTGTGCTTGTGGCGGCTTTGGGCATCGGCCTGTTCTGGACATTTACCCCCACGCTGCCAGGTCACCCGCTGACTCCGACCATGGTGCTGCCAACTCCTACGCAGGTCGCTGTTGCGCCCTCTGCGACTCCCACGCAAATGCCTACAGCCACACCCACCCCCACGCTTCCGGCGCGGACGGTTGCACCGCCCACATCCACACCTGTGTCACCGACGCCAACTATCGCCCCATCGCCGACTCCGACGACCACCCCATCGCCGACTCCGACCCCGACGCCCTGCACTATCATCCACATCGTGCAGGCTGGGGAGACGCTGAGCGGTATTGCTGCCAGCTACGGTATCACGGTAGAGGCCATTGTACAGGCTAACAACATCGGCAACCCCAGTCTCATCTACGTAGGGCAGCAATTGGTCATCTCTGTCTGCGGCACGCCCATGCCCCCTCCATCGCCCGGTGCACCTGGCCCAACGCCTACCGCCACACCCAGGCCCACATCTACCCCTACGTCTCCCTGCATGTACCCAAATGCTGAGATCAGTTCTCCGCATGAAGGAGACCGGTTGAAAAAGGGAGAGGAAGTCGTCGTTTGGGGAACGGCGACCCACATAGATTTCCAGTTCTACGAAATCGAGTACATATCGCCGGACGGAGCTCTAATCTCTGTTGAGGGATCGCACTACTACCAGGTGACCGATGGGCAGTTGGCCATTTGGGACACGGCTCAGTTGTCTGAAGGAATGTATACGTTGCGGATTAAGGTAGTTGACAACACAGGGAACTTCTTATATTGTGACGTGCGGGTATTTATTGAACAGTAGAGAAGGCGGGAACTGAAAGAGTACGGAGGGGATGATAGGAGGGGCGATGCTGTTATTGATACAAATCTGGGTGGCTGTCGCGGTTCTGGGATGGGGTATCATCTTGACCTTGGTAGGCATAGGGACTCACTCTCTGAGCAAGTCCCGACTCCGCTCTAATTACCCCATTGGGGCTTCGAATCTGATTCCCTGCTTACTGGGTATGCTGACAGTAGGTGTCGGACTAGCTTTGCTTGTCTCTGCCTTGGGCTGGTCGCCACTTGTCGCTGCCGTTGACTCGCTTATCGCAGGAGCACTGCTGCTCTTGGGTATTCAGTTAGTGAAAGGTCATGCTCGCTTCGAGAATAATCTAAGCCTAACCATGATAAAGTGGCCCAAAGCCGATAAGGGCCGCTTTTCCAGGTTTATCGGGAGTATAGTCGCGGTCGCAGCTCTGTTCTTCTTGGTGGCCTCTATGGGTTGGTTTGGCTGGAAAATGTCACCCGACCTGGTAGTGCGGATTGTTGACGTCTGCGCCACTCTGTTTGCGGCTATCCTCGTGAACGTGGTAACGGGCAGTGTCGTTCCGAAAAGCGATGTGCTGAGGTGGCTCATCACTGCCATTGGAGTTGTTGTCTTCGTCTTGCTCCTCGTTAAAACACCACTGCCTGGTCAGGTTCCAGAGTTCCTTACGCCGATTTCAACCCCTGCGTCGTCTCAGAAGGAAAAAGAATGCGCCATTGTGATCACCAGTCTAGTTCCCGCCAAAATCAATTTGCGTCCTAATGAAAAGATCAATGTGACCGTAACCATTCAAAGCTGTGGTTCGGCTGTAACCTATGTCTGGAGTGCTGCTAACGGATCAGTAAACCCAAGCGGACCAACCAATTACTCAACGATTTCCTACACAGCACCAGATTTTTCAGGCCAAGATACCATTTATGTTGAAGTTCGAGTTACCGATGAGCATTCAACCACTGGTCAAGTCACTGTCTCGGTTGGGGTGGTCAAAGGCCCGGAGATCATTGAGCGGCCTGCTCCAGAAAAAGGGATACTGAAGGTTGGGGGACAGACCCAAGTCACAGTGAAGGCAACTTGCAATCCGCCATGCGATCCGACTCAGTTGACCTATGCCTGGAGGGCTGACTATGGCTCGATCACACCTGCTGGCCGCACCGACCAGCACACAGTCACGTACACTGCCCCAGGTGGCCCCGGGACCGATACGGTATACGTCACCGTCTATGACAACCAAGGCAATTCAGTAGAGCGCAAAAGCGCTCTGATCACGATTATCACGGATGCTACCCCGACACCAGAACCGTATGGTGTGTCCATCTCTGAACCAAAAACAGGCCCGGTAGGATGCCCTGGAGATGGCCCGTGCTTTGTTCGAGTTGAAGGACGATTCGAGGGGCCAAATGAGAGACAAGGCTTAGCAGTGTTGGTTCTGGTTATACCTGTGGAGCCGCCTGGCGGCGGTTGGTGGATTCAAGATGGTCTTGTTGTAGATCGTCTTGATGGCACCTGGAGCGTTATTGCAGCACTTGGTGAGGAAAAAACGCCACCAGTCACTGGACACAAGTTCAGCATTCGAGCCCTGTTGGTGGAACAAAGTGTGGCAGTCAATCCCGCCTATGCGCCTGGTGTGAACCTGGTAGACTACACCGTCATTCCGCGCCTTGCAGCTTCAGAACGTGTTAATCTCGACATCCAATCGCCCTGATAACTCAGTGGCACCTCTGGTTTGTGGCTCAGGATGGCTACAGCATCGCCCACGTTTGGGTGAGCGGCAGAGTAAAAGTGTCCAAAGACGTTCCGCTGATCGGCGGTATGGTCAGAGAGTTCCAACTCACTCACACCCTGGGCAATGAAGATGGTGAATGGTACCTGACTTCTGCGCGTTAGATGCGGCGAGGGTCCAAGGGGTGCACTAGTTAGAGATGGTGTCGCAGTAAGGAGGTACTCCAAACGGGAGAGCGATAGTCAGAGTACCGCTAGGAATATGATGGAAACCAGGTAATCCACCTATAGTGCGGGGGTCAGGGAGACAATGAGATACCTTGCAAAAATGTTGCTAGTTGCTTTATCGCTAATTATGGTCAGTTGCAAGCCTACGGCACCCCCTACCCTAACACCAACTACTATTCTAACGCCAACCTCTGCCCCAACGCCAACCTTTGCCCCGACGGCAACTGCTATCCCAACGCCAACCCCCGCCCCAACGCCAACTCTTACTCCAACACGCATATCCATCTCACTCAAACCTGAAGAGGTTGTAGACAAAGTCTTAACTGCCTATGCAGAGAAAGACCTAACGAAACTAATGGAGTACATTGATCCCGTTATACGCACTGAAGCAGAGACAGTGCTTATGGAGGCATTCACTAGTTTTGAAAAGCTTGAATGAGTCTACTGAAAAAACTAGGCTCTGTAAGCCAAAGCCGGTTGAAGGAAGCTCATTGAGCGCAAGGAGCTTCGCAATCGAGACAAAAAAGAAACAAAAAGAGAAGCGACAAGGGCCCGTTGACT
>Ga0209979_1001667_pt1 | contig 23541 bp, 19 predicted proteins | sample AnhtaG_FD_183114 | JGI IMG/M metagenome (GOLD analysis project Ga0209979, IMG submission 183114) | Deep subsurface microbial communities from Anholt, Denmark to uncover new lineages of life (NeLLi) - Anholt_01485 metaG (SPAdes) (version 2) | ecosystem: Environmental > Aquatic > Marine > Oceanic...
AGTACCTTACGACATTTTAATTTGTGGATAGAGGTTGTTCCAGTTTGATGCGGAATTCAGCCCATTAACAAACTGGATTCCCGCTTTCGCGGGAATGACAACTCACAAAATCAAATGTCATAGAGTAGTAGAGTGTTTTTTAACTTTAGCTCACTTTAGGCACTTTAGTTCACTTTAGTTATAGTCAACTGATAGAGGTAAAAGATGATAGGAAGAAGTAATACAAGAAGAAGTGATAACAGAAGAAACAATAACAGAAGAAAATCAGGCTTTGCAGGAGCCCGCGAACAGACACAATGTCGTTTTTGCAGAAGAGGTATAAAGTACGTTGACTACAAAGATATTGGTACCCTGCAAAAGCTTTTAACCAATCGCGGCAAAATATACTCGCGTAAGCGCAGCGGCAACTGCGCCGGGTGTCAAAGAAAGGCGAAAAAGGCAATCAAACGTGCCAGATACATGGCGTTACTGCCGTTTACTGTTTGAAATGTATAAGGGGACACAAATGTCTAACAGGATGAAGGTTTTGCTTTGTGAGGATGTTGAAAAACTTGGCTGGCTTGGAGATGTTGTTGAAGTCAGCATCGGATATGCGAGAAATTATTTGCTGCCGCAAGGTATAGGGAAGGTTGCGACCGAGGCCAGTATAAGAGCAATAGCCGAGGAAAAGGCCAAGCGTGCAGAGCAACGGATACAGGATGGCAACCGACTCGAAGATGCAGCCAAGGTGGTAGAAGGAGCAGAGGCTGTTGTTGCTGCCAAAGCTAACGAGCAGGGGCATTTGTTTGGCTCAGTTACCGAACGGCAGATAGCGGCCAACCTGCGGGAGCAGGGATTTCAAGTTGCCGATGAGGTTGTGCAATTACCCGAACATATAAAACAGGTCGGAACGCATGCCGTGACGCTTAAGTTTGCTGATGATATTACTGTTACCGTTAACGTTGTAGTCGTACCCGAACAGGAAAGCACGCCGGAAACAAATGAGAGTTAGGTTCGCAGCTCGTCAAGCGTGAATCGAATCACATGGTACTGTAATGTAGCTTTGCAGGAATATTCTAAATCAGTCTTTTCCAATGGAGATTTTAATAAGTAGCCGAGACAAATTTTGCTCGATGATATAAGAAGCATATGTTATTCAACTCAAAACAATGGACTTACCTACAAAGAGGTTATCATTTAACTCCAAGAGAACTTCAGATAGCAAGGTTGGTTTGTGAAGGACTCGAACATGACCAAATAGCCAAGCAGTGCGGGATAAAGTACAACACGGTGAGTGCTCATTTGGGCAATATTTGCAGGAAAGTGGCCGTTAAAGGCAAAGCGGGGTTAATTTTACAATTCCTTAAAGTGGTGAAAAGCCAAAAGAAAGAGTGATCTCCTCTCCAGCAAGACTGTCCGAACAAAGAATTCCATACTAACAGGCAATCGTTTGGTATCAAGAGAGCAAATCTTAGTAGTCCTTTTGATTAATACAAAAGACTATGAGCATTTCTCCTACGCAATTCATTTTGGGTGTGGCGGAAGGTGTGTACAGGGGAAATCGAACGCTTAGTAAACAGTTATGGAGTACAAATTTTGACTTTTTTCGCGATAGAGGTTAGCACATCAATTTTTCACAACCCGACAGAAAGATACGATGTCGATTAGTGGATAGTGTACCGTTAACCGAGCTACGAACCACGAAGATGTCGGCGCAGCTTTGTGGGAAATTGTTTTAAGCCGGTAGTGGGCCAGCTAACATACACATCAACTGTCGCTCTAAGAGCAGCCGAGAGTTAGAAACTATAGCGCAGAGCCGCATACACATTCGTATTATTCTGGAACTGCCCAAAGAAAGTGTTCGGATAGCCGCCAAACAAACTTACCTTTGCTTGAGGCCTCAGCAACCGGCGCGACCAACAGACAAGAAGTCCATTGATCATCAACTACAAGCACGAGAATAGTATGGATTGAGACTTCAGCAACGTGTTCTGCTATCTTCTCATTCATTTCAAAAATCTCGCAAACAACACAGCATTATTACTATATAGTAATATCTCGATATATTTAACCAAAGGTTCTCAAAAAAAATAAAATATTTTTTAGAAACAGCAGCATATTTCCAGGGTGAATGTTACCTAAGACTTCTGTATTAAGTAACTTACCGACATACAGATTGAACAATTTCAGGTTCATAACTCCCTTATGGCCGTGTCTGGCTTGTCGAAAAGGTTTTTGCCCCAACCCGGTGAAAGTCGCCGGCTGTCATGACCATCATCTTCCCTGCGATGATACCGCAGCCTTAATTCCTAAGATTATTGGCAGAAAGAAGTTAGCGGTTCAAGGCATCGCCGTTATTGTCCAGAAGCAGTTACCGCCAAAATCTTAATCTATCCTCGAATGTCCCTAATGACTGATAATATCTAACCTCTCGTAAATAAAATTAGGTCTGTTAGCATTTTTTATCCTTGACAAAGCCAAAGCCCAATAGTTAAATTGGGTCAAAAAGGTAATTTGGCGGGGGCTTGTATCAAAAGGATTTGGTTAAAGAAGAGGAATGGATAAAATGAAGGATTTGTTCACCACCGGCGAGGCCGCGGAAATTTGCAGAGTAAGCCAACAAACCATTATCCGCTGCTTCGATGCCGGCCGGCTGGAGGGATTCCGCGTTCCGGGCTCAAGATTCCGGAGGATTCCTCGCCAGAATCTAATCAAGTTTATGAAGGACAACAATATCCCTCTGGATTCCATCGAGTCCGGCAAAAGAAAAGTCCTTGTCGTGGATGACGATGCCGAAATCGTCGAGCTTATAGTCGAAGTCCTTGAGCGCGACGGCAGATTCGAGGTAAAAACGGCGTCAAGCGGCTATGAGGCAGGGATGGCAACGCAGCGGTTTCGACCGGAACTGATACTGCTCGATTATATGCTGCCCGATGTCAACGGGAACGTGGTCTGCCAAACGATAAGAAGAAATCCCGAGTTCGAGAACATTAAAATTATTATCGTAAGCGGCGTCGTAAAAGAGGATGAAATCGCCCAGCTACTAAAATCCGGCGCTGAAGATTTCATAAGAAAGCCGTTTAACATCGCTGAGCTTACCGACAAAATCACCACTGTTCTCCAGATGAAATAACAAAACGGTACAACGGGTGGGGCTGTTTGGAACCTCGGTGGTCAACAAAGATAAGGCTCCGAGCCATCCCCAAGCTCGTCCCGACTTTTCGGGACTCGCTTGAGGCTGCCACCCATCAAATTAAATGTTACAGAATACTAATGTGTAACGCCAATACCAAAAAACAGGGACGACTATATGCCGGACGAACCTGCTAATACGACAGTTCCCCAGCAGATAGAGCTTGCCATAAGTGGGCTCGATTCGCTCTTGACCCTGCCTTGTGTTGCGGCGCAATTTTTCCCCAGACTCCTGCAAGGCCAATTTTCGCCTTCGGTGGTGGCTGATATTATTGAATCAGACCCGGCACTTACCGCGAGGATTCTTTCGCTTATCGAGCAGCGTGGCGTCAGCTTACCTGACGGGAGATTCTCACTTCGTCAGGCGCTTGACAAACTACCCGCACACGATGTTCGCGATGCTGTTTTATCCATTAAGGTCCTGGGTGCTTTTAGCCCTGATGATAGCAGTGCCGGAGAGAGGATTACAGCTAAACAAGGGCTTTTACTTCACAGTCTTGCGGTCGCCTGTTGTGCTAAAGATATTGCCGAGATAGCATCGCCTCAGATGGATTCGCAACTGGCTTACTGCGCCGGACTACTGCACGATATCGGGAAACTTGCCCTCGAAGAGACGATGCCGAAAAGTTTTGCCCGTATGGTCGAAGAAGCGAAATCAACAAAACAATGTTCCCGTGTCATCGAGCAAAAACATCTTGGCACCGACCATACAATCATAGGCAAACATCTGGCTCAAAAGTGGCGGCTGCCGAATTTAATTGTCCTTGCCATTTGGCTTCACCACAGCCAGACCGTAACAATTTCCGAGGACATGCCTGAAGCAAGGATAGCTGCGGTTGTGCAGTTGGCCGATTCTATTGCGCATCAGTCCGGTATTGGCTCCTCCGGCAGTTTTGATTTGCCCGAACCGGCAGAGCCCATAGCACAGTGGCTTGCAATAAGCCCTGAGCAACTGCAACAGATCCTCCGGAAACTACCTGAAACAGTCGGACAAAAAACCAAAGTTTTGGGTCTGGATTCACCAAAGGCCGGGGCAAATTATTGCGAGATTGTTCACACTGCCGCCGCTCAATTAGCCCGACAACATACAGAATTGTCCGGCGAAAATCGTCGGCTGCAAAGCGATTCGAGCCATCTCGATTTTATAACAGATTTCCTGCTCGGTATAAATCCGATTAGTGGAGCGGCTGATATAGCAGAAAACTTTGCAGCCCGCTGGCAGAAGTTTTATCAAACAGGTATGGTTTGTCTGTATTTAGTGCCTCTGGCCGGCTCGCAAAGGCTTGAAGCTGTGGTTGTAGAAAAACTTTTGCAAAGCAGAATGATTTGCTTAAACGCTCCGGCCGAAACATCCGTCATACCAAAAACGATAGCAAACAACTTTGCGATTTTGAATGCTTACGATTATATCGATTGGCTGTTTGAGCAATTAGACGTTGACTTCGATGTGAATCGAACCAAATTGATGCCATTACTTTCTGGCCGAAAAGCGGTCGGGGCAATTGCCTTTGAGCTTCATTATCCGGGCGACGTGGAGCTGTTCGAGGAGAAGTTCAGGACATCCGCCTCGATTGCGGGGGCTGTTTTAGGTATGGCTCTGGCGCAACAGAGACAGCAGCACTTTGCCGAGCGATTTGCCCCGCTTATTTGCGTTCCCGCGGAGCGGGGACCCTCAAAACCTAAGAATACCCAAACTCGGGCTGCTCCGGCGGAAAACTCGTTGAACGCTTTAGCTGAGATTGCAGCAGGTGCGGCGCACGAATTAAATAATCCCCTGTCGGTAATATCCGGCCGCGCGCAGTTGCTTGCTGAAGCTGAGAGCGACCGGGAAAAGAAAAGAATCTTAGAACAGATTTATGAAAACGCCAGGGAGGCATCTGCTATTATCGAGGACCTGATGAGTTTTGCCGAGCCGCCACAGCCGAGAGCGGCCCAGACGGACGTTAAACAGATACTCGATGAAGCTATACAGTTGGCCAGGCAAAAAATAGAGCACATTGATGTTCAAATTGCAGTTGCCGAGGACGTCGAGAGTGTTTTTGTGGATTCAGCGCAGGTTGTATCAGCAATTGCAAATGTTATTTCCAATGCTGCTGAATCCTACGGTGATAAACCCGGGCCAATAAAAATTACCGCCGATGCCGGGGAGTCCGGCGATTCGGTGAAATTGCAAATCAGTGACGTTGGCTGTGGAATGGACGCCCAAACCGTCCAAAAAGCAACTCAGCCGTTTTTCTCGGTAAAGGCAGCAGGTCGAAAGCGAGGAATGGGGCTCGCTTACGTCGTGCGGTTCATACAACTAAACAAAGGCTCGCTGAGCATTGTAAGTGAGCCCGACAGCGGAACGACCGTGACAATTTGTCTGCCACGCGAATAAATTTCGTATCTCGTTGAGTGTGCGTCGTATTTCAGAAAAAGAATAACTATCCGCGAAATGGCCGGCATTTTAAAAAGGCCCTTTGGCAAAAATAAAGAGGGGGCTTTTTGTTTGCCCCCCCTTTATCTTTGAAGGAGGAGGAGGAGGAATTCTATTTAACATTACGTTCCGGGCATAGGTTTGTTCGTAATCAGTTACTATATATTGCTCAATAATAGTATTCCGCCCTATTTTTCGCTTGATTTTGAACTCTTACATTTGTATCATCGTATTCCGTTTAGTAACTTTTTTTTATGAGAGGTGGTTGTTTTTAATGGGTAAGACAAGAGCATTTACATTGATAGAACTTTTGGTGGTCATCGCTATTATATCATTGTTGATGGCTATATTGATGCCGGCGATGGCACGTGTTAGAGACCAAGCAAGATCAGTTGGCTGTCAGTCTGTGCTGGGCCAATGGGGTAAGGTTTTTGCTATGTACACTATGGAGAACAACGGATATTTTGCCAGCGGCAGCGGCGGAAAGATGTGGACAGATTTTCTGGGGCCCTATTATAAAGACCCTGGGCTACGCTTGTGTCCGATGGCCAACAAGCCGGCTTCGCCGGAAGGCAATCCTGCTCCTACTGGCAGCAAGTTTTTGGCATGGGGTGCCTTTGACAGCAGCTATGCTCAGATGGGCTTAGAAGGTGTTTACGGCAGTTATGGTATGAACGGTCATGTTTCCAATGCACCGCGGGGAGAAGTCGAGGACCCGTGGGGCCGTGACACAACAAAAAACTGGAAGAGTCCTGATGTCAATGGCGCAAATAATATCCCGCTGTTTCTGGATTGCACATGGCTTGGGGGGCTTGCGGAATCTTTCGACCAGCCTCCGGAATATGAGGGTGGAGTTGAATACGGCCCTTTGGGACCTAATATCCAAGCCTTCTGTATCGATCGTCACAATGGGTTCATAAACGGTCTTTTTGTGGATTTTTCGGTTCGCAAGATTGGGCTCAAGGAGTTGTGGAAGCTGAAGTGGCATCGCCAGTTCGATACAAACGCCGATTTACCGGTGTGGCCGGAGTGGATGAAGAGTTTTAAGGACTACTGATCTGTAACACGATAAATGCGTGATGGTTACTGGCTCCAAGCCATCCCCAAGCTCGTCCCGATTTTTCGGGACTCGCTTGAGGCTGCCACCCATCAAATTAGACGTTACAGAATACTACGATTGAAAACGAACGGCGGAGACTTTTACTGCCCGGTTTGGTTTCGTTCTTTTAAGACAAAAACAGTAAAACTGTTTTACCGAGATTAGCCTGATGGCGGAAATGGCGGTTGATGTTGTGCTGTTACCATCGGAAGAGATGGCGGATAAAGCTATCGCAGCGAATAAAGAACTGCTGAAACAATGTCCCGACAAAATTGTTCTGGATAAAGAGAACTGCCTGCCGCATATTTCCCTGGCTATGGGTTGTATCGATGAAAGAGACATAGCCGATATTGAGAAAATTCTGCAGACAATCGCAAAACAATGCTCTTTGGGACAGCTAAGCGTTATTGGCATCCATACCGGGACAAATTCAGCCGGCGAAAAAGTGTCCCTCTTTCAGGTAGAAAAGACAGAAACACTTCAATCACTTCATGAAGAAGTTATGCAAAAACTGGCGCCATATTTTAGCTATGATGTAAGGGCGTATATGGTGCTTTCTCCACCAAAGGCGAGCGAATCAACCTTACTGTGGATTAAGAGCTATCCTGAAAAATCGAGCTTCGAGAAGTTTTTCCCACATATAACACTCGGATACGGTGAAGTGAAGGATTTTTCCTTTCCAATCAAATTCACCGCTTCAAAACTTGCGTTATGTCACTTAGGAAATCACTGTACCTGCAGAAAAATTCTTGCATCGGCAGAGCTTAAAAGCTGAGCGTAGAATATCGAACTGCCTTTGGATGAAAATCTCTTGCATTGTCAGGTAAATTCAGGTATCTTAACGCCGTTTCTAAAAGTCAGGTTAACATTTTGGCCTTGTCATTCCGGACTCGATCCGGAATCCAGGCTTTACGTTTTCCTGGATTCCCGCTTCCGCGGGAATGACAGTGGGAGCACAATTATTTAACGACAGTGGGAGCATAATTATTTAATGACATTGCGGCATAATTATTTAAGGAGCTATCAGCGATGGAAATGAAACGTCGTGAATTTTTAGCCAGGTCGATTGCGGGGATGGGCGGACTTCTATTAGGGTCGGGGTGCATGGATACTGCACAACAGAAACCCGCAAAGTATGACCCGTACGAACTTGTGCCGTTAGGAAAGACGAAGATAAAGGTTTCTCGCGTGGGCCTTGGCACCGGAATGCGTGGCGGCGGCCGACAGTCGAATCATACGCGCATGGGCAAAGAGAAGTTTGACGCGCTGGCAATGGGGTGCTATGAACGGGGTGTCAGACTGTTTGATTTGGCGGATTTGTATGGGACGCACCCGTTCCTGGCTGGAGCACTGAAGAAGATGCGGCGCAAAGATTACGTGATATCGAGCAAGATATGGTTTCGTCGCGGTGGGATACCGGAGCCGGAACGTCCAAGCCCGGATATTGTTGTGGAGCGCTTCTTGAAAGAGCTGAAGACCGATTACGTTGACCTGATTTTGTTTCATTGTGTTACATTGGGCCAATGGCCCCAAGAGCTGGGCGAGCAGATGGACATCCTGGCAAAGCTTAAGAAAAAAGGTATCATCCGTGCGCATGGGGTGTCGTGTCATTCACTGGAGGCGCTTCAGGCGTGCGTGAAGGAGCCGTGGGTGGATTCCGTGCACGTTCGTATCAATCCTTACGCGGTGAATATGGACGTCAAGACGGTCGAAGAGATACCGAATGTCGAAGCAGTAGTTAAGGCGATGCGCAGGCAGGGCAAGGCTGTGATAGGGATGAAAATAATAGGTGAGGGAACCTTTGGTAATAGTCCTGAGAGACGCGACAAATCCATAAAATATGCGCTGGAGTCAGGCTGTGTGGATGCGATGGTCGTCGGCTTCGAGAAACTCGAAGAGGTTAGTGACTTCGCCGCGCGCGTCCGCAAGGTATCCGTTGGAGAGGGCATAGGCCAACTACTCGCTCGCCGGACAGCTAAGGTAGCTTAATATTGGAAACGAGACAATTGTGAAACCAATTGGCACTCAGGCAAGGGCCAAAAGCAGGTTGCCGGTTTCGGCTGTGTTGTTTGTGATAGTGTTACCCGTCACAGTTTATGGCGGGCAGGTTGAGGGTAACAGCAAATCAATTCATGCTTTGATTCAAAAGGCCGGCAACAGTGACAGTGACACGGCACGTCTAACTTACCTGAAACAACTTCAAAACAGGCCCGAAATAGACAAATCGCTCAAGGCCGACCTCGACAAGCTCATCGTCCAGATCGACCGCTGGCTGCACGAAAAACGACTGGACTATTTTGGTCGAGAGGTAAGGCGCAAGAAGGACTTTAATTTCCAGATTCCCGAGAGTTCCGCGGTTTATCCGCTGACGTGGCTGTACCGCGGCAGAATGGTGATTTGGTACGCAATGGAGTCCGGCAGTATCTGGAATATTGCCCAAAAGCGACGTGAATTCTTCAGCACAGCACGGGGGTTTTTTGAGAAATACGTCAAGGCCTTTCCCGAAAACAAAATCGCCCGGATGTACCTTGGTCAGCCCACCGGGCCTTATAAGAACTACGAGACCGTGGCGGGTGCACCTCAGTGGGCAGTTTATCAACGTGAGGCATTAGAGCGTCTGACCGATATCATCGAGTGGTGGATTGACAACCGTATGCAGGAAAACGGCGAGTACGGGGGCGGCTGGGGTGATGACTGTGAGATGTGGCGTTGGTGGGTTCCGGTTCTCATTGGGTTCGACAGCCCGAAGATTACTCTGGCACAGGCACGCTTTTCCGAAGCTCTGCTTGCACAGCCGCATATGAAGCTTGGCTACACAACACGAATGTCGGACGTGGAACATACGGCTGAGGATTCTTCGGACGTCATAACGCCTATGATGCACCTCGACACAGACAACGAGTCCTGGCGAGAACGCGCCCTTCATCTTGCCAGGTTAATGGAGGAGTTCTGGACCGGTCGAAACGAACGTGGTTTGCTGCAGTTCAAGGGCACTTATTTTACCGCAAACAAGATTGACACAAATCCGACACGAGCATGCGACACGGTCTATCATCCAAGGGTGGTTCAACCTGCGCTGCTTTACTGGCAGCGGACGGGCGATGAGAAATTGACCCGGCTGTTCGGTGCCTGGATGGATACGTGGGTGGATGCAGCCGCACGTGCCGAACGTGGCAAGCCGGCCGGTATCCTGCCCACCGCGATCCACTGGCCTGACGGGAGAGTGGGTGGAGCGGGACCGGACTGGTGGGACCCGAGGAATCACAGTGAATACACCCTGTATCTATACCCCAGTGCGATGAGCTTGATGACACACACGCTGCTGTTGACCCATTACATGACCGGCCAAGCCAAGTACCTCGAACCAATCCGTTCTATGACCAGGGTTCGTCTTAAGTACCTTACCTCGCCGCCGAGAAGTCAACCGGCTCCCGGTGGTGAGGCCTGGTGCGCGTCGAAATTAGGCAGCCTGTCGAGCGTCATCGCCAAATACAGGTTCCTAACGGGCAACTCTGAGTTTGATGAGCTTCTGTCCAAAGAAAGAGCGGCGTACGTTGGTTTTCGTATGCGTGGCGACCTTAATTCGCTGGTCCTGGCGCTGAGGGACAATGCCGAGGCCTTGCGAATCAACTTCGAAGGTTACACCAGCGAAGTCCGCTATACCGACCGGGTACTACGGTTTCCGAGTTTGTTCGGAGAAAACGGATTTGTACCTGAAGCGGGGGCAAGGATTCGCAAGCCTGATACTTTGCTGCTGTATTCCACGGTAACAGGCGACCCGGGTGATGCGGGCTACTTTCCACTCAATGCGGTGCGCTGGCTGACGCCGCCTCGGAACATCGCGGCGCTGGTTACCGGCTCGGCAACAGACCACTTTACAGCAGAGCTCTTTCACTTCGGCCAAGGCAAACGTTCGATGTCAGCCGAACTGTATTTGCTGAAGCCGGGTAACTATACACTTGCCATCACAAGCAAGAACGCTCGAGGTCAAACGCCGATAGCTACACATGAGTTCACGGTGAAAGGACTCAGGACCCGTGTTTCTTTCGAACTGCCTTCGCGCAAGGTCTGCGTGTTACACGTTGGCTGCCGTTAGGCTGAACTATTTAGTTACTGTTGCGGAAACAGTACTTGTCATTCCCGCGGAAGCGGGAATCCAGCTTTTTCGTTCTGGACCCCTGCTTCCGCAGGGGTGACATCGTCGGTGTTTGTTTTCCGCAACAGATACTATTTAATTAGTATCTCAAGTAACGAGTGATTGAACCGCCAATAACAAGTCCGAAAACAGAAACAACGCGGTGCACATCAATTTAGTTTGATGTACATTTCTGAACCGGTGCCAATAGCTATAAAACTGATAATCGGTTGTTTATAGGGCCACCCGGAATCGGCCCTTTTAATATTTCTTTACTCTTAAAGCCCCCCTTTTGTTAAGCCGAACCTGAGAGAAATACCCCCCCACTTCTTCGTTTTGTGAAGCAAAAGGGTTAGGGTGAATTTCGGTGGACTATCAAAAAAAAACGAGTAATCGTGGACGATAAACAGCGACATATAAGACTGCGTCTGCTTATCAAGAAGCTGAACAAAAAACGCAAAAAGCAGGCGAAAAAAATAGATATACTCTGCAATGACTTCATTGCAGCCCAAAGAGACTTTATCAAAAGTCTGAAAACGATAAGCTTCATAGCAAATTTCTACGAGTCAATCATCGGGATAACGGACTTGAATAGTCTTTTATACACCGCCGTCAAGCTTATCAAAGAGGAAAACGCCGACGCAAATGTTACCTTCTTTTTGCGTCAGTCGGACAACTTTGAACTGCATACGTTCGAAAGTGAGCAACCAATCACTCTTGAAAAGCAGCATCTTGAGAATTGTTTCAACGCTGAGCTGATGGACAATATCTGCAAGTCCAACAAAGTGTGCACACTCGATGATATGTTCGCAATGGGCCTGCAGGGCAATCTGATTGGATTAAATAAGATTTCAGGCGTGACAATCCCGCTGGGCCTGCACGGCTCATCATTGGGCTTTACACTGATTTGCCGTTCATCGGAAAACAAGCTGACCGCCGAGGAGATAAGCAACATTTCCGCTGTAACCTGCGGACTTTCCCGTGCGATACAATCCTGCCAGGCAATGTTGCGCTCTGCGGACTAAGAATCCTGCTGAAGTACGAAATTATCGGTCTTAACTTTTCCTAAAGGTGAAGACCAATTCAGAGTTGCGGCCCATCGCCTGCGGAATACAGCCGATAAATGGCTTTTTTCGTGAAAAAACATAAAACCCCCAAAAAAAGAAGTTATTCACCCCCTTTAGTAAGTCGATAAGCGTTTATACCGCTTCAGATGCCCGGGGGCAGTATTTGACAAAAAAAGAAAGTATTAGAAACAATTATTTAAGTTAGTTAGGAGAAATTAAAAATGGGAAAAACATCAACTAAAAGAAAACCGGGAGCCAAGGCCAGGGCGACTAAAAAAAGACCTGCCTCAAAGCCAAAGGCGACCAACAAAAAGAGCGCAACATCAAAACCCTCGCCGGCCAAGAAACGCGTAAGCCCGAAGCCCAAGGCGACCAAAAAGCGGTCCACCTCCAAGCCCAAGGCGACCAAAAAGAGCGCAACATCAAAACGCTCGCCGGCTAAGAAGCGAGTAAGCTCAAAGCCCAAGGCGACCAAAAAGAGGACCACTTCAAAGCCCAAGGCGACCAAAAAGAGCGTAACGTCGAAACGCCCAACAGCCAAGAAACGCCCGACAGCCAAGAAACGCCCGACAGCCAAGAAACGTCCGACAGTTAAGAAACGTCCGACAGTTAAGAAAAGTCCGACAGTTGAGAAACGTCCGACAGCCAAGAAACGCCCGACAGCCAAGAAACGCCCGACAGCCAAGAAACGCCCGACAGTTGAGAAACGTCCGACAGCTAAGAAACGTGTAACTCCGAAGACCAAGGCAACGAGAAAACCTGCGAAGAAAGTCACTCAAAGACGCAGCCCGGTAACGTCAAAGGGCGAATTTGATTTCAACGCCTGGTTACTGCCTACTCTGGCTTTGGAGCAATATGAACCGAATATTGAGCAAGAGGTTGGTGTTGTTGACAAGATCAAGGGCTCTACCCGCTATGCCTGGATTGGTGCAGGCCAGTGCGGTGGAAGACTGGTGAAGTCTTTCTATGACCTTGGTTATAAGAAGGTCCTGGCTGTGAATACGACCCACCACGATTTAGATTTGCTCGATATTCCGAAGAACCAAAAGTTCTCAATGAACATAGGTGAGAAGGGGGCCGGCAAGGATATGGAAAGAGGCAAAGAAGCCGTCCAGCAGTATCAGCAGGATATTCTGCACCTTACCAGGCAGACATTCGGCACTCAAGTTGACCATATTATGGTTTGCTTCGGAGCCGGTGGTGGTACCGGCAGCGGCAGCGTTGTTGGATTGGTTGAGATTGCCAAAAGATATGCACGGTATATCGGCCTGAACGATCCAAACAAGAATGTGGGTGTCATTATGACTTTACCCACAGTAGGTGAAGCCAGCTCACCACTGGTAGCTGAAAATGCGTACAAAGCGGCCTGGGAGCTAAGTCAAATGGCCACCTCAGGGAAGATATCGCCCCTTATCATTGTGGACAACGACAAGATTAACAAGATGTATCCGGGAATGACAGTAAAGTCATTCTGGCCAAGCATCAACAATACTGTCGCAAGTCTGTTTGATATCTTCAACAAGCTCAGCGCCTTGAGCAGCCAGTATACTTCGTTCGACCCTGTAGATTATCACAGCATTATGGAGTCCGGCGGATGCGCGATAATGGGCCTGACCAAAGTAACTAAATTCGGGGATAAGTTCTCACTGTCAGAGGCAGTGAAAAAGAACCTCGAGAAGACGTTGCTCGCCGGTGGATTCGATTTACAGTCCTCCAAAGTGGCTGGTTGTATAGCCGTCGGCGGTAAGAAACTGATGGCCAGCGCCAAAGGCTTACAGGACAATATCGATTACTCATTTGACGTCTTGTCAGAGATAACCGGCAAGGCTACAATCCACCGCGGGATATACGAAGACGGCAGAGAGTCCTTAAGAGTTTACACCATTATCGGTGGCCTGAGCAGTCCTGCCGAGCGGCTGGAAGAACTTAGAAGCCATATGACCATTCAGGTTCGTTAATTAAGCGAGTACCTCGCGAATAAATGATTTTGGGATCCCGCAAGGCGGGGCCCCTTCATGTTCGCCGGGTGTGCTGCTGACTTTCTCTGTGGGACAGGAAGCGGCATACCCGGCGAATTCTTTTAAATTATACCGGCAGTTAACAAATACCATCAGGACTGGATTATCCGAAACATTAATGTAGGGGCAACCCCATGTGGTTGCCCAGTTTTGTTATGATGTTGCTGTGACACGTTGTTGGCATTATCAGGAATAGGGCGGCCACACGGGGCCGCCCCTACTCCCAGAAATTAAATGCAGTCCGCCTCGGGCGGGTATGTGTTTAGCCAGGGAAAAACCATCCCCAAAGCCTTCGGCTTTGAGGCTGCCACCCAATAAAATTAATAAAGAATGTGTGGCAGCCTCAAGCGCAGGACTCCAGCAAAGCGGAGTCCAAGCTTGGGGATGGCCATTTAAGCCACACATGGCTAAACACATACTCGGGCGGACTACAGAAGTATCATAGTCTTCACGTTTACTCTTATGGGTTGCTTCGATAATTTTTGCTGTTTAAATTCGACAAAAGTATGGCTTAATTTGCTTGCAATATTATTTATTTTTGTTAAATTTGTGTTCCGATATAGGTGGGCCTTGAGTTTTCCGGGCAGGTAGCTCAGTTGGTAGAGCAACGGACTGAAAATCCGTGTGTCGGCGGTTCAAATCCGCCCCTGCCCATTCTTAAGCTCCTCTTGAATTTATGCTTTGGCTGAGCAATCTATGAGAATTCTCACAGAAATCAAGGTTGGCGCGGGGTAGAAGAAAAGTCGAGGTGCAAATATTTGGTTGTTACCGAAAGAGGGAAGAGTTTTCTTGCTGAAAAGCTGTGTTATTTTAATTCTGGCTTTTAATTTGTCGTGTGTTTTTACACAGAAGGGCAGGAACGCAGTTTCTGCTGAGTCGGTATATGTTAACGGGACAGTCATAACGATGGATCCCGATGATAATATCGCCGAGGCGATTGCTGTTAAGGACGGCAAGATCGTTGCTGCAGCGAGTAATCAACAAATTCTCAGGCTGGTCGGTAAAGACACAAAAGTAATTGACTTGCCAGGCAAAGCCGTGCTACCTGGTTTTTATGCCGCACATGACCATCTCCCGGGAGCCGGGACTTTGGCCTTGTTTAAGGTTGACCTTAACAGCCCACCTATCGGCAAGATAAGGAGCATGACTGAACTAATCGCGGCATTGAAAGCAAGAGCAAGAAATACTCCGGAGGGACAGTGGATAGTGGGACGCGGTTATGACGATACCTTATTAGCGGAGAAGAGACATCCAACAAGAGACGACCTGGATAAGGTCTCAACAGAACACGCCATCTGGATACAACATACGTCAGGGCATTTGGGTGTCGCCAATTCCCTTGCATTGAAAAGGGCAAAGATCACGAAAGATACGCCGAGCCCAACCGGCGGAGTGATCCGCAAAGATGCCAAAACGGGTGAGCCTACAGGTGTTTTTGAAGAGTGCGGCAACAAGGTCAGCAGGCTTATTCCGGGCCTAACGAAAGAACAAATAGACGAGGCAGTTAGGTGGTGTTCGAAGCACTATGTTTCCAAAGGTGTTACCACAACGGTTATAGCAGGTGCTAATAAAAGCAAAATCAGCTACCTGAAAAGGGCTGTAGAAAAAGGGCTGTTGGACTTACGAGTAGTGTCGATGACTTCTATGAGCGATGCTGAGTCGTCCGGCAGACTTCTTGCCGATGTTGATCCTAATCGTCTAAAGGTCGCGGCAGTGAAAATGTTTCAAGACGGTTCTAATCAGGGATATACAGGGTATTTTTCCAAGCCGTATTATACTCCTTACAAAGGCAACCCCAGTTACCGGGGCTATCCACGCAGAAGCCGAGAGGCTCTGGTCGAGATGGTCAAAAAAGCACACCATGCAGGCCATCAGATAGCGATACACGGCAACGGAGATGCAGCCATCGACGATATTATTTATGCTTTCGAGCAGGCACAAAAGGAATATCCTCTGGCCGATACCCGGCATCGAATCGAGCATTGCCAGATGGTCCGTGAAGACCAGCTTGATAAAATGAAAGCACTTGGCATAACACCATCGTTCTTTGCCGGCCATGTTTATTACTGGGGTGACAGGCACCGTGATATTTTCATGGGGCCGCAGCGCGCAGCGCGAATCAGCCCGCTAAAGTCTTCTGTTGAGCGAGGCATACGGTTTACCGTTCATGACGATACACCGGTGACGCCGGTAAACCCTCTGCAGCTTGTCTGGGTTGGGGTCAACCGACTGACAAAGAGCAACAAAGTCTTGGGGCCGAAACAGAGAATTAGTGTTAAGGAGGCTTTGCGGGCAGTCACGATAGACGCCGCGTGGCAAAATTTCGAAGAGGACATCAAGGGCTCAATTGAGGCCGGCAAGCTTGCTGACTTTGTCATATTAGCCCAAAATCCGCTTGCGGTTGAGACAGTCAACATCAAGGATATTGCAGTACTTGAGACGATAGTGGGAGGGCGGACTGTTTACAAGAGATAATAAAGGTCAGCCCCTTGGTGCCTATACGTAGAAAAAATAGCAAGATTGCTCTAAATCTCTGAAACATCTAACAAAAAGGATGTTCTATGAAATGGTGGTTTAGACAACAACTTTTCACCCAAATCTTAATATGTGTCGCTGTAGGAATTATTCTCGGGCTCGTTTTTGGTGAGAAAGTAACTGTTATCCAGCCGATTGGGGACATTTTCATTCGCTTGCTTATGATGTTGATCGTACCCCTGACTTTCCTGACTCTGATAAGCGGTATTACGAAATTGGATGACGTGAAGTCCTTACGTTCTCTCGGCGGACTAACGATATTCTATTACGCTCTGTCGTCACTGGTTGCAGGCGCTGTGGGAATGAGCATAGCGTTATTGTTGCAGCCTGGCAAAGGGGTCGAAATAGATCTTTCAAAGACACCGGAGATGAAATTTGAGGAGTTTAGTTTCATCGATAATTTAGTTCATTGGATTCCAAAGAATCCCATTGAAGCTTTGGCAACAGCCAACATGCTTCAGATTATCGCATTTGCAATAATCGTGGGCATAACCCTGCTGGTGATGGGGAAAAAGGGTGAAAGATTAGTTGTATTAGCCAGTGACGGCGCCGCGTTGATGATCAGGATTACAGAGTTTGTTATGAAGGTCGCCCCGTATGGCATACTGGCACTGATTGCCAATATGGTTGCTTCAATGGGTTTTGATATGCTTCGGGAAGTAGGCAGGTTCATTCTCTCTCAATATCTGGCGCTGCTTCTCTTCCTGGTTTTTCTTTACCCGACATTGATTAGATATTTAGGCAAACTCAATCCTCTTCGATTCTATCGCAATATCGCGCCGGCTATGCTTGTAGCTGCCAGCACGACTTCCAGCGGTGCTACGCTACCTGTTTCTATGAGAGTAGCGGAAGAGAACTTAGGCGCGCCTGAAAAAGTCTGGGGCTTCACACTGCCGTTGGGTGCTACGGTGAATATGGATGGTATGGCGGCGTGCATCGGTTGTATCGCTGTATTTTCCTGTAACTTGTATCATGTACCTATCACCGCGGGGCGTATGTTCCAGTTTATGTTCGTCGGGCTTGCCCTTTCCATTGGTACGGCCGGTGTCAAGGGCGCAGGGATTGTCATGTCAACGATACTTCTCCAAACAATCGGTGTGCCTACCGTCATCATAATACCGATTTTGACATCTATATGGCCTGTCCTTGATGTCGGAAATACATGCTGTAATGTCACTGGTGACCTGGTTGGCACAACTATCATTGCTTCGGGTTTCGGTATGATTGATGAAAAGACGTTTAATGACAACAATGCTCACGTTAGAAGTAATCAGTGAGATGAAGCGGTAGGCGCGTTAATCAGGTCTTTCAGGAGCGCAGCGGCGGCACCGACTGGAGAACTTTTTCCGCCCATCACCGTAATCCTATCCATAGTGTCGGTCATGTAACTTATCGCCTTTTCAGACCCGTTCACAGATGCGAGGGGATGGTCTTTGTCCAGCAACTTCGGCGCCACGTTAAGCTCCACTTCTCCATCGACCAGCTCGGCAGAGCCAATCAGCTTGATCACTTTGTCATCCCTCGTGGCCCTCGAAATATCTTCCAGCCCTATCTTTGTAATTCCCTTGACCTTTATGTCCTTGATTCCGGACGACATGCCAAAGATTCGATTTGAGATTAAGACCATTTTGATCGCCGTGTCCTTTCCCTCCACATCAAAACTTGGGTCGGTCTCGGCAATTCTGAGTTGCTGGGCTTCCTTAAGCGCCACATCATAGGAACAGCCATCTTCTTTCATTCGTGAGAGAACATAATTTGTCGTCCCGTTCAGGATGCCCTCCACCGAAAGCACACGGGTGCCAGCCAGACAAACCCTCGCTACATCAAGGGTAGGAAGTGCGGCTGCTGTAGCTGCGCTGATATGCAAACGGCAGTTGTTCTTTCGGGCCAATTCGTGAAGCTCCTTATAGAACAGCACGACAGGTCCTTTGTTGGCGCTGACTACATCCATGCCTTGCTCCACCGCAGTAAAGATATGCGTTTTGCCCGGTTCACCATCGATCAGATTCGTAGGCGTCGCCTCGACCAGTACGTCAGCAGATACCCGCTGGATTGCCTCCGCACCCGTAAGGCCTGGCCGGCCAAACTCGCCGAAGTTTTCAACGGCCCCTCCCCTACGAAGGTGGGCAAGGAGTTTTGCCGCCGGAAGGCCGTTATCGCCGGTTGTTGTAGCAGCACCGCCTATATCCACAGCTGCGGTAAGGACGAAACGTAGTCCGTATTTTTTTTCAATTTCAGCACCGCGGTCGGCCAGCAGTTGCACAAGCTCTTTGCCCACACCACCAAGTCCACACAAAACAATTTTGGTGCTCTCCATTATTTATTGCCTTTCAGAATTAGTTCATCATAATCGTTGGTATCTACAAAAGCCTCCACAATGACCGGGCTGTTTGCCGCAAAGGCATCTTCAAGGGCCACTCTATACTCATCCGCCGTCCTCGCTTCAAACACTGGAACACCAAAGAAGTTCCGGCTCCAAGCGTAGCCATCATTATGCAGCAGTGTTCCATAGCGTTCATAGCCCTTGCTCTGCTGCTTGAGACGAATCAGCGAGAGATTCCTGTCTGTCACAAGCACAAACACAATTTTGGTCCCAAGCCGCATAGCCGTAGCCATCTCGCCGACCATCATCAAAAATCCACCGTCTCCAACGACGCAGGCTACGGAACGGTCAGGGAAGCAAAGTTTGGCCGCAATCGCCGAAGGAATGCCAAATCCCATAGACGACCAGCCATTAGTCATCAACTGAAGCTCCGGAGCAGGTGTGCGCCAAGCCTGACCTATGAGGTGTAAATGGGCTCCTACGTCGCAGGTCATTATACCATTTTCCGGAAGTATCTCCCGTAGAGAGGATAGCACTGCGCGCGGCCCGAAGCTTCCGGGACCAGGGCGAAGGTCCTCAAACATCTTCTTCCGGCGTTGGGCGAGCCTTTCCATATCCCAGTCCTTTTTTTCACTATGCCCAAGGGTGGCAAGCCGCTCCAAAGCACATTTCAAGTCACCCACAACATCGCAAGCGAGAGTATATTTAGTCTGGTCTAAATCTGCCGGCACCGTATTGATATTCAGCAGTGGAACGTTAGGGATCCAGTCTTCATAGTTGATTTCTATCGGGTCGTACCCGATCCCCACGACCAAATCAGCCTGCTGGTGGGTTTCTCCCACCTGATTGGCTAAGGCATGAGCCAACACCCCGGCATACGAGGGATGGTCCTCGGGAACCATACCTTTGGCCATAGGCGTCAGGACAACCGGCACCTGATATTTTTCCGCCACTTTCAGCACCAGAGGCCGAATGCCGGCACGCATAGACGTGATTCCCAGTGCCAGAACCGGCTTGCGAGCTTCAGTGAACAGCTTTTCCATTTTGTCCAGAGAAGCCGTATCTGGCGGTGGAGGCCCTTTTGCAGGCTGCCGTTTCACTTCTTCATCAGCCGCTTCAGAGGCACTCATACCAGATGGAAGACCGATATGTACCGGCCCAGGCACCTCAGAGGTTGCTGTTTGCATAGCTTGGTAAAGGATTTTCTTCACACTGTCAGGTTTCAGCCGGGTTGTCCGTTTTGTTATCGAACGAAAGAGCGCCTGGTGGTCAATATTCATCTGCGTCACTCGGTGCAGCATGACATCGGACATTTCATCTGTAAATGCCAGCATCGCTGACCGGTCGAGGAAGGCGCAGCCTACACCTGTGGTCAGATTGCACGCTCCCGGGCCAAACGTTCCAAAACAGGCCGCTGGTGTCCCGGTGAGCCGCCAACATACGTCGGCCATGAAACCGCCGCTGGCTTCATTGCTCACGAGCACGAATTCAACACCATCGGTGTCCCGCAAAGCCTCCATATAATCCACCCAGCTTCCGCTTGGCACGCCAAATACGTACCGGACGCCGAGCTCTTGAAGCGTTTCTGCAAACTTTTTGGCAACGTTTGTCACATTTGTGTCCTTTTCGAATTTCCAAACTCTGCGAATCGAAACTCATCGATCCTATACTCGAAGCTGTAAACCTCCGTTGACATTTGCAAGACCAGACCCAAGGGCAGTCTGCCGTGCGGTTGGGCCATGAATGTGATCTTGCTTTCGGACAAGATACAGACAAAAGCAAAAAATCAAACGTTGATTTTACCTGTTCAAGTATTTGCAGTAAAGGTTTTTCGATGACAATGTTCCGGGAGGTTGAATCCTAAGTGGTGAAAATCCTTGACAACCCCAATATTTCCTGTTCTAATTATTGGTTGGAGCGGTAGCACCGGTCCGAATACTGGGTTAAAAAGATCATAGTCCCAGGGCGTCAGGACAAACGCTTATAAGCGTATTAATCCTGTTTTCAGGAGCGCCTATCTTTATTGTGCCCCGCTCCATATTTTTTGTCTGCTCGGAGAAGATATTATCAGGTCCGCCTGGTAAAAGGACCAGAAATAGCAAGTGCGATCTCAAAGTAATCAGTAGGTTGCACTAACCATCGGCTCCCCTGGCCGTTCGAGAAAAGGAAAGGAGGCTACTTAACATGATGTCGCAGTTATTACGAATGACACTTCTGGCCGTTCGAGAAAAGGAAAGGAGGTTGCTCAACATTATGTCGCAGTTATTACGAATGACACTTCTGGCCGTTCTCCTTGGCAGCAGTGCCGGTGTGTTGGGTCAAAGGGGGGACCCCATATCCAGTAAACACTCCCCCGTGGATGTGGAGGCTGGAAGGGGAGCTTTGCAGCAGGAGTTTCTGAAGCTCCGATTCGGCATGTTTCTCCACTTCAACATGGCCACTTATGTCGATCGCGAATGGGCCAACGGATATGAAGACCCGGCTATTTTCAAGCCCGATAGACTGGATTGCAACCAGTGGGCTGATGTCGCCTGTGCGGCCGGCATGAAATACGGTGTGCTAACAGTGAAGCATACCGGCGGTTGGTGTCTTTGGGACAGCAAACACACAACGCATGACATCAGCAGCTTCATCAACTATAAGAATGGCAAGGGCGACATAGTACGTGAGTTTGTCAACGCTTTGGGTGCCCGAGGGCTTAAGGTTGGGTTTTATTACTGTTTCCCGGGAGATTTTTCGAATACCAGGCATGGCAATGCTGTTCCCGAAGGCAAGCCGGATCTTCACGGATTACCTCCGGAGGCAGCGGGAGACTACATTGGCTTCATCAAGCTGCAATTGACAGAACTACTGACCAAGTACGGCCCAATTGACCTGTTGTGGATAGACCAGTACAGAAACAAGTACACCCTACCGCGTTGGCAAGAGATCCTGGCACACATCAAATCATTACAATCGCAGTGTCTGGTAATCGGAAACAACGCCCACAATCTCAAGGACTCCGATGTGTACAGTTGTGAATTTCCCTGGGACCCAAAGAGTTTACCACCAGAAGGAAACAAGATACCGGCAGAAGTTTGCGATAAAATCTCACGGACATGGTTTTGGAACACAGGGGACAAAGCTGAACATGTGAGAGATGCCCGAGAAATTGTCAAGATGCTCAAGCTTTGTAATGAGCGAAATGCCAACTATCTTCTCAACGTTCCTCCGGATAGGAATGGCCTGATTTCCGGAATTCACCTGGAGCGTATGGAAGAGCTTGCAGCATTTGCGTCGGCTCAAGAAAATTCCAAACCGGATCGAAAGGCCGGGAACAAAGTCTTACCTGTCAAGGGATATGAACTTTACTGGTCGGATGAATTCGAAGGCAAGGTATTGGATTTTGAGAAATGGGATTATCGAGGGCTCGGCCCACGCTGGGATGCAGTCAATGTCAAAGACACTGTGTCATTGGATGGTAAAGGGCATCTCGTCCTGACAACTATACGCGTTAACGACAAGTATCACTATGTTAGAGTTTACAAATAAGTGTTGCAAAGCCCAGCAAGACGCAGTAGTCCAGCCACTAACCGCGGCTGAGCTTATATATTGAGGGATAAACCGTGTTGTGCGGACAGTGAAACAGATACGGGTTCTTCTGAGTTATCATACCTTACAGACCATGATGAACGCTCTGACGATTAAAAACAGCCTTTCGCCGCCCTCAAGGACATGCTGCACAGAACCTCCGCGCCCTGCCGGACAGGTCAATTTTTCAACCAAAAGCGCGGGGACCTAAGAGCAAAAATCAAAATTTTTGAAATTTTTTTTATTCATTTCCACATAAGCACTTAGGGCAATCCACTTCGTAAAAAATCCCCCAATTTTCGCATCAAAAACGCAGGTAGCTCTAATTATGAAGGGCCAAGAAAGGCCGGATATTGGTTAATTGGTGAATTGGTGAATAAAAGACTCACTACTCACCATTCACTAATTCTTTACGGGGGCAGATTATTACCGAGTTCACTGTCAAAATTCCCGATTGGCTCGAAAAGCCCGCGATATTGCTTGTCCTCTTATACAGACGACTCCGGTACGGCTATACCTTCAGACGAATCCCCCTCACGCACGGAAAATACGCAATTGTCGATACCGACGACTACAATTGGCTCAGCAAATACAAATGGTATGTTGCTAAAGGGGGTAATACCTTTTACGCCCACAGAGGCCAGTGGTCCAAAATACAAAAAAGGCGACTAACCATATCCATGCACAGAATAATCATAGATGTCCCGGAAGGCATGTTCGTTGACCACATCAATCATAACGGCTTAGACAACAGAAAGGCCAACTTACGCCCCGCCACACCCGCCGAAAACGCCCGATACGCCCGCTACCCAAAGATAAACACATCTTCAAAATACAGGGGCGTCTGGTACAACAAACAGACCAAAAAATGGCGCGCCACTATCGTCGTAAACCGCAAAAGAAAGCAAATCGGCTACTTTAAGCATGAAATCGACGCCGCCCGCGCTTATGATGAATCCGCTAAAAAATACTACCGCGATTTCGCAGTTTTAAACTTTCCATCCTAATAATCTCTAATCTCTAATTCACCAATTAACTAATAAATATTTCTTGAAAATCCCACTTCAGCAGTGTAAATTTCTAATTAGTTCCTGTTGCGGAAAGCAATAAAAACGATAAAAATTAACCGTCCGATTTAGGACAAGGTCAGCTTCATCGTCATTTTCGTTGAACTGTCCGCTAACGCTCTTTAAAAAGTTAAAAAATC
>Ga0209979_1001668_pt1 | contig 23535 bp, 27 predicted proteins | sample AnhtaG_FD_183114 | JGI IMG/M metagenome (GOLD analysis project Ga0209979, IMG submission 183114) | Deep subsurface microbial communities from Anholt, Denmark to uncover new lineages of life (NeLLi) - Anholt_01485 metaG (SPAdes) (version 2) | ecosystem: Environmental > Aquatic > Marine > Oceanic...
CTGAGGGGTTAGAGCTTAATTTTGGAAATACCAAGGCAGCATTGGAATTGATTCATCAGATGGCAGAAGGAGAAGGGTTTGGTAAAATTGCCGGATTAGGAATTCGACAGATAAAGAAAGTATTAGTAGAAAAATATGGTGCAGATGCAGAATTTTTACAAGATATCGGTATGGAATGTAAAGGGATGGAATTTTCCGAATATGTAACCAAAGAATCTTTGGCACAGCAGGGAGGATACGGAATGGCCAACAAAGGGCCTCAACATGACGAGTCCTGGCTTATCTTTATGGATCAGGTAAATAACCAGATTCCTACTTTTGAAGATAAAGCTGAAGCGCTCCATTATTTCCCCTTATTCCGAACCTGGTTTTCTATCGTCGGTCTCTGTAAATTGCCCTGGAATGATATTGAGCCAGAAGACAATAAACAGAAATATCATGGAATGGAGGCTGCAAAAGTTCCTGAACATGTGGAAAATTATTGCTGGCTTTTTGAGGGAGTTACCGGTAAACATATTACACCAGAAGAATTGATTTTACAATCAGAAAGAGTCCATAATCTCCAGAGATTATTTAATCTGAAGATGGGTTTTGGCACTCGTGAACATGACATAGTTCCCTATCGGGCTGTGGGACCGGTAACAGCCGAAGAATACGAATCGCGAAAGGAACTTTACGACCAACAACTGAAAGAGATAATTAAATTTGATGTCAAAGGAAAAACAACCGAAGAAAAGATGAAAGTTCTTCGAACTTATAGAGAAGAACAATATCAAAAACTTTGCGATGCGGTATACAAGCGGAGAGGATGGGATTCTAACGGCGTGCCTACCTCAGAAAATATTAAAAAATTAAAGATAGATTTTCCAGAAGTGGTAGAGTTGGTGAAAAAATATCAGTCATGATCAAAGTAAACGGAAGAAATAGAGAATGGGAAAAGAATTTAACTGTTGAGCTTTTACTAAAGAAGTGTAAATACACTTTCCCCTTGATAATGGTAAAGGTTAACGGTAAATATATTCCCAAGGAAAAATATAAAGATACCGCGATTATGGATGGAAACGATGTCCAGGTAATCCATTCAATTGCAGGGGGATAATAAATTTTTATTGTAATTGATTTTAATTTAGTTAGTGTAGATGATTAAAAGCAGAAGGTTAAAACCTTCAAAAGGTGGTGGTGTACGAAATAGTAAAATAAAAAACAGACATCTAAATTCATCCTGAAAATTAGATGGATTTAGCACAAAAAGCGAGAGTAAAATTTGCTTATGCAGAATTTGGGTATTACGTAAATTTTTTAAAAGACAAGAAAAATTGAAATTAGGAATAGTTTCAATTTCAGGAGGAATATTAAACAAATTTTTAAGGAGGACTTTATGTTAGCAAATATAGAAGTTATAAAATTAAAAAAGGGGAGCGTTCAAGCTATTTCGATACAATATCCCAAATGTAAATTATTATCTATTACAGTTCCAGATGTAGGATTTATTATGTGCGGTGTTTTAGGTCCTGAAAATCTTGATGCGGCTCATTTAGATAGAAAGATTATTGCTGCTAAAATAGAAGGGGAGCCTATATTGGAAGGGGAGCAAAATCCTACTAATTTTATAGATTTACTAAATGGTAAAATTACAGGATTAACAGTAGGGGCCGCCGAGATTGGCATTAAAAAAGGTATGACAGGTGAAAAAGCTATTAATAAAATGTTGGATACTAAGATAACAAAGTAGGCGTTGAAAAAAGTTATTATTGCCCGAATTTTGCGTAACTTTTAATAAAATAGGCCCAAACCCTTGCAATATAAGGTTCAAAAAAATTTAACTTTTTACCTAAAAGGTGAAGAAAAACATGTTAGTTAAATTTCAAAAGTACACTATTTAAGAATTAAAAGTACATTAAATTAAGGTCATTATTTTTAATTTAGCGGGAATTCCCCATCTGTTAAAGTGAGTACCACGCCTATAAAGGTGTGGGATTCTATTTGAATCTAGGATTTTTAGGAAAGCTAAATTACTATATAAATATTAATTAAATCTAATAAGGAGGAAATATATATTATGAAATTTGATAATTTAATACTTGAAAAGAAGGATAACATTGCTGTAATTACTATCAATAGAGCTAAATTTTTAAATTCTCTTAATCGTGAAACACTAAAGGAGTTGAATAAATCCTTAGAAGAAATTACAGAAGATATGGAGATAGATGTGCTGATAATTACTGGTAAAGGAAAGGCTTTTATTGCAGGAGCTGATATTTCTGAAATGAAGGATATGAGTGATATTGAGGCACAGAGATTTGCGCTTTTAGGCCAGAACATCTTTAGAAAGATAGAACTTATGAAAAAACCGGTAATTGCCGCTGTAAATGGATATGCTCTTGGTGGTGGCTGTGAATTGGCAATGAGCTGTGATATAAGAATAGCCAGCAAGGAGGCTAAATTTGGACAACCTGAGGTAACTCTAGGGATAACTCCCGGTTTTGCAGGTACTCAGAGATTGCCAAGATTAATAGGGCGGACTAAGGCTAATGAACTCATATTTACAGGAGGTATAATCAATGCACAAGAAGCAGAGAGGATAGGTTTAGTAAATAAAGTGGTTTCCGTGGAGGAATTGATGAACGAATCATTGGCTTTGGCAAAAAAGATAGCCAGTAACGGTCAATTGGCTGTAAGATTTTGTAAGGCAGCTATAAATATGGGAATCGATATAGATGTTGAAAGGGGAATGGCCTATGAAGCGGAAGTATTCGGACTTTGTTTTAATACTCATGATCAGAAGGAAGGAATGACAGCCTTCATTGAAAGAAGGAAGCCTAAGTTCTTAGGAAAATAAGTCATTGATTTTAGCAAATAGAGAAATTTGATATTTAATTAGAAATATATAGATAGGTAGATAGAAAATTTTAGTTCTTGTCGATGTAAGTCTTAACTTAAGCAAGAGTTATCAACTCGCTTAACAATTAATTCCACGCTCTATTTAGTAACAAATAAGGTGGTTGTGGGAAACGAAAGGTATGGGCGATAATGAAAGCGAATACATTTAGCTTTAAAGTCTGCGATTGTACTGGAGGTTATCACCGTTCATTAGAGGGCAGACAACATTCTTGTAATTGCAAATGGCAAGGTTGTAATAACCCGATGCAGTCGGACTATTTCATATTGCTTGCATGCCCGCATACTAATGAGGTAAGTTAAAGTCTTGACTAAACCCCGGGCTAGTAAATTCGTATCCAAGATCTGCGGGTAATTCCTCAGGGGCTGGTACAGGAGTTGTGCCAAAGGGCAGAGTATAAATCGTGAGGTAAAGTCTGACGGGCTTAAGGAGAAGTACAAGGACTTAGTAAGACAGTGCTACCCAAAAGAAAGTAAAAGTCTTAATTAATTGGTCTACTTGGGAAGCAGCCGAAAGGAGGGATATTCGTGTTTTTGCTTAGCCTATTTAAGTTATTTATTTAAATTTTAACGTAAAATCAATCAATTAAATATCTTTTAATGTTTGTTTTCTTAATTATATAAGGAGGTTTAGAAAGATGGATACTCGAAAAGAAATAGGTGTTATTGGAGCAGGAACTATGGGGTCAGGCATTGCTTTAGTTTTTGCTCAAAATTGTTTTGATGTTATTTTGCAGGATACTGATTTAAGTTTTATTGAGAGAGGAATTGGTATAATATCAAAGATTCTTCAGAAGAACCTTGAGAAAGGCAAGATAACCGAAAATGATAGAAAAGTAATACTAAATAGAATTAGAGGCACTACAAAGCTAGACAATATGGCAGATGCTGATTTTATTGTAGAAGCCGCAATAGAAAATATGGAAGTTAAAAAAGATATTTTTACTAATCTTGATAAAGTAGTTAAAAAAGAAACCATTTTTGCGACAAATACTTCTACACTTAGTATTACTGAAATTGCAACTGTAACTACTCGACCGGACAAAGTGATTGGGATGCACTTTTTTAATCCCGCACCTGTAATGAAGCTTGTTGAGGTTATAAGAGGTATTACTACCTCGGAAAAAACTTCCAAAGATACAATGGAACTAGCTCAAAAATTAGGGAAAACCCCCATTGCTGTTCAGGAGGCTCCGGGCTTTGTGGTAAATAGAATACTTATTCCAATGATTAATGAAGCCATATTTATTTTATCCGAGGGCTTGGCAACAGCTGAAGATATTGATGAAGCAATGAAATTAGGAGCTAATCACCCGATTGGACCTTTAGCCTTAGCTGACTTAATAGGATTAGATGTTTGTCTAGCATGCATGGAAGTTCTTTATAAAGACTTTGGTGATCCTAAATTTAGGCCTGCCCCTCTTTTGCGAAAAATGGTAAAAGCTGGATATTTGGGACGAAAAACAGGAAAAGGATTTTTCGACTATAAAAAATAAGGAGAGTAAATGTTATGAGTATAAGCATTATTGGTACTTACAATAGTAAATTTGGTAAATTAGAAGATAAAACTATTTATGACCTAATTATTGAAGCAGGTAAGGGGGCAATAGAGGATTCTAAAATTTCTGCAAAGGAAATTGATGAGATATGGGTGGGAAATTTTAGTGCAGGTGGATTTAATAACCAAGAACATATTGCGGCATGGGCTACAAAAATTGACCCTAATTTACGCTATAAACCATGCACTCGCACAGAAGTAGCTTGTGCTTCAGGTGCGGCGGCTGTGAAAGCTGGAATGTATTCTATTTTGGTAAAAAAGGCAAAGATTGTTTTAGTTATTGGTGTGGAAAAAATGTGTACTTTAGATATCAAAGGTGTTACAAAGACATTAGCAATGGCTTCCTATTGGCCAGAAGAAGGAGCGAAAGGAATGACTTTTCCTAGTCTTTTTGCAAGGTTTTCTGAGGGATATCGAAAATATTATAACTATTCTCGTGAACAGATGGATAAATGGCAAGCAATGGTGGCAGTTAAAAATCATAGTAATGCTATGAAAAATCCATTAGCTCAAATGCATCGAGAATATACTTTGGAATTTGCTTCTCAAGTTTCAGATAAAAATCCGATGATTGCGCCACCTTTAAAACTTTCAGACTGTTCGCTAGTATCAGATGGGGCCGCAGCATTAGTTTTGGTCGATACAGAAATTGCGAAAAATATAAAAGACAAAGTAGTGGAGATTTCTAGTCTCGCACATGTAAATGAGTATTTGCCTATCTCTGATCGCTCTGTTTATGAAAACAGACCAGGGAAAATTGCTATACAAAAAGCATATAAAGAAGCAGGGGTAAATGTTAACGATATTAAAGTAGCAGAAGTACACGATTGCTTTACTATTAACGAGATGTTATCTTATGAAGCAATGGGGCTATGCAAGGATGGAGAAGCTGGGAAAATTCTTGAAGCAGGTGATGTCGTTCATTTGGGTGGAAGATGCCCCGTTAATCTTTCGGGTGGTCTTAAAGCAAAAGGTCATCCGGTAGGAGCCACTGGAGTTTCTATGCATGTATTAATAGCTCGTCAATTAATAGGTGAGGCAATTGGAATTCAAGCACAAAATGCTGATATTGGATTGGTGTTTAATGTAGGAGGAGGTAATGTAACTAATATTGTTTCTATTTTAAAAAGAGTGAAATAATTGAAAGCATAAATTAAAATAAACAAGATAAAGATAAAGGATAGAGATAATAACTAAATTATTATTAATATAACCTATTAGATTAGCAAATCTTTAAAATGCTTATATTTTAAAAAATAATGTTTCTAAAAAGAACGTGACAGAAATAACTTTGATTCAATTTCGGATGATATTATTAAGGAGATAGAAGAATAGAAGAAAAGTATAAGACGGATCAATAATTAGCCTAGAATAGGGGGGGCAGGTGGAATTATAAAAGATTTCTTACATTCTAAAAGTATTTATAGAGTGTTTATGAAGTTTTGTAAGAGAATATAATATTAAATATTATTATTAGAAGGGGGATATTATAATGGACTTTGAATTAAATGAGAATGAAAAAATGCTTCAGAACATGGTAAGAGAGTTTGCTCAAAAGGAAATAGGACCTTTAGTTGAAAAGCTTGATAAGGAGCCATATTTTCCTATAGATATTATTAAAAGATTTGGCGAGTTGGGATTTATAGGAATATTTGTTCCGGAACAATACGGAGGCAACGATATGGGTCACTTAGCTAGGATTATTACGATAGAAGAGATAGCTAAAGTATATGCACCATTAGCATTTTTTTTCCAAGCGGATCAACTGCCATTATATGCTATATTGAGTAAGGGTACTGAAGAACAAAAAACGAAATATCTTCCAAAACTTTGCAGTGGAGAATTTATTGGAGCAATGGCAGTTACTGAACCATCTGGTGGCTCAGATCCTAATGCTGCTCAAACAAGAGCGGAATGGGATGGTAATAAATGGATTATTAATGGGAGAAAAGCTTTTATTACACTTGCAGAAGTTGCGGATGTATGTGTCTTTACAGCTAAAACAGATAAAGGATTTACAACATTTATAGTAGACAGAGGTACAGATGGGTTTAATATTGGACATAGAGAAACGCATGCAGGGCTTAAGGCAATCCCGGTTAGTGAAGTTACATTCAGTAACTGTTTTATTCCAAAAGAAAATCTATTAGGAGTAGAGGGTAAAGGCTTGGGAGCTACAATAGCAACCGTTGGAGCCATTGGAAGGACTGCAGCTGCTGCTATGGCTTTAGGATTATCTGAAAATGTCTATGAAATTGCTTATAAATATGCAAAAGAAAGAATACTATATGGCAAACCAATATTTGAGCTTGAGCCTATAAAATATGAATTAGCGCAGATGAGATTTATAATAGAGAGTGGTAGATTATTAACCTATAAGATGGCATGGTTACAGGATAAAGGAAAATCCCCAAGGGAACTTGCTGAAGATATAGCAATGGCTAAATATGTAACTTCTGAGGGTGCCATTAAAGTATGTTCTGATGCTATTCACCTATTGGGGGCCTATGGTACAACTGAAGAGTATCATATAATTAACAGATTGCATGATGCATACGATTTAATTCCAGCAGGAGGAACTTCAGACATAATGTTATTAACCATGGTTAATTAAATGATACGATATTATGATATATAAGCAAGCAAAACCCTTGGTTTTATAAATAGCCAGTCAGGATTTAATTTATAAGAAAGGAGATTAGTTTATATGAATCTAATTGTACTTGTTAAACAAATACCAGATTCTGAATATTTCTCAAAATTACAGCTTGATCCTGTAAAACACACTTTAATAAGAGAAGGAATACCCGCGGTAATAAATCCTGCAGATAAATGTGCTATAGAACTCGCAATTAGTTTGAAAAAACATCATAGTTTTAAAGTAATAGCAGTTTCCATGGGACCAGAAGCAACAAAAAATTCTTTAAAAAAAGCAATTGCAATGGGCTGCGATGAAGCTATATTAATTACTGGTAAAGAATTCTCTGGTGCTGATACTTTGGCGACCTCTTACGCGCTTTCTCAAGCAATTATAAAAATTCATAGTTATAGCATGGTCATAGCTGGAAATGTTACATTAGATGGTTCAACTGGACAAACACCGATACAAGTAGGTGAATTTTTAGATATTCCTACTATTACTAATATAAATTCATTAAGTTACCATAAAGTAGATAATACTGCTGATATAAGTAGAATATTCAGGGGAGTAGAGCAACACATGAAAGTTGTGGAGATGCCATTTTTAGTTACTGTTTCGCAAAATTTTAATAAACCACATTTACCTTCTGTAATGGATATTATCAAAGCTTCTAAGAAAGATATTGTAACCTGGGGTATTAGAGACATCAATGCCGATAAAAATCAATGTGGAATAAAAGGGTCACCTACCGAGACAATAAGCACAACGATATATAAAAATAAAAGAGAAAAAGTGGTCATAATTGGAGCAGACAAAAATGCAATAAAAATTTTTGTCGACAATATTAAAAAATGGTTAGTTGTATAAGGGAGGTTAAATAATGAGCGAAAAGGATATATTAGTGTTTGCAGAACATAAGGGACAAAGTATAATAGATGTAACATATGAAATAATTTCTAAGATCTGTGAAGTAAAAAATAAGGATGACAAAGTAGGTATCTTGTTACTAGGTTCAGCTGTAGATGATAATTACATTGAGAGATTGTTTAGATGTGGAGCAAATACATTGTTACACTATAATGATAAGTTGTTAAACGAATATGATTTAGATAGACATTCCTATGTAATTACTGAGTTTATTCATCACAATAAACCAGGTGTGCTACTGTTTGCTGCGACAGATATAGGAATGGAGCTAGCTCCCAAGGTTGCCGCTCGATTAAAAACTGGACTAACCGCGCATATTACCGATTTATATTTTGATGAGAATCACAATCTTGTACAGCAAGTTCCAGGTTTTGGTGGGAATTTATTGGTAAATATAATATGTCCAGATAAAAGGCCTCAATTAATAACTTTTAAGCCTGGTGTATTTGAAATAAAAGAGAATCGTAATAACCCCAAAAACGTAGTAAGTTTATCACCCCCTTCGTTTATCCCTCAGAATAGAATTAAATTAATAAATTCATATGTAATTACTGAATCAGATCAAAATGAAGAGGAAATATTCAAAAAAGATATTATAATAAGTGGTGGATGGGGTATGAAAAATTGTGGTGATTTTGAGTTAATTAATAAGTTAGCTGAAAAGTTAAATACTGCTGTTTGTGGAACAAGGCCAGCATATGATGAAGGATGGATACCTGAAAATAGGGTTATAGGTCAAAGTGGTATAAATGTTGCGCCCAAAATATTTATTTCGATCGGAGCATCCGGGGCAATGCATTATACTACTGGCTTTAGTGGGGCAAAAAAAATAATAGCTATAAATAAGGATAAAAATGCTCCAATCTTTGAATACTGTGATCTAGGTATTGTAGCAGATATTGAAGTTTTTCTTTCTAAACTAGCGGCTGGGATGAAATGATAGCCATAAAGAATAAGGCTCAGGTATGAGTATTTGTTGGAACAAAGAATATAAAAGAGAAGTTACCTTTTTCTATAGAGTTTTGGTCTCTTCGAATATTGTAGATAAATTAGTGTAAAATTTAGTGGGGTAGTGAATAGAGGGTAAAAAAGGATGCAATGAAATAATAAAAGCTATAGACTTACCTAAAGTAACTAAAAACTCTATAGAAAACTTAGAAGTACCCATAAACTTACCTGACATAAAATTTAATATACCAGAAAACAGAGTAAATTTCTACACCTTCTACAAAAGATTATATTAGGACAGTTATGGTAAATATCGTTATCTTCTGAATGAAAAGTTAGATCTTACCACGAACTGACGAGTAAGTAAATCATATCAAAAGATATAAGGCCTCTTGGCCTTTGTAAGTGGTAGTTATCGTAAGGACGAAGAACTTATCCAAAGATTTTTTATGACTATGGCCTGGTTTTGAGAGTATAAGATAACAATTAATAAGACGAGGAGGAAAGATACTAAAAGAAAAAAAACCAGATAGATAAAGAGCCAATAAAAATTCTAAGATAGACAGAGGATGAATTAAACAAAGAAGATGGTGGTAGGATAATCTATTTAGAGATAGATAGAACCAATATCCAACTACAAAATGAAGAAAAGAAAAAACTGAACTTAAATTAGGAATCATCAGCAAAGGTAAAGAAAGAAGATATAAAGAAGGAGTTATTAAAGCCAAAAAGTTATAGGATAAATTTATCTATGTCGACCTAACTTCGGCGGGGTTATGTTTAGCTTAAGTATTTTAGGAGAAAAAATATTTATTTTTTTCTAACAAAAGATAGTATTAACTGGGGGGAGATGGAGGAATATCTTGGGTAATAAAAGAAGCCTTTGCCAAAAAAGAATGCAAAAAAGGATAAGAAGTCTGCTTAAAGAAGGGTTAACGCATTATGGCTTCATTATGGCTACTATGAATAACAATAAATATAAAAGTAAGAAATTAGGAGGATAAGAAAGAAATGAATTATATTTTTTTGGATGGTGAATTTGTAACGGAAGAAAAAGCGATGATTTCAGTTTATGACCACGGCTTTCTTTACGGTGATGGTGTTTTTGAAGGTATTAGAGCATATAATGGGTTAATTTTCAAAGTAGATGAGCATATTGATAGATTGTATGATTCTGCAAAAGCAATTTCTTTAAATATTCCCTTGACAAAAGCAGAAATTAAAAAGGCGATTATTGAAACTGTAAGAAAAAATGAATTTAAGGATGCATATATTAGACGCTAATATCTAGAGGTAAGGGAGCAATGGGGCTTAACCCTGTAAATTGTGAAAAACCTACAGTTGTTATAATTGTTACCAAAATAAAAGTTTTGGATGAAAAAGTATATAGCGAAGGATTAAAAGCCATAGTTACCTCTACACGGAGAAGTATGCCACATATGCTTAATCCTCGATTAAAAACTTGTAATTACCTTGTTAATATATTGGCAAAACTTGAAGCTACTAATGCGGGTGTTTCTGAGGCGGTAATGTTAAATACAAATGGGTATGTCACAGAAGGAACAGCAGATAACATTTTTATCGTTAAAAATAACACGGTATATACTCCACCTTGTTATGCTGGGATTCTTAAAGGTATAACACGAGATACGTTGATCAATATTCTAAAAGAAAGTGGTTCAAAGCTCAAAGAAGAATTGTTTACACCATTTGAGGTTTATACTGCCGATGAATGCTTTATAACTGGAACTGCTGTGGGATTAGCTTCAATAGTAAATTTAGATGGGAGAGAAATTGCTGATAGAAAACCAGGACCTGTAGCTTCTATGGCTAGAAAGAAATTGGAAGAACTTATGGCACAAGAGGGCGCAAAAATATATTAATTACTTAAAAGTAAATATTTTTCAATTACAAAAAGAAAGAATTGTTTAGTTCCATGCGGGATTCAAATTCCCCGCAGCTTACTGAGATAAATGAAAAAGTATAAAATGGTATAAAAGTAGACGAGAGATAGATTAGTTTGAGTGAATATGTTCATAAAGCTCACAATGTATCAGTACTTATGTATCAGTACTTATGTATCACTTTGTTTGTCCGGCAAAGTATAGGAAAGTAGTATTAAAGCGAAGCAGTTGACGAGAGTTTAAAAGAAATATGTGAAGAGATATCAAAACGATATGAAAATACAGAATAGCTATCTACATAGTAAAAATAGGGTACACCATAGCCTAATATCACTACCTTTAAAGCGATAATATTAGTCCAGGTAGTCTCTCTTTCTACCAAAAAAGCATAGAGGATAAGCCTGCTGTAATCATCTAAAGAAGTAATAAGATACCATTTATTTGCATATTTAGAGAACTGATGATGAGAAGAATCATGTTGGATAAGCTCTCCGGAGTAGTTAGTTAATATCTCATGTTCATGAGTTTTCTGGTTTTGAGGAATAAAAGTTGTTACTTTTGGCCCGTTCGATTATGATAGGTAGAGATACCTTCTGTTCATATCTTTTTTCTAAAAGATCTTTTATATAACTGTAGTTATAGTGCTTAATCGGTATATCTTTATTCTCGATTAAATCTTTTTCGATCTTTAGTTCTTTTACAATATTTTTATCAATTTCAGGATCTATCTTTCAATTAATGGTTCTGCGGACATACTGGATGGAAAAGTTATCGGGATCTTTACGGTATCGAGAAAGTAATTCAAAGAATCTACTTTGGCTCATCGACGAAGTGAAATAATGAAAATAAAAATTGTGTTGGAGGGGTATTTAAAATATAAATACTCCCCCAATATCTTAGAACTAAACTATTCCAAACCAGTAACCATTTACAAAATCTTAGAAGATGCTAAGATTTCTTTGGCAGATGTATTTTTTATTATTAAAACAGGAGATAAAATTGTAAAAGAAGATTATCTGCTTGCTGAATCTGCTGAGGTTAAAATATTTCCAATTATCGGAGGAGGATAAAAGAAATTAGAAATTTACTAAATTACGGAGCATTTTTACCGAGAAGAAAGAGTAGGGAAATTCTCTAAAGGTTTTGTTTTTTCTCCAACGATATTATTTATATCTTTTATTTCTTCAGAAATTTTTCGTTTTTACACAGGAATAATTACGATGGTAGTCTGTATAGATAAGCACCACGTATGTAAAGCGTGGGTTTCGATAAAAATATCAGTGAACGAAGTAATTGAATTATATAAAAAACAAAATTCTTTGTTGGCCGAAGATATAATTGAAGTTAAAAACAAAATCATGACTAAATGTTTGAAAGTAAAAATAAACAACAAAGTTTTTAATGTAAAGATAGAAAAAATGAGAGAGTAAGATAAAAAAGCAAAATTTATTAATATTTGATAAATAATATTAGAAGAAGATAAAATTGAAGAAATTTAATGAAAGGAGTATTTTTATGAGGAATGAACGTTTGGGTAAATATAAAGATCGATTGTTAGGACTTATTCCTGAAAAGCGGATTGTTACAGTTAATATATCAAGACCTCCAAGGTGGATTATTGAAGAATTTAAAAAATTGAAAGGACTTACACCGACAGTTTCTGACATATTGGATTCAATGGGGATTAACGGAGCTATATCAGCTAGTGTAATTAAACCACTGCAGCAGGATAAAATGATTGTTGGTTCTGCTATTACTTTGAGGTACATTTTAGAGCGAAATACTATTACATCCTTATTTGTTGAAAAGGCAAAAGCAAAATTAGCGGATAGAGATTTGTATGCAGTTTCAGAATCTGGAGATGTTGCTGTATTTGATGTGGGTGGACAAATTATTTCAACACAAGGTGGTCTTTCTACTTTAATGGCGAAAAGGGCAAATTTGGCAGGGAATATAGTAGATGGAGGTGTGAGAGATGTAGAGGATATCAGAGAATTAGATTACCCAGTTTGGGCTAGAGGGGTAACGCCTATTACAGGAAAATATAGACTAGAAGCTATTGAAATAAATGGACCTATTATGTGTTGTGATGTTCAAGTTTATCCTGGAGATTTGGTTATTGCTGATGATACAGGAATAGTATTTATACCATCAAATAAATCAGAAGAAGTACTTGCGAAAGCAAAAGCTGCTATAGAAAGAGAAAATAAAATTATAGAGGCAATTAATAAAGGTGCAAAGATTGGTGAATTTAGGGAAATATTTCCTGCTGATAAATGGTAAATCTAATTTTTAAGGAATTATTTCATTAAGATTGAAGTTGTAGCCGTAGAGAAGAAGGTTAAGGACTTTGATTTAAGCGGATTTTTATAGTTTATAATTTTAGACGTTTTGTAAAGTATTGATTTCCCAAATAAGATAAAACTTAAATAAAAAATTTGGTAATACCTAAGCAAAATTGCACTAAATTCGTTCTTTGACAATTGAAATCTGTTGATTCAGCAATCTACGGAGCAGCACAACCAGATTCTCATGACGATGATTAAATCGCCATTCAACCTCCATCAGATAGAGATGGAAATAGGCCCATGGGAATACCACGATATTGGTAAAGCCAATGTTTGGCAAAAGACCAAAATACTTCGATACCATTGATGTGATTCCTTCCTTTAGGCAGACCCTTCTCTTTCAACATCACCACGTGATTACCACGAATGGGGAGAAAGGTATAAGCGAACCAGTCGTCTGTGTAATAAAGACTCCCTGCTTTCGTATATCTGGTGATGAAAGGTCTCATGGTTTCTTTAGCTCTGGATGAAATAGGGAAGGTTAAGACCTTTCCGTTTCTCTGAGGCATCCCAGCCACGTTTGCCAGGTCTTCTACCCCCAAACATGGTTTCATCCATCTCGATCTCTTCGGAGAGAGGTTTTAATTCTCTCATTGTCTTCCGGTAGATGGCCTCTCTTAGAACCCTGAACCACCTTTGCATGGTCGGCTGACTGTAGGGCACCTGAAACGCAAGCGATAAGCAGGTACACCTAAACAGAAATACTCGACTAATCTCCCTTTCCAATAAGGAGAGATCCGGGTCTTTTTCCAGAGGGTTTTCGATACCTTTCTGGTTAAACCACAGTGACTGCACCGTATCTGACCATTGGAGAGTTGCCAAAGTTTTTTACTGCCGCAGCGAGGACATCCTTTCATGGTTAAAATATACTTTAATATCAACAGTTTTTCAATGTTCTAAGTGCAACTTTGTTTTATAATTACCAAAATTTATATATTAACCCGGAAGGGGTGCAGTGCTACGAGCATATCTACGTTCAGATAATTAAGAAGTAATTTAGACCTTCAGAAAACTCGCTCTTTAAAAATTAAATATTAGGAAGGAAAGATTTTACAAAGCGAATCTTATCTTTGTTACCTGTCTTAGTAGCAGTCAAGGCTATAAGAAGAACAGTAATATGAGCGATAGTACAGTGATTAGAGATAGCCCGGAGTCCTCTGACACTCGGATTTTGCATACAAAGGTCAAGTAACCTGGAAAATATCCTTTCGCATCCACTGCGTAAGTTATAAACTTTCTTAAATTCCGGAGAGCCATAAGAAATCTGTTTGCGGGTATCTTCACTGACTACTTGAGTATAGGCAAAACAACCTGTGCCTTTTACAAACTGGGGATGCATCCAGGGACAGAAGGGATGTTCTTTTCTAAACTTTTTGGAATGGATAATAGGACAAACAAACTTGACTCTAGTTCTGTTTCCTTCTTTGTGCTTACCCCAGTATAACATCTCAAAGCCGGCTAAGCAGATGCGGTTACCGGTTGAGGAAACTTTAAGGTCCCTTTTTCTTCTTAAATTTCGAGCGATATAGGGCTTAGCCTTAAGGTCCTTGATAATAAAAGAAAGGACTTTTGCCGAATCAAGGCCAGCATTAGCGATTACCGTACAAATATTAAGGTCAAACCTATCTTTAGCCAATCGAAGCTTAAGGGATAATAACTTTACTGTCTACTACATTGGCTGCCCTGGTTTCTTCTAAAATGGGTAATTCAGATAAGGCATCAGAGAGGACAAAATTACGATAGCCCCAGAAGTATTTAAACTCTTTCTGAAAGGGTTTAGGAAAATGGACCATGATACTAAGACGAGATTCCGGGTCTCCTTTGGGTCTCTTGGTCTTACTAAATCTATCCTTAATAGAAGTCTTAAGGTTGTTCTCTTTAACCTTAACCGGGATATTAGAGGAATCGAAGGTAAGATGAGTCCCCTTAATCTCTTTAAGCTCGATTAACTTACTTACCAGAGAATCTCTCACCTTTTGAAAGATCCTGTTTTCAGTATCTCCTAAAAAGGCCGAAAAGTTTTCTACACAAGGCAGACGGAGGGGATGAAAACCAAAGACTAAAGCTAAATCAGGATTATCCTGAAGTTCTCTTACCAGATCAGAAAGATAAGATACATTTTTAATGTTCTTGTAAATGAGGGCTTTAAGTAAAGCTTCATAGGGGATAGGTGGTCTGCCGGTAGGAGGATACAGTATCTCCAATGGTGAAGTATCAAGAAAAGAAAAAAGAATCTCGTATTTCTCCAAAGGTCTTAAGTTAAAAACAGTTTCGGCTTTAAAAAGAAGTTTCTGGTTTGCCTTAAACCTATTCATAATATTACCCCCTACTTTTCTGAAAAGTACTGTAACTAAAAAAGAGTATTCTTAAAATATTATAGGGTAAAAGGTAGGTGGAGGTGAAATCAAGTTCAGATTAGCAAAATGTTTGCTTAAAATAGAGATGAGGGTTTCAGAAAACTCTAGAAGGTGAAAAAAATTCACCTCCAAGCCCCTAAAAAATCGATAAAATGAGTAGAAATTAATCGATAACCTTCCTAAAACCCTTATCAGATAAGGGTTTAAAATGGTGGAGGTGAAGAATAAAATAGAGGTACTCTAAAAGCCTTACAAGACAAGGGTTTCAGAGTTTTCTGAAAGGCACAAAGTAATTTAATAAGGAGGTAAAAAATGACTGGTAAAATTTTAATGAAAGGTAATGAAGCCATAGGGGAAGCAGCAATTAGAGCTGGCTGCAGGTATTATTTTGGATATCCTATTACTCCCCAAAATGAGCTCTTGGAATATATGGCTATTAATTTGCCTAAGTGTAATGGAGTTTTTGTTCAAAGTGAAAGTGAACTTGCGGGAATAAGTATGGTATATGGTGCGGCAGCATCAGGTAAAAGGGCTATGACTTCTTCATCTAGTCCTGGGATAAGCTTAATGCAGGAAGGGATTTCATATATGGCATCAGCAGAGTTACCGTCAGTTATAGTAAATATAACTCGTGGAGGACCAGGTTTAGGAAGAATAACTCCTGCTCAATCAGACTATTTTCAAGCAACAAAAGGTGGAGGGCACGGTGATTATCATATTTTAGTTTTTGCACCTGCTTCTGTTCAAGAAATGGCTAATTTAACATCACTTGCTTTTGAATTAGCAGATAAATATAGAATGCCTGCAATGATATTGGGCGATGGAATAATTGGGCAAATGATGGAGCCGGTTGCCTTGAAAAAACCAATTAACTTACAAGATTTATCTCCTAAGCCATGGGCAGCTATAGGAACAAAAGAAGGTAAACGTCATCTAGTTTTATCTGCGCCATTTACGGATGAAAAATTAGTAGCACTTAATGAAAAGTTGAGCAAGAAGTACAAAGAGATTGCTGAGAAAGAAATTCGTTTTGAGGATTACATGACTGAAGATTCCGATATTATAATAGTTGCATTTGGAATAGTTAGTAGGTTTAGTAAAGAAGCTATTGAAAATCTTAGAATGGAAGGTTATAAGGTTGGGTTAATAAGACCTATAACACTATATCCTTTTCCCTCGAAGATTATCAGAGAAAAGGCGGAAAAAGTGAAAGCATTCTTAACTGTTGAGATGAATGAAGGCCAAATGATTGAAGATGTAAAGTTAGCTGTAAATGGGAAAGCTACGGTAGATTTTTTAGGAGGCGGTGGTGGTAAAATAACTCTGCCTAGTGATATTGAAAATAAAATAAAACAAATGCTTAGTAAAGGAGACTACTAATGACACTTATTTATAAAAGACCTGAAATTATTACTGATGAACCTTTTACCTATTGTCCAGGCTGCAGTCATGGTATTATTCATCGTTTGGTTGCTGAAAGCATTGAGGAATTAGGTATACAGGAAAAAACTATCGGGGTATCAAGTATTGGTTGTTCAGTTAGATGTTGGAAATTTTTAAATATTGATTTTGTTCAAGGCGCGCATGGTAGAGGTCTGGCAGTAGCTACAGGGATTAAAAGATCACAACCTGATAAAATAGTATTTACTTATCAAGGGGATGGAGATTTATTAGCAATAGGAATGGGAGAAACAATTCATGCAGCAGCTAGAGGAGAAAATATAACTGTAATTTTTGCAAATAATGCTTTTTTTGGAGCTACAGGTGGGCAATTAGCACCAACGACACTTATAGGCCAAAAAACTTCAACGTACCCTCTTGGTAGAGAAGCGTTAATAATCGGAAAACCTATAAAAATATCAGAAATGCTTGCGCCTTTAGAAACTACAACATATATAGCTAGAGCAGCCTTAAACAATCCTTCAAATATAAAAAAGGCCAAAAAGTACATTAAAAATGCCTTTCAAATGCAAGTCGAGGGGAAAAAAGGCTTTTTTATGGTAGAGTTACTCTGTGCATGCCCGTCCAATATTAAAAAAAGCCCTGTTAATTCATTAAAATGGGTGGAGGAGAATATGATACCTTATTATCCTTTAGGTGAATTTAAAACAATAAATAAAGGAGATTTGTGAAAAAATGGATACATATAAAATTATAATAAGTGGATTTGGAGGCCAAGGTATCCTTTTAATGGGTAAATTACTTACTTATGCGGCTAATAGTATGGGTAAACATACAAGCTGGCTTCCTTCCTATGGGCCCGAGATGAGAGGTGGTAGCGCTAATTGTATGGTAGTAATCTCTGATAAGCCAATAAATTCTCCATTAGTATCAGAACCTACTACGTTAGTAGCATTGAATAGATCTTCTTTGGATAGATTTGAGCCTAAAATTAAAAAGAGAGGATCACTATTTATTAACGAAGGTGCTATTAATAGAGAAATAGCTCGGAAAGATATAGATGTTATAAAGGTTCCAGCAGATACTATTGCTTACAAATTAGGAAGTAATAAGGTTGTTAATATGTTAATGTTAGGTGCTTATCTAGGTTATACTGAGTTGATACCTTTGGAAATAGTAGTAGATGCCTTGAAAAAAATGATTCCTCAGCATAGATGCCATTTGTTAGCTTTAAACGAAGAAGCGTTAAAAGAAGGGTATAAAATTGGAAGTGAAAATATAATAAGTGCAAGGGGGAATTAGAAGAATGATTATTATTGAAAAAATTAGGTGTAAGGGCTGTGGAATCTGTGTAGAATTTTGCCCTAAAAATTGTTTAGAGATAACTGGTGAAATTAGCAGCAAAGGTTATAGAGTAGTTGGATTGACGAATGAAACTAAATGTACTAAATGTGGAATTTGTACAATTGTTTGCCCTGATGTAGCAATAAATTTGCATAAGGATTAATTAGCGGGAACTCCCCACCTATAAGGGTTGGGATGAGAGCGATTCCCTTAATGTTTTACATAAAAATATAAAGGAAATTCGTTTTATTAAATTTTATTAAGTTTTTCTGTTAGTTTCACAACAAAAGCTGTTAGTTACGTTTCAAAAGTGCACCGTTGTTTAAAGGCTAAAATTATAGATTTTTTTACAAATTATTTAGATGTAAATAATTTATTATTTAAAAGTTAAAATACACTAAATTAAGGTCAGAATTTTTAACTTTTTGTATACCTAAAAACTCATCTTCATGCCAGAATCTTACTTCAGATAGACCGGATTCTTTATCTGGTACTATCCGAGGTTGTATTCTCTGAACCTCCCCCGCTTTACTGAACACCAACTTAAGAGATATAATTAAATGATTGGAGGTTCAGAAGATATGGAAGGAAATCGAAGAAACTATAGTGAAGAATTTAAGAAAGATGCAATCCAGCACAGTCTGACATCAGAAAAGGCAGCAGTAGAAGTAGCCCAGGATCTGGGGATTGCCCATAGTAACCTACGGAGATGGAGAGCCCAATATAATAAAAACGGAGAACTGGTCTTCCCCGGAAATGGCAAGCAAAAGCTCACTCCGCAAGAAGAGGAGATCAAAAGGTTAAAGAAAGAGCTTTATGATGTCAGGCAGGAACGAGATATATTAAAAAAAGCTTTGGCCATCTTCACAAAAAAAACGTAGATTCATTCTGGTTTATCCGGGAACACGCTGATAGGGTCAGTGTCACGAAGATGTGCCAGGCGCTAAAGGTTTCCCGGTCTGGGTATTACCAGTGGATCAAATATCCTAACAGTCAGAGAAAGATAGAAGATATGGATTTAAAACAAGAAATAATTGTAATATACCACAATAGTCGTAGAACCTATGGGAGTCCCCGAATCCATCAAGCACTTTTGAGAGAGGATTATTATGTGAGCAAAAAGCGGATGGAAAGATTAATGAGAGAAGCAGAAATTGATGCTATTGCCAAAAAGAAGTACCGAGCTACTACCGATTCTAAGCACACACTGCCGGTGGCAGCAAACTCTTTAAATCGCAACTTTAGTGTAGATAAGCCCAACCAGTTCTGGGTGGCCGATATCATCTATATCTATACCCAGGAAAGCTGTTTTTACCTATCCACTATCATGGCCTTTATTCCCGTAAAATCATAGGCCAGTCAATGCATCACAGGATAACACAGTCCTTAGTGATGGAGGCATTACACATGGCCATCAAGCAGAGAAAGCCCTCTTGGGGTTTACTCCTGTATTCAGCCGGGGTAGTCAATATGCCAGTGAGTGTTACCAGGTATTGCTGGGTAAAAAAGGGATCCTATGTTCTATGAGTCGCAAAGGGAATTGTTGGGATAATGCGGTGATGGAAATAAGGCCTTATTAAGAATAGACCAGATGATTAGGAATCCTTATGACCTTAAAGAAAAAGATAATCTAGTAAAACTGTATACTTACATATCTCGTAACCGCCAGGGGATTAGCCATTAGGTTAAACTAAAAGATAAAGAAGTAGAAAGGACCGGGGCGATAGAATCAAACATAAGAAAGACTATTTCCGCTCGCTTTAAGAAAAGAGGGATGAGCTGGAGTAAACCGGGAGCCCTGGCCCTCTTAAAGATAAAAAAACCATCTTAAATAACGAATGGGACGACTGGTGGAAGAAAGAAAGAGAACGAAATACTAAAATAGGCAGATACAAACCACCTTTGCCTGCTTCCTATTTTGATAAAGAAACAGAATCTTCTCCTATTATCGAGGTAACCATACCGGCACTTTCAGGACCGGATCAGGGCAAACCCTGGGTGGGTGTTTTGCGTAAGCTCTCGGAAGTAGGATATATTATTAATCCATTAAAAAATATTTGAGAAAGTAGATGACCATGTATTACTGTAACCTAAATAACGTAAGGATAATTATGCTTACTCTATCCAAATAATAAGCTATAATAGAACCAGGGGTAAGTCTACCCAAAATCAGAGGAATTTTTTTCACCAAAGAAAACTACCCTCAAAGTATTGACACAGACCTCCAACTAGACACATTTAGTAAAAAATAAGACTTGTTATATAATAAAATAACAAGCAAGAGGAACAAAGGAGGGGCAAAGATAATGGGTATCAAAAGAAGAAAATATTCTAAAGAGCAAAAAGAAGAAATTGTACAAAGAGCACTAAGCGGTGAAAGGATCCTGGCATTAGGAAAAGAGCATAACATTTCCCCCGGACTTATCAACCGTTGGAAGAGACAATATTTGGATGGAGAATTAAATAATAATACCGATCAGGAAGTAAAAAAATTAGAGACACAAGTAGGAAAACTTGAGCAGATGATCGGTAAACTTACCATGGAGAACTACATTTTAAAAAAAGAGAAAGAATACATACTGCAGAGGAAAAAAGAGGGTTCATCCATCATTACCGGTCCTTATTTAAATCAATCAAAGAAGGCTGCAGATTAATGGGTATAAAAAGATCTACCCTTTATTATAAGCCAAAAGATAAGAAAGAAACAGATATTAAAAATAAGATAAAGGATATTTCCTATAAACATCCCTATTACGGTTATAGGAGAATCACCGCTTCCCTAAGAAGGGATAAGGTAATAGTAAACCATAAGAAGGTATTAAAAATGATGCAAGAGATGGGGATACAAGGTAGAATAAAACACAAATATATAACTACTACCAATAGCAAACATAATAATAAAATATACTCTAATTTGGTTAAAGATCAAGAGCTTACCGGTATCAATCAAGTCTGGTGTGCGGATATCACCTATATCAGGATACTTAACGGTTTTGTTTATCTCGCCTCCATAATAGATATCTATTCCCGCAAGATAATAGGTTATGCCATAGGTAAAACTTTATCCTCTAAGCTTGTCATTGCTGCTTTAAATATGGCTATAGCTACCAGAAAAACCGATAACCTGATTCATCATTATAGATCAGGGGATTCAATATACCTGTAAAGATTATATAAAAATATTAAAAGATAATGGTATCAGGATAAACATGTCCGGAAAAGGCAATCCTTATGATAATGCCTTTGCAGAATCATTATTTAAAACCCTAAAACAGGAGGAGGTATACCTATGGCAGTACGAAACCTTTTCTGATGTTATAGAAAGGATTCCCTATTTTATTGAAGATGTGTATAATAGGAAGAGGTTGCATTCCTCTTTGGGTTATCGGCCTCCAGAGGAATATGAGAGGCTACTGGCAAAGAATAGCTCTCGGGAATGCATGGTGTGTTAAGACTGAAAGTGTCTAACCTGAGGGGTTCACTCCATATAGCAACTTTGGTTTTGCCAAGGTCTATCAGGATAAGGCAGCGGTAAGTGCGATAGATTTCCTAAAGACTAAAGTATTACCAGTATATAAAGGATTTAATATACCTCTTGATAGCTAATTTATAACGAACCGCTTTATACCGAACGGTACGTACGGTGGTGTGAGAGGACAGTAGATAATTTAATTATCTACTGTCCTACTCGATTATGGACATGATGCACCTTGCTTTTACTCCTGAATTCTGATTTTCTTCACGTGATACGAAATACTAACAACTAATTAATTGGTGAATCGGTAAATTGGGGAATTGGTTAATTAAAAAAATACTTCCAAATTTTTCCTTGAAATTTTCACAAGTCTATGATATTATTTAATTAAGTTAGGTATACCAAATAAAGATAGGGAGACCTATAAATTAAAAATAGTTTTAAATAAGACTAAGAATAGTTAAGAAGGAGAGCGCAAACCAAATGACTACCAGAAATGTGGAAGATTATCTGGAAGCAATATGGGATTTGCAGAATAACAAAGGTTATATTAAAGCAAAAGATATTGCTGATAAATTAGAGGTAACCCGTCCCAGTGTATCTGGTATGATTAAGAAGTTATCAGAAAATAGTTATATATTATATGAGAAATACGGTGGGATTGTATTTACAGCAAAAGGTAAAAAATTAGCCCAGGAGATTAAAAAGCGCCATACTTTATTAGTAGAGTTTTTAAAAATTATCGGAGTGAGTGAAGAAAATGCTCAGCGGGATGCTTGCAAGTTAGAGCATGATATTTCACCCGAAACCATAACTTGTCTACTTGAATTTGTAGAATTTATTAATTTACTACCAGAAAGCTCCAAATGGAAAGAAAATTTTCAAGAATATTTGAAAAAAAGAGGCTTACTGGAAAGAAGCAGTAATAAAAATAAAAAATTATAAAGAAAAAATATTGAGGGAGAGAGAATAAAAAAATATGACAATTACTCTGGATTCAATAGGCAAAAATCAAAAAGTAAAAGTTGTTAGTATTTCCGGGGGATGGGGAATAAGACAACGCTTAGGGTGTTTAGGTATCCATCCCGGAGACATAATAACTGTAAAAAGGAGTGCTATTATGCGAGGACCCATTTTAATAAGTGTCCATGGGAACCAGGTTGCCTTGGGCAGGGGAGTAGCCAGAAAAGTTGTGGTGGAGGCAGAATAATGAAAATTGCTCTTATGGGACAACCTAACTCAGGTAAAAGCACTGTCTTTAATGATGTTGCGGGATATAAGGCAATAACTTCTAATTTTCCTGGAAAGACCGTAAAATATACCCTAACAAAATTTAATCTTCTTGGACAAACCATTGAGTTAGTAGATTTGCCAGGGACCTATTCCTTAACTTCGTTTGATCTGGCTGAACTTGAGGCAAGAAAGTATTTGCTAAAAGGTAATGTAGATGTAGTTATAAACGTTATCGATGCATCTTTGCTTAGTAGAAGTTTAGAGCTTACTCTTCAACTTTTAGAACTTAAACTACCCATGGTAATTTGTCTTAATATGATTGATGAAGCTGAACGTAAAGGCATTAAAATTGATATTGAAAAATTATCTAAAATTCTTAGTATTCCAGTAGTACCAACAATCGCCTTAAAAGGAAAAGGAGTGAAAAAACTTTTTTCTATGGCCTGTAAGATAGGAGAAGAAAAGAGAATAGGCAAAACTCTAAATTTTAGTAAAGATGTA
>Ga0209979_1001669_pt1 | contig 23534 bp, 15 predicted proteins | sample AnhtaG_FD_183114 | JGI IMG/M metagenome (GOLD analysis project Ga0209979, IMG submission 183114) | Deep subsurface microbial communities from Anholt, Denmark to uncover new lineages of life (NeLLi) - Anholt_01485 metaG (SPAdes) (version 2) | ecosystem: Environmental > Aquatic > Marine > Oceanic...
CAGACCCCTTAAACTTCACCCTGACTATACCTTTGATAATTTTGTCGTAGGGCCGAGCAACCGGCTTGCTCATGCAAGCTGTGTTGCGGTAAGTCAATCGCCCGGAAATACCTATAATCCTCTTTTTATTTACGGCAATTCCGGCCTGGGAAAGACCCATCTTCTGCACGCCGTCTGTTTCGAGACCCAGCGAAAATCTAATGGTGCCGTGATTCAATTCTTAAGCTGTGAAGATTTCGTCAACAGATTTATCAGGGCGATCGAAGAAGGGAATTTATCCGGCTTTCAAAGCCAGTTTCGCACTGTCGATATGCTGGTAATCGACGACGTTCAGTTCTTGCGCGAACGCGAGCATAGCCAAGAGGAATTTTTCCACACCTTTAATGCCCTTTACAATAACGGCAAACAAATCATCCTCAGCGCCGACAGCCCGCCGGTGAAGATTCCTTCACTCGAAGCACGTCTTATCAGCAGATTCAACTGGGGCCTGGTTACCAGAATCGACCCTCCGAGCTACGAGACAAGAGTTGCAATCGTGCAGAAGAAGGCACATCTTCGGGGCCTCGATATTTGCGATGAAATAGCCGAATACATCGCCCGCAAAGTACATGCGAACATAAGGGAATTGGAAGGTGCTTTGACAACCATTTATGCCGTGGCCACTACCACCGACAAAGTAATCGACCTCGAATTAGCTCAGATAGCTCTGGAAGGCCAGCTTAAAGCGGCAGCCAGACATATCAGTATCACAGATATTATCGAAGTGGTAACCAGCCATTTTGACGTTCGCCTTGCCGATTTGCAGAGCAAAAAGCGCAGCCAGAGCATTACTGAGCCGCGTCAGATTTGCATGTACTTAGCCAGAAATTTAACCAAACACAGCCTTGAAGAAATTGGCGGTCATTTGGGAGGCCGAGACCATACTACTGTTATGCACGCCTGCAGCAAGATAAGCCAGGCCGAAAAATCCGACTCCCAAATGCGCACCCTATTGGGAGAACTGACAAAACAGATCACACAAACACCGCAAGCGTAAAATACCTTGGTTGCATTATTTGTATTATTTTATTATAGAATTTAACATATACAGGTAGTCTGAAAGCAATCGCGTTATCAGGAATTTTTGCCTTACGGTTTCTTTAGCCTTCTGGCCGATAGCTTTACCATCATCAGGGTTCTTAAGCAAATGAATAATTCTGTCTGCGAATCCTTCCGTATCTTTTGGGGCAAGTAAAAAACCATTTTCGCCATCTTTGATTTGAGAAGGTATGCCCCCTACATTTGAGGCTACAACTGGTGTGCCTTTCCACAATGCTTCGGTGACACAAAGGCAGAAGCCTTCTTTCGTTGACTTTTGAATTATTACGTTTGAAAACCGCTGGATTGCATTGACCAGTGTTTCGTTATTGCCAACGACAAAAATAATATGGCCGTTTTTATAAAGTTTGTTGGCTTTACGCAAAACCTTGTTGTACATCCTCATGCCTTCGGGGTCATCACTGGCCACGTTATAGCAGAAGACCAGTCTGCAATCGACTTTTTGCTTAACCAGCTTAAATACATCTATCACTCCCTCCGGATCCTTCCAAGGATCGAGCCTCGAAACCTGGGTAATTATCGGCTTGTCTGTGGGTATGCCAGCCTTGGTTATATGTTCAATCATGGTCTTCTCACTGATATCTTTATTCTTCTGGCTAAGAGGATTAATAGCCGGCAACATTAGTCTCTGATCAACCGGCAGGTCATCTTTGAAGTATTTTTCGCTTGATACAACAATCTGGTCATATTTAAGCAAGAAGCCTTTCAGAAAATCCCATAATTCTTTATGCGGATTAGTCAGGTCTATATGACATCGCCATATCCAGGGTTGGGATTTCCTGTAAGACTGTATGATTGAGAGTGGTTGAGGGTCGTGAATAATGATACAATCATGGTCCAGATGGGAAAACTTTGAAAAGTTGTCGTTGACTTGAAGGTATACCTGTTTTTTTCTTGTTGATAAATTTAGCTTCGCCCCTTGAAGAGCATTGTGGAAACTCTTTGTGACCTCAAAAAACTCCTGGCTCCCGTGTAAAATTCTCCAGCCGGCATCTATACCCACATCATTCATTAGAAGCACGAGAGAATATAAAATCTCTGCTACGCCGCCACCCTGATATGTGGCATTTAGGTGGACAATGTGTTTGCGGTAGAGTCGCCTTGCCTTAGCGTAAATTTCAGCTAATGTTTCGTCGGATACTATATGACGAAAATCTTCAAGACGTAACATACTAACTCCTTACCAATTCTTTGAGTAACGATCTAATCTCGTTCGGGGTATCTACGTTGAACCGAGCTTTTGAAATACTTATTCCCACTTTTATGGAATATGCCCCATCCGGTAGGACACTAAACATTTCTTCATCGGTATAATCGTCTCCTGCCGCCAGCAAAAAATCCCAATCTCGTTTTCCAGTCCAGAATTCCGCAGCTCGGCCCTTGTTTACAGCGACATTCCTTATTTCAAGGATCTTGTTGCCTTCAAACACCCCGACATCGAGGTTTTCGGTCATATTTAGCAGAGCACCTCTTAGTTCCTGCTCTCTGAGATAGGCAAGTTCAGGGTCTGCCCTACGATAGTGCCAAACCAGAGAGAAGTCCTTTTCTTCAACCGAAGAGCCTGCGGTTCGATCAGAATAAAGCTCGAGAATAGGCCTAATTGTATCTTTCCAGTCTGCCTCCAAAGGTTGCATACATTGCCAGTCTTCATCTCTTTGCTTAATCCAAGCTCCGTGTTCAGCAACTAATGCTACGTCAAGGCTGCCAAGCCATTGAGCCAACGTTGCTTTGTCTCGTCCGCTTATTATTACTACAGTGTTCTTGGGCTTTCCAGACAGACTCTCCAGCAAACTCATAATTTCGTCGTCTGGACCTGCCTGAGCGGGCTTGCCCTTGAAGCCTACAAGCGTGCCGTCATAGTCGAGCAGTAGCAATCGATTCCGGCTTTTAGCGTAATCACTAACTAATTTCTTCCTTGTGGTCTCCGATAGTTTGCGGACAGAGAGTTCTTGTTGTGTTTTTTTAATATCGAATAACGCGTTCAAAAAATCACTGCTCCATCTTGAGACATCGTAACGTCTAAGCCTTTCCTGCATTAATCTGTTGCGCTCCATTTGCTCTAACAGAGGCATCTCGAGGGCTTCCTTGATGGCCTGTATTATTGCTCTTTTGTTGTTTGCATTGACTATCAGGGCCTCACCTAATTCACTTGCCGCGCCGGTCATCTCACTGAGAATCAAAACGCCTCTGCCTTCGGTTTTGGTTGCTATAAACTCTTTTGCTATTAAGTTCATCCCGTCCCTCAGGGGCGTTACTAAAGCCACATCAGCAGCGTTGTACAATGCTGTAATCCTTCTGAAGGGTAGAAATCGGTAAAGATACCAGACAGGCACCCAGCCCATTGTTCCATGTTCTCCATTGATCCTTCCCACAAGCTGCTCAAGCCTGTTTCTTAGCATCTTATAGTCCTCAACGCCTGTGCGCGAAGGGACGGCTACCATAATTAATGTAACTTTTTCCTTATATTCAGGATTTTCAGATAAGAATAAATCAAAAGCTTCTAATCGCTGGATAATGCCCTTGGTGTAGTCTAGTCTGTCTATGGATATGATGATTTTGCGCTTTCCTACTTCCTGAAGTATTTTGTCCACTTCCTTCCTAACACCGGCTTTACTGATGGCCTTGGAGTATTTTTCGTAATTGATGCCCATAGGAAAAGCATCGACCTTGATAACACGGTTGCCCATACCGACTTTGCCTAATGTATGTTCAAAACCCATTATTCTGCTCACGCTGCTGAGGAAATGTCGTACGTAGTCGTATGTGTGGAATCCTATTAGGTCGGCACCTAACAAACCGTTCAGAATTTCTTCGCGCCAGGGCAGGAGTCGGAACAACTCGAATGAGGGCCACGGTATGTGCAGAAAAAAGCCGATTTCAAGATCCGAGAGTTTTTCTCTGAGAAGCTGCGGAAGTAGCATTAATTGATAATCGTGCACCCAGACATAATCACCGGGTTTGGCGATTTTCATTACTTCATCACAAAAGATTTCATTCACCTGCTTATATGTCTTCCAGAAGTGCTCTTCATATACAGTACGCATTGGGAAGTAATGGAAAAGAGGCCAAACAGTTTTGTTGCAGAATCCCAAATAATAATGGTCGATTTGTTTTCTCGAAAGAAATACCGGCCGACAACTTTCCCCAGCCAGTCTTTCTCTGATTTGGTCCTTGCCCTCGCTGGCCAGCTTCTCGCTTGTTATTCCCGGCCACCCTATCCAGAGTTGCTCGTAGGACTCGGGTAGTGAAGACAGACCCGTAGCAAGCCCTCCCGGACTCGGTCGGAAATGAAACTCCCCCCCTCTTTTTGTTATATTAAACGGCAGCCTGTTTGCAACAATAAGTAGTCTACTCATAATTTTCTCTCTTATTTAGTAGTATCGGCAATGGGTCAATAAACGGGGGAAAATATAAAAAGCCGATGGAATTAAAGGAACAGCTTTTGTTTTTTTCTGAAACAATAGCATAACTTTATATCAACTATAACAAACACACTGATGATCGCAAGGTTAAAAATGCATAAAAGGGAGTTATGTAGAAAAAAGTTATGGGTAAATGTTTTTTAGAAAACATAACCTTGTAGTATGGTTGCGCTTTTTGTTTTTTAATGGTTGGAAGAGTGGTTTTGCGATAATATATTACGCATATTGTCTTGTGATTGTGTGTTGTATTTATTCAATTGTAGATGCGATGGGATATACGACATACTCAATATGATATAAGAAAAGATAGTACGTTGGCGAACAAGGAGAATAGAATTTGGCGTTGGAAAAAAACACAAAGCAATCACTTCGATTAGCTCTGATTGCATCCGAGCATACAGTTTCTGAATACTCAATATTCTTAGAGCATCTGTTAGTTGGTTTGGCAGATGAGTCGATTCCTGTGGCTTTGGTTTGTCCGCCGGGCTGCGATGTGGATTCTATGTTCACGGGTGCTGCTGAGATTATCAGCTACCCGGTTTTTGAATTGCCATTGACCGAACATTTAAACAGAAGGCTGCTTATTGAAAGGCTTGCAAAATTCAAGCCTGCCGTTTTGCACTGCCTATGCGAAAGCAGAGCAGTACTTACAAGGCGATTGACTCGTCGATTGGATTTGCCTTACGTATTGACTGTTAATTCCCTCGCCAGGCATTTGGTCCAGTTTTCTGTTTCATCGAGACATTGTGCAAAAATCATTACCCCGGCTAAAAGTATCGCTGCTGATATTGCCGGGGCCTATCCTCGCTTTGCCGAGCGAATTGAGCAGATAAATATCGGCACTTTTGTGGCCGAAGGCAACAGATGTTTTTCTGAGTCTTCTCGCACCGCGACTATTGTGATGACTCATCCTTTGGATAATGCGGATAGTTTCGAGAATTTATTTAGCGCGCTCAGGCACCTGGTGATTGACGGATATGAATTTATGATGGTTGTAACGGGTGACGGACGGGGCGAAGGGCAACTGCGGAAATTGTTGGCTGCACTTGGTCTTTTGCAGACTGTTACTATTGTTCCGAGATTAAGGCCCTGGCGGTCGGTTCTTGCCGCAGGCGACATTTTCATACAGCCTCAGCCCATCTCTGCTTTTAATCCTTTGTTGTTGGAGGCGATGAGTATCGGTTCCGCTGTCGCAGCCTGTAAGGGCGGCGTAGATGATTTAATTATTGAGGATAAAACCGCTGTAGTCTTTGACCCGAATGATGAGCTTAGTATAGTGGGCGTGCTGCAGCGGCTGTTAGACGGACATGACTTCGCACGAAAAATCGCAAAAACCGCACAGGAGCATTTAAGACAAAACCACACCGTTAGCAAGATGATTTCCGCTACACTCCAGACCTATCACCAGGCACAACAGTGGCTGAAAACCTGAAAGCGAGTTTTTCGTATTGTTTCAGTTTTTGACTCGTTTTAATCTTTTTAACATGCCGGAATGCTTGGTCTCGCTGGTTCTAAAACATAGATTTGGATGTCAAATTTACGTTTTCTTAGTAACAAAAGCGCCCTTGTTGCGTCTATAATATATGGTATAGCTATAGCCATAGCGCGGACGGTGTATTTAGATTAGTCTTTATTGGTCAAGCCATATCTTTTTTGAAAGGGACGGATTATGAGCGGGTTGTCAAGACAAGTTTTCATTGTGATTTTAGTATGTCTGGCGGCGGTAGCTGTCGGCCAAGCCTCGAACAAGAGTGTTACTTATACCGTTAAGGTTTTGGATATAAATGGTAGGCCGGTTGTTAGCGCCGAACTCGCAATCCTTGAAGTGATCTTTGATTACGCTGATGGTCAGGTACGCAGAGAATTGATAGAGAAGAAAAAGACAGGTGCTGATGGTACCGTAGTGCTGAACCTCGACTTTAGCCGGCATACAGATGTATGTATTGTCGCTCGGAAGAAGCCTTTAGCGCTTGCCTGGGACTATCTGAAGATGAGTTCTCTTCCTGTATATGGTTCAGAGCTTACAATACTGCTGGATAAGCCCTGCGCACTGTCTGGAACCGTTGTGGATCAGCTCGGCAGACCTGTTGCCGGTGCTCGGGTACGCGCAGAGGTAGATTCCAGCTACCTCCGCAATGAGCATCGTATCAATACGCCCGAAGATTGGTTCACCGTAGAAACCGATGACAAGGGCTGCTTTTGTTTCGACAATGTGTCTCCTGACGGCAGTGCGGACTTTCTCGTTACAGCCCCAGGAAAGGCAAATGTTTATACATTTATGGCCTCAGACAGTATGCCGGGTTATCGTTATACGGCTGGTCGGACCGACATTCGTATTGTTTTGCCTCCGGAGGCGAAGATTCAAGGCCGGGTGCTGGACCCAGCCGGTAATCCGGTTGCGGGAGTAAGGTTGCTGGCCCGGCCCGACAAAGGTGTAGCAAACTATTATTGCACTAACCGCGCCATTTCAGCACAGGATGGACGGTTCCTTTTTGAGAATGTGCCCGCTGACACATATTCTCTGCAGGTGGTCGCGCCGCGAGATGCAATGGCCCAGTGGGTTGCCAAGGATATCAAAGTCGTCGCTAAAGAAGGCCAAACCACAGATGGCGTTGTTGTGAGGGTGAGCAAGGGGGGGCTTGTCGAAGTACTTGTTCTTGATGCGGTCACAAACCGACCGGCTAATGATGTATATGTCTCGGTGCTGCAAAAAGCCGGATTCGGTAAGCATCCCTGCTTCTATCAGGGCATCAGGACTAACCGTAATGGACGAGCACTTATTCGAACTCCACTCGGACAATCCAACGTAATGGCTGGAGGCGGGGAATATTCTCGCTTTGAGGACAAGGTCGTAGTTAAACATAGGCCATCTCGAATGAGGGTCCTGTTGTATCATAACCCGGAATTTTCCGGTACTGTACGGGACCAGTCCGGCCGAGTTGTACCCGGTGCAACGGTTGCGGTCGTACCGCCTGGTAATGCAGTTCGTACAGGTGCTAATGGAAAATTTTATGTTAGTTGGCGAGTAGTAAGCAAGCAGGCTTATCTTTTCGCACGAGATGAAAGACGCAACTTGGCTGCGGCGGTTGAAATCAAAGACCGAAACAGGCCAATAGACATTGTACTTAAGCCGGCTTTAACGTTGGCCGGGCGAATAACAGACCCAAACGGCCTGCCCATTCCGGTAGCGAGAATTCAGTTCGTTGCCCGCCTCTCAGGTTGGCTGGCATACGTTGGAGAAGAGATAGTCACTGACACAAAAGGACGTTACGAAATACCGGCTGTTCCGCCGTTGCAGAAAGATGATATCTATCGTATTAACGTTAACGCTGCGGGCTACTGTCCGTTGCGGTTTGAGCAGGTTTCGCTCGCCGATACTTCTGCAAATCGAGTCGATTTGAGTTCCTTTGTCATGCAGCCGTTGAATATGTCGGTCTCAGGCGTTGTTGTTGATTCTGATGACAAGCCCGTCCCCAACAAAGCTGTCCACTTGAATGGCCCGCCAGGAGGTCAAGAACAGCCGCGCAAAGGTACTATAACCAATGCCGATGGCCGGTTTTTCTTCAACCGAATATCTAAAGGACCTCTGCGGCTTCAGGCTGGATGGGCAAGGGAAAAGGATGTGGGTTTTCTTGAGGCACAGGCGGGGGATAAGGATGTAAAGGTTGTCCTTGGTCAGGAGCGCGTGCATACCGATAGATTCTCGTTGGTTGGTAAGCCCTTGCCGGAGCTGGAGCAGTTTGGCCTGAAGTCTGACTCAAACGCCGGTGGCAGGCAGATGCTGGTTTGTTTCTGGGATATGAACCAGCGGCCATCCCGAAATTGCGTGCAAACGCTTAATAAGAAAGCCAATCTTTTGGCTGACAAGGGCATTTATACGGTCTTGGTCTATGCCGGGCCGATTGTTGAGTCGGCACTTAACGACTGGCTGAGGAAGAATAGGGTTACTATTCCATCCGGAAAATTTGATGGAAATATGCAGGCCCTTGGCCGTACCTGGGCTTTGCAGTCACTGCCTTGGCTCGTTCTCACGGATCGTAACCATATTGTAATCGCAGAGGGTTTTCCACTAACAGAGTTGGATGAGAAAATCAAGATTAGCAGTGATTTTTAGTTTAGCAGGCCGTAGTCTTTCAATGTCTGTTCGAGAACAGCTTTTTTATTCTCTTCCAGCGGTGTCATAGGCAGGCGCAGTTCTTCCGAGGCCATGTTCAACATTGCCATTGCCGCCTTAATGGGTATCGGGTTGGTCGCCAGAGTAAGCATACTTTTGCACAGCATAAACAGCTTCTTGTGCCATTGCCTCGCCGAGACCAAATCTCCTTCCAGAATTAAATCGGTCATTGCTTTTACGTCGGCAGGCACAATGTTCGCCACGACGCTGATAACGCCCTTGCCGCCGACCGAAGCTAACGGCAGCGTGAGAGAATCATCACCTGAGATGATGGTTATGTCGCATCGGGTTGCAATCTCGCTGGCCTGGTCCAGGCTGCCGGTCGCCTCTTTAATTGCGATGATATTTTCAAGTTTAGCTAAACGCCCGACCGTCTCCGGCGTCATACCGGCTCCGCATCGGCCCGGTATGTTGTACAATACCACAGGCAGGTCAACCTCTTCTGCTATCGCCTTGAAATGCTGATAGAATCCTTCCTGCATGGGCTTGTTATAGTACGGCCCGACCTGCAAAGTTGCATCGGCGCCGACTTTTTTTGAGAATTCGGTCAGTTCAATTGCCTCAGCGGTGCTGTTTGAGCCGGCCCCTGCAATTACAGGGACCTGTCCGCCCACGGCCTTGACAACTCTTTCGATGACCTGTTTATGCTCTTCGTGACTTAATGTAGGCGATTCGCCGGTCGTTCCTACCGGCACTATCCCGTCTATGCCGCCGGCCAATTGGAAATCAATCAGCTCATCCAGCGTTTGAAAATCGATTTCGCCCTCCTGAAAAGGCGTAACCAATGCTACCATTGCCCCTGTAAACATTTTAATCTCCTACATGAAAGTGCCTAAAGTGTAAAGTGCCTAAAGTGAGCTAAAGAATCAGGCTATCAGGCCATCAGGCTACCAGGTAGTGGCTATCAGATTATCAGAATATCAGGTTGGTTTTCCTGATACCCTGATTTCCTGATAACCTGCATCCTGATACCCTGATATACTGGTAACCTGCATCCTGATTCCCTGATATTCCGGTACCCATACTTTAGTTCACTTTAGCTCACTTTTATTTATCAATTTTATCATTTCGGCTGTTGCCTGCCTTATACCGACGAAGACCGCCCGTGCTATAATGCTGTGGCCGATATTGAACTCGCAAAGGTCTTTGATGCGGGACACCCCTGCGATGTTACGATATGTCAGGCCGTGCCCTGCATGAACAACCAGCTTGTTTTCCATTGCCAGGTCGCGGCCACGCTCCAGATCGCTCAATCTTTTTTTGATAGCTTTTTGACTCCTGGCGTTTGCGTACATACCGGTATGCAGCTCGATGGCGTCGCAGCCGGTCTGGGCCGAGGCGATTATTTGCTCTTTGTCAGGTGCGATAAAGGTGCTTACCAGTATGCCTTTTTTGTGCATTCTTTTTACAACCTCGGCAAGGCGTCTTTTATATCTGGCGCAATCCAGACCACCTTCGGTAGTCAGTTCGGCTCTTTTTTCGGGGACCAAAGTTACCTGTTCCGGCTTAATTTCTTCGGCGATTTTGACTATAGGCTCGGCCATACACATCTCAAGATTCAATTTGCAGGCGACCGTTTCCTTTAACAGCCGGACATCACGGTCGCAGATATGTCGTCTGTCCTGACGCAGGTGAATGGTGATTCCGTTTGCCCCGGCCAATTCGCACTCGACCGCCGCCCAGACAGGATCAGGCTCATCGGTCCGGCGAGCCTGCCGCACTGTTGCAACGTGGTCGATATTAACATTCAGCACAGCCATTCTCTTGCCCTCAATAAACTCCGGCAATTATACCATCGCAGTGCTTTCTATCAAGGAGTATCTATAAAGTACGAAGTACTTATCGACCCTGCAATCTTAAATATTTGTATAATTAACACAAGACAAACCAGAGCGTAAACCAGTTTTGGCAGCCATCGGGCAAATTCAGTAAGCAGGTGCTCGGCTTTATCGCCGGCAATTTCAGCTATCTTATCAATCATTTTGTCGAGTTCGCCGGTTTGCTCTCCGGTTTGCCAAAGATTAAGATACTCCAGAGGTAAACTGCGAGAAAATCCGTCAGAGGTCATATTACCGGCTGCTACACTTGTTGCTCCGCCCTTAAAGAGTTCGGATACAACTAAGTTACCTGTTACTTCGGGGGCTTGTGTGGCACATTCTCTTATTGGCACGCCGGCTTTGTAGAGCATATTAAACGCCCTGCAATACCGGCATATCGAGAGCTGCAGAACGGCCCGACCGAGAAGCGGTATTCTCAATATCAGAGCATCAAAAAGTCTGCGTAAAAGACCGGTGTTTGGTATGGAGTGGTAAACGGTCAATGTTATTCCTATCAGCAGGTAAAGGATACCTAATACTTTTGTAACTTGCATCGTGTACTCAGCCATACTGATTTTGCCTAAAACCATAGAGGGCATTGGAACAATCAAGACTAAAATATGAAGAATCAGTAAAGGTAAAAATAATCCTGATAGCATAATTTTTTTTATTCGATTACGAAACTCATACCAATTAGAAAGCATCTTGAAACAGTTGGGCAATTCGCCTGACATCTCTGCTGTTTTTACAAGCATCACGTCCAGGTCGGCGAACACTTTAGGATATTCAGCCATTGAATCCGCCAAGCGGTTACCCCGTGAGACGGAGTTGCTTATGTCGGAGAAAATTTTTCGCAGGTGCCCCTGCAATCCTTCGCTGACCGTATCAAGTGACTTTATTATAGGCAGCCCTGCGTCAAGCATAACCGCGAGGTTGTGATATATTAGTGCAAGTTTACCTCTCACGCCCGGCCTCGTTTATTTGCTGTAATGTGTTATGGATACTTCCTTTATAGTTTTATGCAAAAAAGTCTTGCTTAATTGTATCAGTATGGCGGTTTACATCAATAAATTAAGCCGGTAAAATATTCCAGAAATTTTCCTTTTTTACAATAATCTGTTGATTCATTCTGTGTTTGTTATATATATTTTATAGAGGTATAGCTTTTTTACGAGTTACTGATTAGTGAAATGATGTGAGGTATCAACTATGAAGTCTAAGTTTTTATCAGTGGTTGTTCTGGCTTGTGCAACACTTATGCTTGTCTCATGCGAGAGCTTTTCGATTGGCGCGGGTTCGGGCCGCAGACACAGACATGGGCCTCCTCCGCATGCTCCTGCTCATGGTTATCGCCAAAAACACCAAGGCGTGGAGCTCGTTTATGATTCGGGGCGAGGGGTCTATGTTGTCGTTGGTCTTCCTCACCATTACTACTTCAAAGGCCACTATTACCGCCTTCGCGAAATCCAATGGGAAGTGGGCGTCCATGCTGAGGGCCCGTGGGAGTTTGTATCTGAAGGCTCACTGCCTCCGGGCCTCCGAGCCAAAGAGAGGGGCAAAGGAAAGGCCAAAGGCAAACCGAAAGAGCATCCCGGACGTGGGCTGGGCAGGGAAAAGAATAAGTGATAAATGTCATTCCCGCCCCCCATCCCCGCATCGAAGTGCGGGGTAAACTCTGTGCGGGGCGGGAATCCACCATGCCGATACGTTTTTGGTTTCCTGCTTTCACAGTTCCATATCAGGATGGGGGCTTGCCCCACCATTTCTTTGCCAATCTATTTCTTGCCAAATAGCAATTTTCCTCTTAACATAGTTTCCACTATAACTGAAGCAAGTTATTGCTATTGTTACCAGCTCGTGTGATTATTTATAGCATTTAGCAGATAGATTCTTCGCTTCGCTCAGAATGACAAGGGATATGACTATGAAGTTAAGCTGGGCCAGTCGCATTACGATTCTCAGGATATTGTTGATAATTCCCTTTGTCAGCTTTATGTTGAAGATAAATGACACTGAGCTTATCCCCGAAATCCGGAACGCAATGCGGTACGTTTCGTTTATTATTTTTTTGGCTATGGCGGTTAGCGACGTTATTGACGGCTATTTAGCTCGAAGGAAAAAGCAGATTACAAAGCTCGGTGCATTTCTTGACCCACTCGCAGACAAGCTGCTTATGACCTGTGCGTGCCTGCTGTTGGCCTCGCAGCGAGGACAGGTCAAAGATTTCCCGCTGCCGCCGACGGTTGTGGTTTTGATTATCGGCAAAGACCTGTTTTTGCTGATTGGTTTTGTCATTGTTTATCTTATTACTTCGCAGATTCGCATCGCTCCTGTGTTCATCGGCAAACTTGCCACTGCCCTGCAGTTGTCGATGGTGGCGGGAATTCTGATTGCCCCTGAGGTTTCCGGTGTTTTGCCCGGCTGGATTTGGTTTTTGCGGGTTCTCTGGTGGTCGGCCGCCGGTACAGCTATTTTGACAACCCTTATTTACATTCGCAATGGAAGCCGATATATTGAAGAGTACGAACAAAGCCTGGCGAACAATAGCCCTTAGTCAATAGTATTTAGAGCTGCTGACTCACAGCTCGAAACTCGAAACGGAAAATATCAAATACGGGATACGAACGTGGCAGTGCAATTTAGCGAAATACCGGAGGTTCTGGAGGAGCTTCGCCACGGCAGGATGATTGTCCTCGTTGATGCCGAAGACCGTGAGAACGAAGGTGACCTTCTCTGCGCCGCCGAGAAGGTAACACCCCAGATTATTAACTTTATGGCCACGTTCGGTCGTGGTCTGATTTGCCTGCCGCTCACTGCCGAGAAATGTGATTCGCTTGGCCTGTATCCACAGACCATTGATAATACAGCCCGATTCGGGACGGCTTTTACCGTCAGTATTGACGCCGCCAAAGGAATAAGCACTGGTATCAGCGCCGCTGACAGGGCACAGACAGTTCTGGTGACGATTGCAGATGATGCTAAGCCGCGCGACCTTGTTCGTCCCGGTCATGTATTTCCACTGCGGGCACGTGAAGGTGGCGTGCTCGTTCGAGCAGGACAGACCGAAGGTGCGATTGATTTAACGCGCCTGGCATCTCTAAAGCCGGCCGGTGTCATCTGTGAAATTATGAACGAAGACGGCTCGATGGCACGAGTGCCGGAGCTGTTGAAGTTCAGCGAAAAGCACAATCTCAAGATTGTTTCGATTGCCAAGCTCATAGAATATCGTCTTCAGCGGGAAAGTCAAATCAAGCGCCTTGAGTACGTCAATTTACCTACCGACTACGGAGAATTTACGCTCGTCGGCTATGAGAGCATCACTTCGGCCGAGCCCCATCTGGCATTATGCAAAGGCGGTATTGGCCGGTTCGATGAAAACGGAAAACCCATAGAGCACGACGAGCCGGTGTTGGTCAGGGTACATTCGGAATGTATGACCGGCGATTTGTTTCATTCGCAGAGATGCGAATGCGGGTATCAATTGATAACCGCGATGAAGATGATAGAAGAAACCGGCAAAGGTGCTTTGATTTATCTGCGGCAGGAAGGCAGAGGCATCGGCCTGACAAACAAACTCCGCGCCTATAAACTTCAGGAGCAGGGGCTTGATACTGTTGAGGCCAATCTGCAGTTGGGCTTTATGGCTGACAAGCGCGATTATGGAATCGGTGCTCAAATTTGCCGCGATTTGGGACTCAGGAAAATACGCATACTGACGAACAATCCCAAAAAAATTAGTCGTCTTGAAGTTTATGGTATAAAGATTGTTGAGCAGATACCGCTAAAAGCTGAGCCGAGCGAGCACAACATCGACTATTTGCGAACGAAAAAACACCGCCTCGGCCACATGCTTGACGAGGATTTATGAAGTCAGAAATCAGAAGTCAGAAATCAGAAGTCAGAAATCAGAAGCCGGAAATCAGATGTCAGAATCTGTCTTCTGTTCCCTGTCGTCTGTCCTCTGTTTTCTGTTGTCTGTCCTCTGTCGTCTGTCTTCTGGCGATGCTTTTCGGGGGCGCCGGCTGCCAATGGCCGCTGATACATCCTGCCACCGGCGCTGAGACTGATAACGATTTTAAGAAGCTTTCTGTTTATTCTCGTTTTGCCCCGGCGAAAATCAATATTATGCCGTTGACCGAATTTATCAGCGCCGACAATGCCCGACAGGCTAATCCGTCGTGGCTCGCTTGGCGGAGCCAAGTCGCGACAGGTATAAATCTTTATGTCAGTTTGCTGGATTCCTTTGGCTCTCAGATAAAATCTCCGTGCGTATTTCGTTTTGAATTATATCAAAGAGTTCAGCGCTCGTCCGAGCCTAAGGGAAGGAGAGTCATTATTTGGCCGGATATTGATTTAACTGACCCGGCTGCAAATAACGAATACTGGCGGGATTTTTTAAGGGCTTACGAGTTCAATTTGCCTTTCGAGCCGGCCACAAACCAGAGTTACATATTACAGGTAACATGTCTATGCCCAAACGGCAGACGCCTTTCTGCTGAATTCGTCCTTAAATTAACAAAATGATTTCTCCCCGCTACGGTCTCGGCCTTCCCTGCTACGGCCTCGGCCTTCGCCGAGACGAGTCCCGCAGCCGATTACACAGGTTACACTCCTCAGAAATTACTGTTTTTTCGGTGGGAAAATGTTTACCCCGACAGGGGTTTCGTACAAATTTTTCTTGACGAAAAGGCAGTTAATATAGTATAAATGGAATTGACGAAGCTTGTGCCGACGTAGAGCCTGCCCTGAATTAGCCGTAGCCGAAGGGGCGAATGGGCTGTATCCTTGGATTTTGTTTTATGATGTGTCGGTTTTAGCAGTTCTTCGCAGAAGGAATCAAGCTTCTTACATTTTAACTAACGGCTGATATTGGGCTTTTAAGGGAAGGAGGTAGTGTCAGATCGTAAAATATTGTCTTGGGCAAATATAAATAGTGGGCATGAAAATTGTTATCGGTCGTTTTTTTTAAACTTTTTTTGAAGGAGGATTATTATGTCTAAAGTAGAAAAGTTAGTAGTAATTTGTGCAGTAGTAGGATTGGTTGTGGCAGCAAGCGGCACAGCACAGGCCAACTGGTCGGAGAGCTTCGACGGCGACGACTTAGACCTGCCAACATGGCAATACCATTGTTTTCCGGACGTGACCAAAACGTTCACCGCGACCATACTGGCCGAGCCGGACGGCAACAAATACCTCAGCCTGGATGAGACCACTTCGTACAATACGGGCGAGGACAGCTATGGCTCGGCATTCGGTGCCGGGTTCGGCAGCGACGAAGTCTTTACCGACGTCCGTGTCGGGGCCGTCGTAAATGTTACTGGCGATGCCTCCCGGAATTACTGCGGCCTCACCGCAAGGTCCACCCACTTCATTGACCCGGATGGGTCGACAGTCGGCGCCCCTGGTTTGTTTGCAACCCAGGTTTATGTGATGCACATAGACTGGGAAGAAGGTCCGGCGAACTTAGTAATTGATATCGAGAAGGTCGTCAATATGAGCAACATCATGAGGAACGAAGAAGAGCTGGATTTGGAGGTTGCTGTACCAGGGCTTGGCCACGACAGGAGCTACTATGCCGAACTGGATGTTGTCGGCTCGGGCCCCGTGTACGTTACAGGTAGTATCTATGAGTACAAAGGCGGCCCGCTCGTCGCAAAGACTGCGACAATGGTGGACACCAACGGTAACGACCCTTGGGAAGATGAAGGTGTTAATGATGAGCCCTTTATCAGCGGTTCAAGTGGGATCTTCGGGCAGAATGAAGATGCTGAACCGGCTGGCTATCACTGCACTTTTGACGATGTCTTCTCCGTGTCTGATGGCCCGGCAGCCGTCAACCCCGGCCCTGCTGATGGTGCAGCAGGCGTGTCCATAGATGCTGACCTTAGCTGGGTAGAGGCAGAGTTTGCGACTTCACGCGAGTTATGGCTTGGCAAGGAAGGTGCTATGGAGAAGGTTGAGCCGGCTCCCGCAGGTACCACCTTTGACCCCGGCGCTCTTGAATTCGGCCAGACCTACCAGTGGCGGGTCGATCAAATCGGTCCTTCGGGTACCGTCACAGGCCGCACCTGGACCTTTACGACAGGAGAGGGTATGAGCGTGGAGGACTTTGAGTCCTATGCAGACGATGCGGGTATAAGGGCTGCATGGATTGAAAACATCGCCGACTTTGATTACGTCTTTCTCGCGATAGACAGCCAGGGCAACAACTCTATGCGGTTTGAATTCCAAAATCAGTATGAGCCTTATTTTACTGAGGCCACACAGACATTTAACAGCCCGCAGGATTGGACGGCTCAAGGTGTCGAAGCGTTGTCTCTGTCATTCATAGGTGAGCACGAAAATATGGAGCATCTGATGTATCTGAAGCTGGAGGATGCTGCCGGCAATAGCTTCAAGGCCGAGCACCCATACACCTATGCCTGTCAGTCAGGGTCATGGCTGGAATGGAGTGTCGCCCTTGGGCAGTTCAGTGATGGTGGCGTAGATTTGGGCTCTGTCAAGAAGATTGCCATTGGCTTCGGCAACGGGACAACTTCCGGTCAGGAGGTTGAAGACAGGGACGCTGTATATATTGACCAGATTAGGTTGTGTCCGGCCAGGTGCTTTAATGTTGAGCAGTTGGATTTGCGTGGCGATATAAACGGCGATTGCAAGGTTGACATCGAAGACCTTGTTATCTTGATGGATAACTGGCTTAATGAAGGACTGTCAGCAGCGCCATAACCAGCATCGAATAGAATGATTGTGCATAAGTTCGGGGCCTATACTGATTCATTCGGTATAGGTCCCCGTTCTTTTTCGTATCACATATCTCGCCCACGTATAGCTAATTAGTGAGTAGTGAGTTGTGACCAATTAACCAATTAACCAATTAACAAATTAACTAATTAACCAATTTATCCGCCTGATTAAATTAGATTGACCAAAAAGCCCAAATTTGCGATTATATCCTGCGGTTTTACACAAGTATTTCTTGACAAAGAGGCAGTTAATATAGTATAAATGGAATTGACGAAGCTTGTGCCGACGTAGAGCCTGCCCTGAATTAGCCGTAGCCCTGAGTTAGCCGTAGCCCTGAGCGAAGCCGAAGGGGAAGCCGAAGGGGTAATCGAAAGGGAAGCCGAAGGGTCGAATGGGCGGGTATCTTGGGACTTCGTTTTCAGAAGTGCGGTTTTTTGCAATTTTTCAGAGGATGGGTAATATTATGTAAGGTACAGAGTTAGAATAGGACTTTGTGCTTTGTAGTGAAGTTTTTACATATCAATTAACAACCTATATTTTTTATTTGAACCCCGCCCGTCGAAGACGGGACGGGGTGAAGGAGGAATGTTATGTTTGAAAAAATAAGAAAGTTAGTAGTAATTTGTGCAGTAGTGGGATTGATTGTGACAGCAAGCGGCACAGCAAAGGCCAACTGGTCGGAGAGCTTTGATGGCAACGCATTCGACCTGACAACCTGGCAATTCCACTGCTATCCGGACTTGACCAAGACGTTCAGCGCGTCCATCCAGGACGGCCTTGATGACAACGACTATCTCGCTTTGGATGAGACCAGTCCGGCCGCCGTCGGCGGCTCGCAAATCGGCGTAGGTATCGGCGACCCAGACGATATTTTCAGCGACGTCCGCGTTAGTGCGATGTTCAATGTTACTGGTGATACCTCGCGGAATTACCACGGTCTGGCGGCCAGGATAAGTTACTTCATTGACGATGGGTCGATAAGCGGCTACCCCGGTATCGTTGCCAGTACTTACCTGATGCTCATTCATTATGAGGAGGGCCCGGCTAACCTGAAAATTGAACTGATGAAGACCGTCAACCTCAGCACCGACATTATGCAGACCTGGGAGCCGGAGGTTCCAGTGCCCGGCCTCGATCACGCCAGGAGCCACTATGTTGAGCTGGACGTGGTCGGGTCAGACCCCGTATACATCACGGGCAGTATCTATGAGTACAAGGGCGGCCCCTTGTTGGTTAGGACTCCAACGTTTATCGACACGAGCAGCAATGACCCCTGGGAGGGGCCGGGTATTCATGATGACGTCTTTGCCAGCGGCGTCAGCGGTGTCTTTGTGATGTATGAAGAGCCCCAACCGGTCGGCTACCACACCACCTTTGACAGCGTCTCATCTGTCTCAGATGGCCCGGCAGCGGTTAATCCCAGCCCTGCTGATGGTGCAACAGGTTTGCCCACAGATGTCAGCCTTAGCTGGATAGAGGCAGCTTTTGCGACTTCACGCGAGTTGTGGCTCGGCAAGGAAGGGGCTATGGAGAAGGTTGAACTAGCTCCCACAGGTAGCACCTTTGACCCGAGTGCTCTTGAATTCGGCCAGACCTACCAGTGGCGGGTTGATCAAATTGGTCCTTCAGGAACCGTCACAGGCCACACCTGGAGCTTTACGACAGAAGAGTGTACGAGCGTGGACGATTTTGGGTCCTATGCAGACGATGCGGGTATAAGGGCTGCATGGATTGAAAACATCGCCGGCTTCGATTACGTCTTTCTCGCGACCGACGACCAGGGCAACAACTCTATGCGGTTTGAATTCCAAAATCAGTATGAGCCTTACTTTACTGAGGCCACACAGACATTTAACAGCCCGCAGGATTGGACGGCCCAAGGTGTCGAAGCGCTGTCACTGTTATTCGTCGGTGATGACGAAAATGTTGAGCATCTGATGTATCTGAAGCTGGAGGATGCTGCCGGCCATAGCTTCAAGGCCGAGCATCCATACACATATGCCTGTCAGTCGGAGTTATGGCGGGAATGGACCGTCGCCCTTGGGCAGTTCAGTGATGGTGGCGTAGATTTGGGCTCTGTCAAAAAGATTGCCATTGGCTTCGGCAACGGGACAACTTCTTCCGGTCAGGAGGTTGAAGACAGGGACGCTGTATATATTGACCAGATTAGGTTGTGTCCGGCCAGGTGCTTTAATGTTGAGCAGTTGGATTTGCGTGGCGATATAAATGGCGATTGCAAGGTTGACATCGAAGACCTTGTTATCATGATGGATAACTGGCTTAATGAAGGACTGTCAGCGGTACCATAATAAGTATTGGACAAGCTAAGCTAATCAATGATTGTGCATAAGTTCGGGGCCTATACTGATTCATTCGGTATAGGTCCCCGTTCTTTTTCGTATCACATATCTCGCCCACGTATAGTTAATTAGTGAGTAGTGAGTAGTGAGTTGTGACCAATTAACCAATTAACCAATTAACCAATTAACTAATTAACTAATTTATCCGCCTGATTAAATTAGATTGACCAACCTGTCGCGACTTGGCTGCGCCAAGCGAGCCACGGCGGGAAAGCCCAAATTTGCGATTATATTCTGCGGTTTTACACAAATTTTTCTTGACGAAAAGGCAGTTAATTTAGTATAAATAGGATTGGTGAAGTTTTTCGGCATAGAGGATGTATCTTCGGATTTCGTTTTTTGAGGCGCCGGTTTTTAACAATTTATCATAGGAGGAGTTGTATTATGTCGGATACAGAGTTGGAACAGCTCGCACCTGTGGTAACGCGAGTACAGGTGCTTCGTAGTGAAGTTTCTACATATCAATTAACGGCTGATATTGGGCTTTTGAAGGAAGGATGTGGTGTTGCCTTGAACTTTTAAGGCATAAAAATAGGTGAGCCGGCAAATACCTTGAGTTGGTCACGATGTGTTTTCGGGAAGAGGCAGGTAAGGTGGAATCCTTATTCCGGATTTCCCAGGTACTTAGTAACAAACAGGTACGATTTTGATAGTATCGTTAGATTGGAAAGCTTGGTTGCGTAGCGAAGCGTTTAATATGGGAAATATCGGTATGTAAAGGCGACAGGAATGAAAACGAAAGCTTTTACCCTGATTGAGCTGCTGGTGGTGATCGCGATTATCGCGCTGCTGATGGCCATCATTATGCCGGCGTTGAACTCGGTAAAAAAGAAGGCTGCGACGACCGTTTGCCTAAGCAATACCAAGAACCTTGCCCTGGGTTGGTATATGTACATGGGAGATAATGATGGCCGCATCATGAGCTCCGAAGACAATGGTGTAGAACAAAACGGGACATACGTCGGGTGGATCGGGGTGCCTCGCAACTCAAATGGTAACCTGCTTAGCAATACCCAAACGAGTCCACCTGTGACGGATGAGGATGAGATCCGGGGGATCCAAGAGGGTCTTTTATTCCCATACGTCAAAGAACCGGATGCATATCATTGTCCTGCCGACAATGTCCGTAAGAGTATGTATGATGGAACGCGGGTATTTGTTTCTTACGGGGTTCCTATGTGTTTATACGGAGCCCTCAACCCGAGCAGTTCGGGATACAACTTGCAGATCAAGACGTTCGGTGAGATTACTTCCCCATCGACCCGTTATGTGTTCGTCGAGAGCGCGGAAACGCGAAACTGGAATTCGAGCCATCATTTTGTATTAGGGGCCCCCGAGTATACAGAAAATCCCGAATGGGGATGGTGGGGGCCGATGGCGGTCAACCATGGCGACAGCAGTGTTTTGGGGTTCTGTGACGGCCATTCGGAAGTGCGCAAATGGCGGGATCGCTTCACCATAGAGCGTGTGGACAAGTTGATTCGTGAAGGGGTTACAACTTACGGCATTGAATATCCACCCGAGGGACAGACATTGGATATCACTTATATGGCCTCGGGCTGGGCGTATCGACATAGAGGTTCCAGATAAAGAGTTTTCGTGGTATTTGATGTTGGGTGTGTTGCCCAATCTTACTACGAAGGATGAATCGGTCGTTTTTATTTTAACTTTTTGAAAAGGAGGACTATTATGTCTAAGAAATTGATTTGTCTGGTTTCTTTTGTTTTGGTATTGGGCTTAGCTGGAACAAGCGCAGCCCAAAATATTGACCCAAGCCTTGTCGGCTGGTGGACTTTTGATGACGGTTCGGGCACTGTCGCCAAGGACCTCAGTGGGAATGGCGCCAACGCAACGTTTTTCAACGGGCCGACGTGGGATACGGAGGGTAGCCACAGAGGCATCCTGTTGTTCGACGGGACTGATGACTACGTTTTCATCGACGGGTCCTATCAAGTGCCTGTGTACACAATTACTATGTGGTTTCGAGTTGATGGCGGCTCGGGGAACAGAGACATCTTTTCGGCCTATGCTCCCGGTGTACAGCACGGTATTCTGCTTGAGATCCAGGCGGGGGGTACTCTGCGCTATTTGCACCGGTATCCCCTGGGTACCGGGGGAGGCACCAATATCTACACCACCACCACATACGACGATGGTGCGTGGTATCATGCGGCGATGGTCAAGTCTGTAGATACGATAGCGCTGTATATAAATGGAGAAGAAGTGGACTCGGCAGCCGATACTAGTGAGTTCAATCCCGGTGACACATTTGGGGTGGCCTTGGGCATCCTTGACAATGAGAGAGATCCTCAGCGGCACTTCCCAGGCGCAATTGACGACGTCCGTATCTACGGCCGGCCGATGTCACAGGAGGAGATTCAGGCTATCATGCAAGTTGAGGTATGGCCGTATGCCTGGGGCCCTGACCCGGCTGATGGTGCTCTACATCAGGATACATGGGTGAACCTTAGCTGGTTGCCGGGACCTTTTGCGGTCTCGCACGACGTGTACTACGGCGAGAATTTTGACGACGTTAACGACGGAGCCGAAGGGACGTTCTTAGGCAACCAGGCCACAACAAATCTTATTGTTGGCTTTCCCGGATACGCCTGTCCGGACGGTCTTGTTCCAGGCACAACTTACTATTGGCGCATCGATGAGGTCAATGACACCGAGCCGAATAGTCCGTGGAAAGGCGATGTCTGGAGCTTTTTGGTTCCACCCAAGACCGCCTATTACCCCAGCCCGGCCGATGGCGCCAAATTTATAGACCCGAATGCGGACCTCAACTGGACTGGAGGTTACGGTGCGAAATTACACACTGTGTATTTCGGCGATAATTTTGACGATGTGAATAATGCCGTTGGCGGATCCCCACAGGGAACCATGATTTATACTCCCGGCCCACTTGAATTGGGTAAGACTTACTATTGGCGGATCGATGAGTTTGATGCCTTTACGACCTATAAAGGTGATATCTGGAGCTTTATGACCGCAGGTGCCGGTGGAGGTGTGCGAGCGGACTACTTCAAAGGTATGAACTTTGGCAGTCACGTGCTGACCCGAATAGACCCGCAAATCAACTTTAACTGGGGCGATGGCGCACCGGATGAGGCGGTGGGCGAGGATAACTTCTCGGTCAGATGGACCGGCGAAGTGGAGGCGGCATTTACTGAGACCTACACCTTCTACACCAACAGCGATGACGGTGTGCGTCTGTGGGTGGATGGTCAACAGCTTGTTGACAACTGGACAGACCACGGAAACACCGAGAACAGTGGAACGTTTGACCTTGTCGCCGGGCAGACGTACAGCGTTGTAATGGAGTGTTATGAAAACAGTGGTGGTGCAGTGGCAGAGCTGCGGTGGTCGAGTCCACGCACGCCAAAGCAGTTCATTCCACAGGCTGCACTGTCACTACCTGTGAGGGCCAGCCGCTCGAAACCGTCTAACGGTGCTGTGGATGTAAAGCAGACACAGATTCTTAGCTGGCAGCCGGGAGACTATGCCGTTTCGCACGATGTGTACTTCGGTACCGGCAGTCCACCAGCGTTCATAGGCAACCAGGTAGCGACCAGCTATGACCCCGGAAAACTTGAGTGGGATACCACCTACTACTGGCGTGTTGATGAGGTCAATAACCTCAATCCCGACAGTCCGTGGGTAGGCAATGTCTGGAGCTTCACGGTAGCCGACTTCATTGAGATAGACGGTTTTGAGGACTACAACGACTGGGAACCTGACAGGATATTTGATACGTGGATAGACGGATGGGGCGTGGAGACAAACGGCTCCACGGTAGGTTATCCCGACCCCAATTTTGACCAGGGAGAACATTTCGTTGAGACTAACATTGTTCACGGCGGCGGTCAATCGATGCCGTTTTTCTACGACAACAATTTCAAATACTCTGAGGCAA
>Ga0209979_1001670_pt1 | contig 23503 bp, 20 predicted proteins | sample AnhtaG_FD_183114 | JGI IMG/M metagenome (GOLD analysis project Ga0209979, IMG submission 183114) | Deep subsurface microbial communities from Anholt, Denmark to uncover new lineages of life (NeLLi) - Anholt_01485 metaG (SPAdes) (version 2) | ecosystem: Environmental > Aquatic > Marine > Oceanic...
CGCAACAGCTCCGAGACCCCGCCGCCGTACGAAGTGCTGTTCACATGAAGGATGCGGCGCCCCCGGAGCTGCGCAGCCAGCTCCTTTAACTCGTCCATCACCCGGCGCCCTACGAACTCCTCGTAGGCATCCGGATTCTGGACGCCGACATCGACCTGCAGCAGCATGACTACCTATAATTGGCTGCGATGTCCACCCGGCTGACCGCCTCCGCCGCCGCCCTCTGGCTGGTTCTGCTGATCCTGTCCATCACCCTCTCAGTCCTCGCCGCCGTCCACGATACCCTCCCTGCTGATACCCGCATCGCCTCCTGGGCCCAGGGACTCGCCTTCCCCGGCCAGACCCTGGCCGACGCCGTCCGCTCCATAACCTCCACCCAGCTCATGCTGGCCGGCGGCGGCGCACTGGCGCTTCTCCTCTGGCTGCGCGGGTTCCGGCGGGAAGCCGTTATCCTCGCGGCAGGTCTTATAATCCTACCCCTGTTTCAGTTCGGCATCAAGCAGATGGTGGACCGACCGCGTCCCATAGAGGGGATGGTGGAGCTACGGGGCTCTTTCAGCAGTCCCAGCTTCCCCTCCGGCCACGTGATGAGCTCCACGTACTTTTACGGCTTCCTGGCCTACCTGGCCGTCGCTCTCCCTCTGGCCACCCCGGCCCGCGCCGTCCTGGCGGCGCTCTCCTGGGCCGTCCTCGTCCTCACCGGCCCCGCCAACGTCTGGCTGGGCGTCCACTGGCCTAGCGACGTCCTCGGCGGGTACGCCTGGGGGACGGTGCTGCTGCTGCCGGTGATCCTGGCCTGCCAGCGCTTCGGTCGGCACCTCTGACTTTTCCCCAACGTTCACCGAGCCGTCCGTAAGACCGACACTGCTGCGGTGTCCCTAGATTGAGTCACTCGACATAAGGAAGGTGCCGCCATGATGGAAAATGTCTTGAGGGCCCTGGATCGCCTCAACGCGGAACGGGGCCAAGGCCTGGCCGAGTACAGCCTGATTCTGGCCTTCGTGGCGATGGCCTGCATCCTTGCCCTGGGTTTTCTGGGCCTGGCCATCGCCGGGCACCTCAGCAGCTTCACCGGCGCCTTCACGTAGCCGTCACAGCTCCCCGGCAGCTATCCAGTCGATCACCCTGGCGACACCTGACGGCACCAGCGAGCGCCAGTCCCCGCCGGAGCCCTTCAGCGCCCGCACATCGCTGGCCTCGTATAGCAGGTTGGCGACGATCCTGTAGACGTGGGGGTTGACCTGCGCCGGGCCGCCTAGCGTCTGCGGCTCCCGGCCGCCGCGTAGGGCTTTGCCCCACAGCCAAACACTGCCCCTGCCCGACTGACAGAGGCGCTCCCTCTGTACAGAATTAAGTGGCTGCCTGGTATTGAACCCAGGAGGGAGGTGTTCTATGTTCACCGCCTCGCTTTCCTTGGAAGCCCTCCAGAAGGGCGCAGAGGCCGCCCGTGGTGAATACAGAGGAACGGAGGACCTCTACCGACAGCGCTGGCGCTGGGACAAGTCCTTTGTGGCCACTCACTGCGTGGACTGTTATCCCGGCAACTGCCCGTACCGGGTCTACGTGAAGGACGGGGTGGTCCTCCGCGAGGAGCAGGCTGGCACCTTGCCTGTCATCGAAGAGGGTGTCCCGGACATGAACCCCATGGGCTGCCAGAAGGGCGCCGCCTGGAGCCGCCTGCTGTACTCGCCGGAGCGGGTGCTGCACCCCCTGAAGCGGGCTGGCAAGCGCGGCGAGGGGAAGTGGAAACGGATTTCCTGGGACCAGGCCCTGACGGAGATCGTCGACCATATCCTGGACGCCATCCAGGAGGTGGGCCCGGAGGCGGTAATAGACGAAGGCACGCCCGGCCAGGGAGGGTTGCTGTCCTCGTTCCCCTTCTCGCGGGTCCTGCAGCTCATCGGCGGCCTGCGGACGGACGTCAACGCCGTCATCAACGACTTCTCCCCGGGGATCTACCTGACCTACGGCAAGTTCGACCCGGCCAACAGCATGGACGACCACTTCCACGCCAAGTTCGTCATGGTCACCCACTGCAACCCCGTGTACACGCAGATGGCCGGCTATCACTACACCTCCGAGGCGCGCTACAACGGCACTGAGATGGTCCTTGTGGCCCCGGACTGTAGTCCCTCTCACGTCCACGCCGACTACTACGTGCCCATCAAGGTCGGCACCGACGCTGCCCTGGGCTTGGGCATGGCACAGGTCATCATCGAAGAGGGGCTCTACGAGGACCCCTTCGTCAAGGACCAGACAGACCTGCCCCTCCTGGTCCGTCTGGACAACCGCCGCTTCCTGCGCCAGTCCGATCTCGAGGACGGCGGCCGCGACGACCAGTTCTACTACTGGGACACGAAGTCGCGGCGCATCGTAGAGGCGCCGCTCACGACCCTGGACCTGGGCGAGGTGGATCCAGCGCTGGAGATCGAGGCCCGCAAAGGGGCCTACTCCGTAGAGCTGACGGACGGCCGCCGTGTGGAAGTGGTGCCCGTGTTCGAGCTGCTCAAGGAACGGCTGGCGGACTACACGCCGGAGAAGGCGTCGGAGATGTGCGGGGTGAACCCGGACGTGATCCGGACCCTGGCCCGGAAGATCGCCAGCAAGCGGGGCACCATCATCTGCGGCGGCACATCGTTCAAGTACTACCACGCCGACCTCATGGTGCGGGCCTACCTGCTGGTGCTGGGGCTCACCGGCAACTGGGGCCGAAAGGGCACCGGGCCGGTGGAGTGGTCCGTCAGCGGCTTCGACGGGCCCTTCATCTTCGCCGCCAAGGAGAAGGAAGGGCTGGAGGAGACTCGCCGCATCCTCAAGATGCGCCAGGACATCCTTGACGCCATGAAGGACGAGGACCCCACCCGCACCGACGAGATGGCCCATCAGGAGATGCTGGCCCGCATGTCACCCCAGCAGGGGATGGTGCCGCCGGCCTTCCTCTGGTACTACCACTGCGGCTACCGCGACAACTGGAACCGGCAGCAGTGGAACGACCCGACGATGCAGCGCCCCTTCGACGAGTACTTTGAGGAGTCCCGCGACAAGGGCTGGTGGCAGGGCATGGAGCGGCCCGGGCCCGACAAGCCACCTCGCGTCTACTTCGAGGTGGGCGGCAACACTCTGCGGCGGACCCGCGGCGGCCAGAACCAGCTCCTGCCCAATTTCTGGCCCAAGCTCAAGTGCATCGTCACCGTGGACTGGCGCATGAACACCACCGGGTTGTTCTCCGACTACTTTCTGCCCGTGGCCCATCACTACGAGAAACTCGCCTTCATGTTCCCCGACCCCCAGGTGATGAACCTCACCTTCTCCGACAAAGCCGTGGAGCCGCCTCCGGACACGAGGCCCGAGGTGGACATCGCCATGATGCTGGCGGAGAAGATAGAGGAGCGGGCCAAGGCGCGGGGGATCACGCAGTCCGAAGACCAGAAGGGCGTAGTACGCCGGCTGGACAACCTGGTGGAACGGTACACCATCGGCGGGGCGTTCAGGGACGGCGAGAAGATCGCCCGGGAATGGGTGCAGGACAGCGTGGAAACAGGCAACCTGCCCAAGGACGTCACCCTGGACACCCTGCGCGAAAAGGGCCACGTGCGCATCACCAACTGGGGCATCGGCGCCATGGGCTACAGCCAGGCGGCGGACATCAAGCCGGATGAGACCCACACGGCCTTCCGCTGGCACGTGGAGAAGAAGCTGCCATACCCCACCCTCACCCGGCGCGCCCAGTTCTACATCGACCATGAGTGGTTCCTGGAGGCCGGCGAGGAGCTGCCCTGCCACAAGGAGAACCCGCCCCAGGGTGGCGACTACCCCTTCGAGATGACCAGCGGCCACAACCGCTGGAGCATCCACTCCATGAACATCGTCAACAAGGTCATCCAGGAGACCCACCGCGGCAAGCCTTCACTGGAGATGAACACCGATGACGCCCACCGGCTGGGCATTGAGGACGGGGAGGAGGTGGAGGTGTCCAATGACATGGGCGTCTTCATCACCCCCGCCAAGCTCTCCCCTTCCGTACGGCCCGGGCAGGTCATCTCCTACAACGGCTGGGAGCCGTACCAGTACCGGACCTGGAAGGGAGCCTCCGACCTGGAACCGGGCATGGTGAAGTGGCTGCACTTTGCGGGCGGCTACGGTCATCTGCGATACTGGCCTCTGCAATGGCAGCCCGTCCCCTTCGACCGCGGGATCCGGGTTGCCGTAGCCAAGCTGGACTGAGCGCCTGTGACCGACGAGACCTCACGAGGCTGCCCGCGCCCGAGAGAGGAGGAGCACTCTCATGTACCTCGACCTCAATAAGGAGCTTACTGACGAGCAACGAAGCGTAAAGGAGGAGACCCACAGGTTTGCGGTAGAGGTGCTGCGCCCCGCCAGCATCGAGCTGGACAAGCTCTCCCCGGAGGAGGTCATCGCCGATGGCTCCGTCATGTGGGAGGTGTTCCGCAAAGCCTACCAGCAGGGCTACCACTCCTCCGGCCTGCCGGAGCAATTCGGTGGCGTCAACCTCTCGCCCCTCTCCCGTCACATCTACGCCGAAGAGATGGGCTGGGGCAGCGCCGACTTCGCCATCTCCATCGGCGTCAGCCCCTTCCCCTTCAACTTCGCCGCCATGTTCGGCAGCCCGGACCTCAAACAGGAGGTGGTCGTCCCTTTCAGCCAGGACAGCGAGGGCAAATACATCGGCTGCTGGGCCATCACCGAGCCTCAGCACGGCTCTGACTCGCTCCTCATCGGCTCGGAGCAGTTCGGTGACGCCAAGGTGTCCTTCGACTGCACCGCCCGTCTGGACGGCGACGACTGGGTGATCAACGGCCAGAAGGCCGCCTGGGTCTCCAACGGCACCATCGCCACCCACGCCTGCACCTTCCTCAGCGTCGACCCCGCCCAGGGGATGGCTGGCGGCGGCGTGGCCATCATCCCCCTCAACCTGCCTGGCGTCTCCCGCGGCAAGCCCCTCAACAAGCTGGGCCAGCGCGCCCTTAACCAGGGAGAGATCTTCTTCGACAACGTCCGTCTGCCCAAGCACTGCATGGTCGTCCAGCCAGCGGGCTATCCCTTCATCGTCGATGGCATCCTCGCCACCGCCAACGCTGGCATGTCGGCCGTCTTCACCGGCGTCGCCCGCGCCGCTTTTGAGGAGGCGCTGGCCTACTGCAAGGAGCGGGTCCAGGGCGGCAAGCCCATCGCCGAACACCAGCTCGTCCAGAAACAGCTGTTCGACATGTTCATCAAGGTGGAGAGCGCCCGCGCCCTGTCCCGCGCCGCCTTGACTTACAACGCCGACACTTTGCCTCCGGCCACCCATTACTCCATCGCCGCCAAGGTGTACTGCACCCAGGTCGCCTTCGAGGTGTCCAGCGACGCCATCCAGCTATTCGGCGGCTACGGCCTGGCCAAGGAGTTTCTGGTGGAGAAGCTGTTCCGCGACGCCCGCGCCTCCATGATCGAGGACGGCACCAACGAGGTGCTCTCCCTGGCCGGGGCCCGCAAGCTCATCGATTCGTACTAGCGGAGGCCCCGGCCCCGCTGGGGGCCTCTTGCGGGGGCTCGTAGCCCATCAGCCGCAGGAGCGCCGCCACCACCTCCGGGTCGAACTGCGTCCCGCTGTTGGCCATGATCTCCTCCACCGCCACCGCGTGGGAGCGGGCGTCCCGGTAGGGCCGGTCCGACGTGATGGCGTCGAAGGCGTCGGCCACGGCGAAGATACGGGCGCCGCGCGGGATCTCGTCGCCGCGCAGCCCCCTCGAATAGCCGCTGCCATCGTGGCGCTCGTGGTGGGCGCGCACGATCTCCGCGGCGCCCTTCAGGCTCTCTACCTGCCGCAGCATGCTCCAGCCGATGTCCGGGTGCTGCTTCATCTCCTGCCACTCTTCCTGGCTGAGGGAGGCCGTCTTGTAGAGGATGGAGCTGGGGACGGCGAACTTGCCGACATCGTGCAGGAGGCAGGCCCGCTCCAGGTCGTTCCACTCCTGTGACCCCGCGTCGATGCCCAGCTCGGCGGCCAGAGTCAGGGCCAGCGCCGTCACCCGTGGCGTCCGCCCGTCCAGCCCGCTGCCCCGGGCATCGAGGGCGGAGGCCAGCGACTCCAGCGTGCCGCGGTAGCTGCCCTCGGGGAAGCGGGCGTCGTCCAGGCTGGGGATGGCGGCGCTGGTGCAGTTCCGCCCGGCCAGCTTGCTGCGATAGACCGCCATATCGGCGTGGTGCAGCAGCTTCCTGGGCTCCGGACAGGGCTCCGGGAACGTCGCCACCCCCAGGCTCATCGTCACCCGCAACGGGTCCTCCTCGTCGGGCAGAGGGATCGCCACCCCCTGCATCTCCTCGCGGATGCGCTCCGCCAGGGCAAAGGCCTCGTTCGGGCCGGTAGCTGGCAGCAGCAGGGCGAACTCCTCGCCGCCCAGCCGCCCGGCGATGTCGCCGGGCCGCAGGCAGTCCTTGATGGCCTGCGCGGCGGCCTGGAGCGCCTGGTCGCCTATCAGGTGCCCGTGAGTGTTGTTGACATTGCGCAGCAGGTCCATGTCCGCCATCGCCACCGCCGTGGGATGTCCGCTCCGCTCCGCCTTGGCCAACTCCTCGGGCAGCAGCTCAGTGAACCGCCTGGCCGTCAGGAGCCCCGTCTTCACATCGTTGTAGGCCTCCTCCTGGAGCTGCGGCATGTGCAGGGCCCGGTAGAACAGGAACAGGGGTGCCGCGCCCAGGGCCAGGAGGAAGGGATGGATGGTCCAGAAGACGGCCATCCCCGCGCCCAGAAACAGGAGAGTGATATCCGGCTCCAGGCTGTCCCAGGCGAAGACCCGCGACTCTCGGAAGGGGATGCCGCCCGCCAGCCGCAGCACCAGGCCCACCATCAGGTGGTTGGTCAGGCCGAACGTCACCGCCGCCAACCCAACCGCCAGGGCCACCTGCCAACTCATCACTAGGCCGGGGCCTCCGGCCACCAGGTGGAACACAGCCCAGGCAGCCAGCATGTTGAGCAGATAGGTGGCGATATTGAAAGTCTGGATGTACCACTGGTACCGGTAGCGCAGCCACTCCGGCAGGAGGATGAGCAGGCCTAGGGGCACCAGGAGCGACGGCTCCAGCAGGAGGGTCGCTGCGAGCAGAAAGGCGGGGGTGGTGTGGTAGGAATGCCGGTTGGGGGCGTCAACCCTGAACAGCTGGGCCGCCGCCGCCAGCGCGCTCAGCACGGCAAAGGCGGCCAGCCCATCCCCGCTGGGCCACCCGCTGGCCGCTAGAACGGCAAGCGCTCCCACGCCTATCGCACAAGCGTAGACGGCCCCCAGGTACAGTTTGGCGAGGGAGGGCAGCGCCCTCGTCTTCTCCTCTTCCCCGTCGCCAATCGGCCGTTCGCTGCCCTCCTCCGCTCGCTCAGGTAATGCGGCGGCTCTCACCCCATGGAATCACCTATCAGCGCCAGAGGATGGTATCCTCCATGATCGCGCCCGTCTCCGGGTCGATGAACTCGTTGGCCAGATCATCGCCGTAGATACGCCAGAGTATGCGCCAGAGGATGCTATCCTCGATGATCTCGCCCGTCTCCGGGTCGATGAACTCGTTGGCCAGATCATCGCCGTAGATACGCCAGAGTATGCGCCAGAGGATGCTATCCTCGATGATCTCGCCCGTCTCCGGGTCGATGAACTCGTTGGCCAGATCATCGCCGTAGATACGCCAGAGGATGCGCCAGAGGATGCTATCCTCGATGATCTCGCCCGTCTCTGGGTCGATGAAATCGTCGGGCAGATTATCGACATCGATACGCCAGAGGATACGCCAGAGTATGCGCCAGAGGATGGTATCCTCCATGATCATGCCCGTCTCCGGATCGATGAACTTGTCGGGCAGATGATCGCCGTCGATGCGCCAGAGTATGCGCCAGAGTATGCGCCAGAGGATGCTATCCTCCATGATCATGCCCGTCTCCGGATCGATGAACTTGTCGGGCAGATGATCGCGGTCGATGCGCCAGAGGATGCGCCAGAGGATGCTATCCTCCATGATCATGCCCGTCTCCGGATCGATAAAATCGTTGGGCAGAGCATCGCCGTTGGCCTCACCGTCGATCGTAGTGAACACGGCCTCAAACGCGTCCACTGCCGGCGCGTCGGAGCCGGCTATCGCCGCCCCGGTAGCCATCACCCGGAACTTCACCTCGTCCGGGGTCAGCGACGGGTCCTCCTCCAGCATCAAGGCTACCGTGCCTGAGACCACGGCTGCGGAGGCGGAGGTGCCTGTCAGCCGCATGTAATGGCGGTCCACTATGCTGTCCGGAAACTCTTCCGCCAGGTATGTCCCCTTACCGCCGAACGTGGACGCGATCCCTACGCCGGGCGCCGTCACCTCAGGCTTGGTGTAGCCGTCCACCGTGACGCCGCGACTGGACCAGTCGGCCAGCACGTCGTCTGTGCGGTCCGCCGTGCCCCCGTCATCAAAGGCACCCGCCGTTATTACGTACGGGTCGTTGGCCGGGGCGTGGTCTGCCGCGAACTCTCCTGCACCCAGATTGCCAGCAGACACCACAACGACGATTCCCTGGAACCATGCCTGCTCCACCGCCGCCGACAGCGGGTCGCTCAGGTAGCTGTCTGGAATAGCCGAATTCAAAGAGATGTTGATCACCCGAACGTCGTAGCGATCCTTGTTGGCGACCACCCACTGGAGCGCCTGGATGACGTCGCTCGCGCGAGCGGAGCCATCGCTGCCGGCCACCTTGACGCTGAGGAGGCGAGCCCCCGGCGCGATGCCCAGGTAGCGGCCCTCTGGGTCGTTGCCAGCGATGATGCCAGCCACCCAGGTGCCGTGGCCGCCGCGGTCCTCAGCGGCCTTCTCCTCGCTGAAGTTACGGGTCCTCACCAGCCGCCCGCGGAAGTCGGTCTGCGGGTTGACGCCGCTGTCGACCACCGCCACCGTGACGTCATTGCCCGTGACGCCCTCCTCCCACGCCGGGACGGCGTTGGCGGCCAAGGGATAGACCGTGGCCAGCCGTGAAGTGTCCACCTCATCGCCATCTCGGCGCGAGGTCATCAGCGGGGCGTCCAGCGATATCCACGTAGCCCTATCGGCGAAGTCCAGCGCCCTCACGGCCTCGATGGTCATCTCCGCCTGGAAGCCGCCTACGATATCGAACTCCTGGATGACGGTGCCGCCGTGCTCCTCGACCCAGCGGGCAAGCTCGGCATCGTCGGACTGGACGATAACCGGGATCTTCTCGCCGGGGAACAGCTCCGCATAGACGTCGACGGCGGGATGCACGTCCTGCCGTGCGCCCTCCTCGGCGCCGGCCGTCGCCGGCAACAGCGCCGCCAACGCGAGCAGAGGCACGAGCACCAGCCAAGCGTACTTTCTGCCTCCGCCGAACATGTCGCTTCTCCTCCTCGTCGTAGGGTGATCCGATTCCTCGAAGATAGGGACGCCGCTGGCAGTACTGGCTTACCGGCCCTTGGTAAACGGAAGGTAAACAGCCGGTTCAGGTCGGGTAAGGCTAGTGTCTGCTCTGACACCAGTGCAGGGCGGGATGAAGGGTAAGATAGCGGGGCGCCTCAGTCGGCCACGAGCTGTTGACGCCGCTGCGCCCGCCGGCCAGCGCCAGCCCGTCCAGAGGCTCCATCAGCACCCCAGCTGAGGTGGGCCCCGGGGCCAGACACGTTACCCCCCTGCCCTTTCAGGAAATAAATCGACTGCGGGGCATCCGGACCTTGGGCGGGCCACCTCGAAGTTCGAACCCGGACTCCCCGCAGTAGCGAATCTAATCTAGTCCAGCGCCTAGCCGCTGTCTGTCGGGTATTACTACTACATGGCGTGGGGTTTTTCCCCACGCATCGCATCTCACTCGGTGGCCGTCAGCAGTCCCGTCTTCAGCGCGTAGCGCACCAACTGCGAGCGATGATGCAGGTTCAGCTTCTCCATGATCCGCTGTCGATAGGTATCCACCGTCTTGGGACTGATCACCAGCTTCTCGGCGATCTCCTGGTTGGTGAACCCCTCAGCGGTGAGCTTGAGCACCTCCTTCTCGCGGCTGGTCAGCGCCTCCAGCGCCCCTTTCTTCCCTTCGCCACGGGTCCCCTTGAGGTACTCGCCCAGCACCTTCTTCACCGCCGACGGGTAGAGGAACACCTCCCCCCGCTGGGCGGCCCGGATAGCGTCCATCAGCTCCGTATCGGCCGAACTCTTCAGTACGTAGCCCGAGGCCCCCATCTGCAACGTCTGGAAAAGATAGTCCTCCTCCGCATGCACCGTCAGAATGACGATGTGGCAGGGAATCCCCATCTCATGGATCGCTTTCGTCGCCGCCAGCCCGTCCATCTCCGGCATCGAGATGTCCATGACGATGACGTCCGGTTTGAGGGTCTGGCCCAGCTCTATCGCCTCGCGCCCGTTGGACGCCTCCCCTACCACCTCCATATCCGGCTCCAGGTTCAGCAGGGCGCGCAGACCGGAGCGCAGCACCGCATGGTCGTCGGCCAGCAAGACTCGAATCTTCTTAGCCACCTGGCCTACTGCCTGCCACTCCTTGGCAGGGAGACCTCCGCCGACACCCGCGTGCCCCCTCCCACGGTTGACTCAACTCGCAGGGTGCCGCCCACCAGGGCCAGCCTCTCCTCCATCCCGAACAAGCCCAGCCCCGACTCTCGCGAATGCTTGGTGGCCTCCACATCGAACCCGCAACCGTCGTCCTCCACGAGCAACCGCAGCGTCCGTCCTCTGCGGGTCAGGCGCACCAGCACCTGCGACGCGTTGGCGTGCCTGGCCACGTTGGAGAGCGCTTCCTGAACGATGCGGTAGAGCACCAACTCTACCTTCGCGGGAAGGCGTCCGAACCGACTGCTGGTGAACGTGGTCCTGATCAGCCACCGCTGTGAGAAATCCTGCACGAGCGACTGCAGGGCCGCCTCCAGCCCCAGATCATCCAGCATCGGAGGCCGCAGATCGATGGCCAGGCGGCGCACGCCTTCCAGAGTCGCCCCGGTCAGGTCCCTCAGCTCGGCCAGCCCTCGCCGCAGCCGCTCGTCCTCCAGCGACCGCTCCAGCAGACGCAGCCGCACCAGCACCGATGTCAGGGCTTGCGCGGTGTCATCATGCAGCTCACGGGCTATCCGCTTGCGCTCCTCCTCCTGGGCGGTGAGCACCTGGGACGACATCTGCCTCAACCGGACCTGGTACTCCCGTGCTTTCACCAGCGACTGGTCCAGCTCGTCCAGTACCTCCCGCACAAAGGACGCGTTCTGGCAGCGGGTGCAGGCCTCCGGGGTCTGGAGCGCCACCGGGGAAGCAGTCTCCTCTGGTGCGGCAGCGGACTCCGCCGGGGCGGCAGCATCGACGCTGCCAGCACGGGTCATTACGGAGATGAAGGACGCATTCAGCATCGCCGCCTGGTCGCGGTCCAGGCTGTAGAGGCGACCGTTCCCCGAACTCGGCTGCAACTTCACGAGACCGTACTCCTGAAGAACTGCCAGGTGCCGGTTAACGGTCCGCCGCGACAAACCGATCTCCTCGGCGATCCGGCTCACGGTGGAGGCGCCGCCGCTCAAAACATACAGTATCTCCAAGCGGTGCCTGCTACCTACCACCCGCAGAGCGGGCGCGAGGTCATCGCTGATCTTGGTGGTGATGTCCAGGCCCAAGCTGTACTCCCTCTGGCAAACCGATTATAGCATGAGCCCCTCCCTCGGCGTCGGGCAAGGCCCCACCCACCATCCTTAGTCTGCCCGACAGACATTCCGGCTCCCATCCCCCAAAGTAATGGTAGGCCCACGGGGAAACAGCATGAATGAGACTATTCCGCAAACTGAGCGGCCGCCCCGACAACACCGGCGCCTGCGTGTTCTGGTGGCCGACAAGAACGCTCACTTCCGCGAGACGGTGCGCCGTGTCCTGGTCCGCATCGGCCGCTGCGCCGTCTGCGGCGAGGCCGCTACCATCGCCGAGGTCATCCACCAGGTCACCACCTCGTCCGTCGACCTCCTTCTCCTGGACATCGACATGGTCACCCAGGACCGGCTGGCTGAGCTGAATCGCCTGGCCAGGCGGCTGCCGGAGGTGAAGGTCGCCGTGCTCCTCTCGAACGATACGCCCGAGTACCGCGCGGCCGTCCGGCGCCACGGAGACCACTTCTGCGTGGCCAAGGACAGCCTGGAGGAGCAGCTCCCGCCCGTCCTCAAGAGCGTCCTCGCCCCGTAGACGGACGGCTGCCCCGCTTTCGGGCCGCTCTACAACCTCCAGGCCCCACAAACGAGTAGGAGCCCCGGCGTCTGCCTGGCCGAGGCTCCCATCAGATGCCAACTGGTGGAGACGGAGGGGAATTGAACCCCTCGTCCAGAGGAAGACCCACCCGGACCTCTACAAGCTTAGTCGGCGTTTGTGTCTCGCCCGCCGTACCTCCGCCGACGGAGTCACCGACGGGCCAGCCGATTGAGCCTTAGGTCCCCCGTATCGGCGTCGGAGGAACCGCACCTCGGCTTCACGACGCCGGGCCCGGCCCGTCGAGGAGAGGCCTTGGCCCAACGTAGCCACCGCTATTAGGCGGCTAGAGCGTACTGGTTTTCGCCAGTTATCTTTCGCCACCTGTTTTACGAGGGTGTGGCGACCTCGGCTTGCACTCCGGGATCAACCTTCTCTGTCGAACCCTTTCGTCCCCGCACGTCGATTATAGCACGGCCCACCCTCGCCGAGTACAGGCTCTTGACCGTCAGAGCGCCGGGGGATACACTTCGCGTGGCACAAACTATTACCATGAGCAGCGAACGCGTCCTCGACCTCGCCGATGAGTTCTTTCGCCTGGCCCGTCACCGGGTGCCCCTGGACTGGCTCCGGACGGACCTCACCATGCCCCAGCTCAAGGTGCTCCTGACCCTCTACATAGATGGCCCCCAGACCTGCGGCGCCCTGGCCTCCGCCCTCGGCCTCGCTCTCCCAACCATGACCGGCATCTTGACGCGGCTGGAGCGCCGTAGCTACCTGCGACGCCGCCGCGACAGCGATGACAGCCGGCGGGTTGTCTCCAGCCTCTCCCGCCGGGGAAGGGAGCTGGTGGACCGCCTGTGGGCTTCCGGTCGGGAAGAGCTGGCCGGCGTGCTGGCGGATGTGCCGGCGGATGACCTCTACACCGTGGAGCGCGCCTTGGAGATCCTCATAGAGGCCCTTCAACCTTCCCCGGCCCCATCCCTGCCCGTCGGGGCAGCCGCCGACGATGCATAGTCTCAGTCCGCTCCGGTTCCTCTGGCTTCTCCTCTACCGTGTCGCCTTAGTGGGGGCGGTCCTGGCGGCGCTGCTGGCGTTCATAAGCCGGCGCTGGCGTCGGCGGGGACAGGATCCCCCCGGCGAGGCCGCCGAGACGCCGCCCCTGCCGCCCCAAAGCGAGCCCCTGGGCCTGCTCGGCGGCATCACTCATCTATCGCTGCGGAAGCGGGCTATCGTATTTCTGGCCACCGGGCTGGTGGCCCTCCTGGGCATCTTCGCCGCCACCGAGATCAACCAGGAGCTCCTCCCCGACATCGACTTTCCAGCCATCACCATCGTCACCCAGTTCCCCGGTGCCAGCCCCGACGCGGTAGCTGAAGAAGTCAGCGAGCCCATCGAAGAGGCCATCAGCAACGTAGAGGGGCTGGAGCGGCTCCAGTCCACCTCCGCCGACGGCATCTCTATCATCGTGGCCGAGTTCGACTACGGCGCCGACATGGAGAAGCGCGAGGAGGAGATCGCCAGCAGCGTCTCCAACCTCACCTTCACCACCGGCGTGGAGGAACCGGTGGTGAGCCGCATCAACTTTGCCGACTTCCCCATCCTGGCGTTGACCATGTACGGGGAGCGCAGCCAGGCGGAGATCGACGCCCTGGCCGAAGACGTGGTAGTTCCGGCCCTGGAGCGGATCGACGGCGTCTTTTCGGTTACCGTCACCGGAGCCTCAGAGAAACTCCTGGTGGTGTCTCTGGACCCGGAGCGCATGGCCCGGCGGGGGGTGACGGCAGACGATGTGGAGAAGACCTTGGAGGAGAATAACCTTTCCACTCCTTCCGGCTTCGCCATCGAGGATGGCAAGATCCTCCCCGTCCGCACGGAGCACCAGCTGAGCTCGACCGAGGACGTTGCCAACCTGGCCCTTGTCTCGGCGGCGCCCACGCAGCAGCCGGCAACTGACGGCCCCGCCGTAGAGGTCGTTCCCCTGCGCATCGGCGATGTGGCGGACGTAGGGCTCGAGCCCTCGCCCACGGCCGCCATCGCCCGCACCAACGGCCAGCCCGGCCTCGCCATCGGCGTCTTCAAGGCCCAGGAGGCCAACACTGTAGAGGTGGCCAACGAGGCCACCGACACGCTTGATCGGCTGCAGAGGGAGAGCCTTCCGGAGGATGTCCAGACCGCTGTCCTGTTCGATCAGTCCGACATGATCGAGGAATCCATTGACGCCCTCCTCCGCGAGGGTCTTTTCGGCGCTATCTTCGCTGTGCTCGTCATCCTCTTCTTCCTCACCAGCGTGCGGGCCACCCTGGTGACGGCGGTCTCCATCCCCCTGAGCCTGCTTGCCGCTATCGCCATCCTTAACTGGCAGGATGTGACCCTAAACATCATGACCCTCGGCGGCCTCACCGTCGCCATCGGCCGGGTGGTTGATGACAGCATCGTGGTGCTGGAGAACATCTACGGCCATTCGCGGCGGGGCAAACCTCTCTTCCAGTCGGCCGTGGACGGCACCCGCGAGGTGGCCACCGCCATCCTGTCGTCCACTCTGGCCACCGTGGCCGTATTCCTGCCTCTGGCGTTCATAGGCGGCCTGGTGGGTGAGGTGTTCCTCCCCTTCGCCCTGGCCGTCACCTTCGCCTTGCTGGCCTCCTTCGTTGTGGCCATGACCGTCGTGCCGGCCCTGAGCCTGGTCCTCATCCCCGTCCTGAGGGTTCAGGAAGGGGACACCTGGCTGCAGCGTCTCTACACTCCAATCCTGCGCTGGTGCCTGGGGCACCGGGCCATGACCCTGGTGGGAGCGGGGGCGCTGTTCGCCGCTAGCTTCGCGCTCCTGCCGTTCATCAACTTTAGCTTCTTGTCGACCAGCCAAGAGAATGCCCTAGTGGGAAGACTGGAGCTGCCCTCCGGCACTGCCCTGGCCACCACCAACGAGGTGGCCAAGCAGATCGAGAAAGGGCTGGCCACCATCGATACCCTGGAGACCAGCGAGCTCATCATCGGCCGGGTCGACCCCTCGACCCCCGGCGCTTTCCGGGGCGGCGTCCCCGGCACCAACACCATAGATGTCATCCTGGTCTACGACGATGGAGTGGACATCGAGAATGAGGCGGAGCGGATGCGAGAACTGGCGAGCGCCTTCCCCGGTGTCCAGGCCAACCTTGAGGTTCTCGGGCCGCACATCGAGTCCGACCTGGTGGAGCTGGTGGTCAGCGGCAGCGACTACGGCGGGGTAGCGGCGACCGCCGGGCGCCTTACCGAATCGCTGAGGACGATCCCTGAACTGGAGAACATCGACAACGACATCGCCGAATCTGAGCCCGAGCTCCTGGTGCAGGTGGACCCGGCGAAGGCATCATCTTTCGAACTCACGGCTGAGGAGGTCTCGCAGGAGGTGCGGGAGCTGCTGGTGGGCATAGACCTGGGCCCGGTCCACATCGACGGAGAGTCGGCGGACCTGGTGATGAAGGTAGGGAGCCAGCCGGCCGTTCCCATGGAGGCGGTCGGTCAACTCGTGTTGGGCGGGTTCGGTGGGCCGCGCCTGGATGACATCGCCGATGTAGGGGTGGCCCAGGGGCCAGCTACAGTCACGCGCGTAGATCAGCAGCGTGCGGCCACCGTCACCGCCAACATCACCGGCAGCGACGTGGGCGGCGTCTCAGGCCGTGTCGATGACAAGGTGAGCGAGGTCGAGAAGGAGCCGGGCGTAGAGGTCCGCATCGGCGGCGTCTTCGAGCAGCAGCAGGAGGCCTTCTCCGACCTCTATCTCGCCATGGGGATTGCGGTGATAGTCGTGTACATCGTGATGGTGGCCTCCCTGGGGTCCTTGGTGAACCCCTTCACCATCCTGTTCAGCCTGCCCTTCATATCCGTCGGGGCCTTCTTCGCGCTGTTCATAACCGGCCGCGATCTCGGCCTGCCCGCCCTCATCGGCCTGCTCATGCTCATCGGCATCGTTGTCACCAACGCCATCGTCTTCATCACCTTCGTGGAGATGCTAAGGGGGCGCGGGCTGTCAGCCCGGGAGGCCCTCCTTCAGGGCGGGCGCAGCCGAGTGCGACCCATACTCATGACCGCCTTCGCCACCATCTTTGCCCTCATTCCCCTGTCGCTGGGCCTCAGCCACGGTGGAGTAATCATCGCCGAGGAGCTGGCCACCGTGGTCATCGGCGGGCTGTTCACCTCCACCCTCCTCACCCTGGTGGTGATCCCGGTGATCTACAGCCTGTTTCACGACCTGGGCCGCTGGCTGGGCGCACGGACCGCAAGCCCGGGATAGGCCGACTTGCGACCGCAGGGCCGTCGTCGGCCCAAGCTCATGCGTTTCAGCTAGCTGGGCGCGGGCAGCGGCATCACGCCCTGCGGCGCAGGGCCCGCTGCATCTGCCGCTCCGCCTCCCGCTTGGCGATGGCGGCCCGCTTGTCATAACGCTTCTTGCCCCGCGCCAGCGCTATCTCCAGCTTGGCCCGGCCGCCCTTCCAGTACAGCCGCAGGGGTACCAGCGTTACCCCCTCGGAGTCGGCCGCGCGCGCCAGGTCGGCGATCTGGCGCTTATGCAGCAGCAGCCGCCGCTTGCGGGTAGGGTCATGGTTCATGGAGGCCGCCGGCGCGTAGTGGGCCACGTGCGCCCCCACCAGCCACATCTCCCCTTCCTCCGGACGCACGTAGGCCTCGCGGATGCTCACGCGCCCTTCGCGGATGGACTTTATCTCCGTGCCCAGCAGAGACAGGCCCGCCTCCAGCGTACGCAGGATGTGGTAATCGTGCTGGACCTTTCGGTTGAGCGTGATGGTCTTTTCGCCCACGCTGCCCCCGCCAGGGGAGTGCTTTACATAAACCTTACGGCGCGGCCTGCGTCAGGTTCTCTCGCAAGTAGTCGATGGCAGCGAAGAGCTGGACATCGCGGTCGGCCTCGATGTCTGCCTCCGTGAGGACAATCTCCTGGTCGGGCTGAATGCCCACCGCCTCTATCTGCTCGCCGTTGGGACACTGCCAGCGAGCGATGGTGACGTACAGCGCCCCGTCGTCCGAGAGCTCCCGTAGGTGGTTGACGGAACCCTTACCGAACGTCGTTTCGCCTATGAGGGTAGCCCGCTCATTGTCCCGCAGGGCGCAGGCCACCACCTCGGACCCGCTGGCCGACCCGGGGCCCACCAGGAGCACCAGCGGTATCTCCTCTCCCAACCCGCCCGGCTCGGCCCGGGACACCGTTTCCTGGCCGTCGCGGCTCACCTGGGTCAGGATTACGCCGTCGTCCAGGAACAAGTCCGCCACTGCCAGCGTAGAGTCCAGGCTGCCGCCGGGGTTCCGGCGCAGGTCGAGGATGACCGCCTGATACCCGTCGTCCACCACCCGCCGTAGCTCGTCGCGCAGGTCCCTTACCGCCTGGTCCGTGAACTGTTGCAGTTCGATGTAGGCGAACTCAGTGACCTCGTTTCCCGCTGCGTCCTCGATCTCCCGCGTGAACACCGTCGGTATCACGATGGTGGAGCGGGTTATCGTTACCTCTTTTGTGGACCCGTCCGAGCGTTCGATCCCCAGCACCACCTCAGTGCCCGCTGGCCCGCGGATGCGCTTCACCGCCTGGGCCACCGTCCAGCCCTCCGTGGACTCCCCGTCCACTGAGCGGATCATGTCCCTCGCTCGTATGCCAGCGTTCTCCGCCGGCGAATCGCGGAACGGCGTCACGATGACGATGTCCCCCGTAACGGGGTCCTGCTCCACCTGGGCGCCTATCCCCTCAAACGTCCCTGAGATTACGTCGATCCCCAGCGCGTACGATTCCGGGTCGATGTACACCGTGTGCGGGTCGCCCAGCGCCTGTAGGATGCCGTTGATGGCCCCCAGCCTCAGCATCTGTGGGTCCACCGCCTCCGGATTGATGAAGTCCTCCCTCAGAATATCGTATATCTCCTCCAGGATGCCGAAATCGCCTTCAGCCGTGGTGCTGACGGACGCCCCGCCGCCGCCGTTCTCACCCAGCGTGTAGCCCACTACACCGGCCAGCACGATGGCCAGGGCCACCGCCAGCGAGAACATACCCCACTTCAACGCCTTCCACATGGTCACGACGGCTTCACCTCGAGTCTGAGGATTGACATAACGGCGACCTCTTGCTGTAGGCCGCCGTCTGTCGAATCATACAACCGTCCGGTTGGTGAGCGATCCGGTGGTGGATCAGCTTCAATTCCTCCCAAATCCCTCCAACAGGAGGTGGACTATTTCTAGTCTAGCACCGCCTCGGTGGCGCTGGCAATTTCGCGCGGGCCAGCAGGGAGCTCGGAGGACCGGCGGCGGTCGCGGGCCCTTTTCCGCAGCCGCCGCTCGCCGAAGGTGATCTCCAGGTTGTAGACTTTACCTAACATCTATAGTGCGAACCTATCATTCGTCCGTGCCCAACGCTGTTTCTCGACGCCGCGCCAGCGAGTATCATCGAAGGCGATGAGGCGCATCGACGTGTACGGCGCGGAGCTCCGGTTTGCGGCCGCCCACTTCACGACCTTCGGCGGGGAGTGCGGAGAGCTGGGCAGCGAGCGTCTCCACGGCCATAACTACGCCGTCGCGGTCCAGCTCGAGGGCGACCTCAGCGCTGACTCCTGGGTGTTCGACTTCGTGGAGCTGCGGCGCCTGGTGGCTGCGCTCTGCCAGGAGCTGGACCACGCCTTCCTCCTCCCTACGGAGAACCACCACCTGAAGGTAGAGCGCGGCGAGGGGCACTACCACGTGACCTTCGCTGACCGACGTTATGTGATCCCGGAGACCGACGTCCGCCCTCTCCCCATCGACAACTCCACCGCCGAGCGCTTGGCCGAGTGGCTCGCCGGCCGCCTTGCCGGCCAGCTACGCTCCCGCGGCGCCGCCAACCTCTCCTCCCTCACCGTCACCGCGGAGGAGGCGCCCGGCCAGTCCGCCTCGTTCACCCTGCCCCTGGACGCCATCCCCTAGGGAACAAGGAACACGGAACAAGTAGGCTGGCCTTGGCGTGTGTTCCTTGTTCCGGGGCGGCGGCGCGGCGGGGGCCGCCCAGTTGACACACTCCGCAAAACGGCTATCATGTTGCTTACCGAAGGTGCACCTCTCGCCCCTGCCTACCGGCAGGTAGGCCTTACTGCGGAGCCGCCTCGATAGCGAAATGCAGATCGACTGGCAACGGGCGATCAACGATATCCTCGCCAGCAAGCTCTCTTGCCCGCGCTGTGGCACCCTGGCGGACGAGGTCATGGTGGGCTACCTCCGCAGCGCGGAGGCCGCCGAGTGGGCCCCCCTCTGCGAAGGCTGCTCCAAGCGCGATAACTGCGACACCCGCAAGTTCGTCCTCCTCTGCCCCTCCTGCGCCGCCGAGACCCGCCTCCGCGGACGCCCCGTCAACGAGCAGGGCTTCATGCTCGCCCTCCTGGACGAGTGCCGCCGCTGCCTGGAGGAGTCCCTCGACTACATCGTCGACTACTGGCGCGAGGACCTGGACATCGACCCCCAGGACATGGACAAGTGCTTTGAGGAGATCGAGCCCGAGCTGTTCGAGGAGGAAGACACCTGGCGCCGTTATGTCGAGGAACGCTACCTCCAGGTCCACGCCTGGCTCCGCGAGCGCCATATGCCCGTCTCCGACCCCGGCTGGCGCTCCGAATACGTGGAAGACGCCATCGGCGCTGGGTACGCCACCCGCCTGGGCGACTAGCCAAAATATAGGGGGGCCTCATGAAGTTTGTAGCTACCGTTATTGCCATGGGAGCCGTGTTGCTCCTGGCGGCCTGCGGGGCTGGGACGGAGGGGGACACGGAGGCCACGGCGACGCCGAACTCGCCCAACGTCTCTTCCCTGAGAAAGGAGGCCTTCGTTGCTAATCCATAGCCCCTGGGCCAGCCTGCAGCCCTACCCCACCGTCACCCTCCCCGAGTACCTGGAGCACTCCGCCTACCGCTTCCAGGACAAGACCTGCCTGGTCAACATGGACGGTACCCAGTACACCTTCGGCCAGGTCTGGGAGGCCGGGCAGCGCCTGGGCCGCTTCCTTCAGGACCAGGGCATCCAGAAGGGCGACCGCGTTGGCATCCTCTCGGCCAACGTCCCGGAATACGTGGTCGCCTTCCAGGGCATCGTCCACGCCGGCGCGGTGGTCACCACCCTCAACCCCCTTTACAAACAGCGCGAGCTCCTTCATCAACTGGAGGACTGCGACGCAACCGCCATCTTCACCATGCGCTTCCTCCAGACGCCGGTCCAGAGCCTCCAGGAGCACCTGCCCAATCTCAAGAACGTGTGGGCCCTCGAGGACATCCCGGAGCTGGTCAAGGACTCGCCGCCGGAGCCCCGCTTCGTCGAGATAGATCCCCAGACCGACCTTGTGGCCCTGCCCTACTCCAGCGGCACCACCGGCCTCCCCAAGGGGGTCATGCTCAGCCACTCCAACCTCATCGCCAACATCCGCCAGCTCCTCACCACCGGCCTCACCAACACCTACTCCGTCTACCTGGACTTCCTCCCCTTCTTCCACATCTATGGCCTCACTGGCCTCATGAGCGCCGGCTTCGCCGCCGGCGCGACGCAGGTGCTCATGCCCCGATTCGACGCTCAGATGTGCCTCGACCTGGTCCAGCGCCACAAGGTCACCTTCCTGGCCGTCGTGCCGCCGGCCCTCCTGGCCCTGGCCAACTTCCCCGACCGGGACAAGTTCGACACCTCCACCCTGGAGTTCATCGTCAGCGCCGCCGCTCCCCTGCCCCCGGAGGTCGCGCAACAAGCCCAGAGGCTCTACGGCTGCAAGGTCCTTCAGGCCTACGGCCTGACCGAGACCAGCGCCGCCTCCAACGTCAACCCCGTCAACCGCGTGAAGCCCACCTCCGTCGGCCCGCCCATCGCCGACACCGTCGAGAAGGTCGTCTCCCTGGAGGACGACCGCGAGCTGGGGCCGGGAGAGACCGGCGAGCTCCTCATCCACGGCCCCCAGATCATGCGCGGCTACTGGAACCGGCCCGAGGAGACCGCCGACACCCTCACCCAGGACGGCTGGCTGCGCACCGGCGACATCGGCTCGTTCGACGAGGAAGGTTATGTCTACGTCGTCGACCGCAAGAAGGAGCTCATAAAGTACAAGGGCTACCAGGTCCCGCCCGCCGAGCTGGAGGCCCTCCTCATGGAGCACCCCGCCGTCGCCGACGCCGCCGTCATCCCCAAGCCGCACCCCGAGGGCGGGGAGATCCCCAAGGCGTTCGTCATCCTCAAGCCCACCGAGGAAGCCACCGCTGAGGATATCATCCAGTTCGTCGCCGAGCGTGTGGCGCCCTACAAGAAGGTACGCGAGGTCGAGTTCGTGGACGCCATCCCCAAGTCCCTGTCGGGCAAGATCCTGCGCCGCGACCTCATCGAGCAGGAGCGGGCCAAAGCCGCCGGCTAGCGGTCAAGCCTCATCGCGCGAAGCGAAAGCGGTCCCGCCTAGGCGGGACCGCTCGTCTGGGGGTAGCTACAACGTGGCGGCTAGCAGCAGCTCCTGGGCTCGCTCTGGACAGCCTCGACACCGGCCGGAGCTGCCCCCGCGCAGCCAGCAGCTTCCACCACGGTGGCGGCCTCTTTCGCTCGCCCCAGCGCCCGCTGCGCGTCCTTCTCGAAGAAGTTGCCCGCCATCCTCTTCACCATGCCTGCCATCTCCACCGCCTCCCTCAGCGCATCGTTCGTCAGGCCCAGGCCGCGTGCCTGGGGCAGTATCTCGCCGAGAAACGGACCGGCGTTGCCGCCCGTGGCCGCCCCTATCCGCACCAGCGCCTGAGACCGCTCGCATATGTCGGCGAAGTCGTGCGCTCGTTTCTCCCCGTCGCCGAGGAGCCCTCGGGCGTAGTCGGCCACGCTCGCCGCCGCCTCCACACGCAGGGCTTCCGCCTCCTCTGCGGCCGTCCGGATCTCATCCTTGCTCAGGCCGGCCTTCAGTGCGGCGTTCACGTGGTACTGGGTACACGGGCGGCAGCCGGCGCCGATGGCAGCGCCGATAGCCACGTACTCCCTTTCCTTGTCGTTGAGCTTGCCCATGGTGCACCTCCTTCAGCCGAGGCGGTCCGGACCCCTCCCGCGACGGCTCTTGCGTTGACGGCGGCTTGCCCTACTCGGTCCGCTCCGCGGCCTTTCGTTCCTTTCCCCTAGCAGCAGCTCTTGGGCTCGCAGCAAGGGCCCTCTGCGGACATGACCTCTAGTGGATGCTCGAACGCCTGGCCGCTTGCACCCGGCTTGACCGCCCGCACGACGGCGCTGATCAGACCGAACGGCTCGGCGACATCCTTCTCGATCCGCGCCAGCAGATCGCTCATGCCTTCCCAGCCCAGGGCCTCGGCGTCCGCCTTTGTATACTCCTTGAGCACCTCGATCTCGATGTTGGTGAACCCGGCCGTCTCCAGCTTCGCGCGGTACTCGCCCTCCTCCAGTGCGCCCGCCGCACAGGCGGCCCACGCCTCCAGGTTGTGGCGCAGGACTTCCGGCACCTGACCCCGCACGACGATATCGGCGATGGCCACGCGGCCGCCGGGATTCAGCACCCGGTGCGCCTCGGCCAGTACCTTGTCCTTGTCCGGCGATAGGTTCACCACGCAGTTGCTGATGATCACGTCCACGGAACCGTCCGGCAGCGGAACGTTCTCCATCTCGCCCTTCAGGAACTCGACGTTGGTCACGCCGGCCTTGCGCTGGTTCTCCCGCGCCAGCTCCAGCATCTCGTCCGTCATGTCCAGGCCGTAGGCCTTCCCCGTGGGGCCGACCCGCCGCGCCGACAGCAACACGTCGATGCCGCCCCCGGAGCCGAGGTCCAGCACCACCTCGCCCTCGCGCAGCTCAGCCATCGCCACCGGGTTGCCGCAGCCCAGCGATGCCACCACGGCCTCCTGTGGCAGGCCCTGGAGCTCGTCCGTGGTGTAGAGATTGGAGCTGACGACGCTTTTGATGCCCTTATCGATGTCCGCCGGGGCCGAGCCGCAACAGGATGTGTCGCCCGCCGCTGTGACCTGACGCGCGCTCTCCGCGTAGCGCTCGCGGACTGTATCCTTGATCTCTCGCTTGGTGGTCATGGGCTCTCCTCCTTTATCGATAGCCATCGATTTAGGCCAGATCGGCCAGGGTCTTCACTGCCGCCATCAAGGCGCGCGGGTTGACCCTGCAGTACGTCCACAGACTCTGCTTCTCGCACTCCACGATGCCGGCCTCCCGCAGTACCTTTAGGTGGTAAGAGATCGTGGACTGGGACAGCGCGAACTGCGGCACGATTTCGCACTCGCATAGCTGTTGCTGCGAACGCGCTATGGCTTTCACCATGCGCAAGCGCGTCTCGTCCGAGAGCGCCTTGAACAGCGTC
>Ga0209979_1001671_pt1 | contig 23480 bp, 18 predicted proteins | sample AnhtaG_FD_183114 | JGI IMG/M metagenome (GOLD analysis project Ga0209979, IMG submission 183114) | Deep subsurface microbial communities from Anholt, Denmark to uncover new lineages of life (NeLLi) - Anholt_01485 metaG (SPAdes) (version 2) | ecosystem: Environmental > Aquatic > Marine > Oceanic...
CAATTCCTAAATTAGTTCTTACATTAATTTTTTCAATGGGAAAAACAGGAGTACATGTCATCTCAAAAAATGTCAATTACAGGAGAGATGGGTTCAAACGTTTAAAAATTTTGGAGAAAGATCAAGAATGTAGCAGTATTCCGCATTTTTTAGATATTATTATAATCTAATAAGCTATATCATAAGTTAGTAAGAATTTGATGCACGTCCCTCGGAAATTTAAAATACGTTAAAACTCTGCGTCAAAATCTCGAAGTGAAGACTGAGGCAACTAACGCTAAACCTCCTATGTGCAATCTTAAAAAATACGAAAGATTTAAGGGTAGAGAAGAGTTCTACGATTGACGGGTTGCTTTACACAAGAAAAAAACAATGCTAGAGTAGGATAGATTGAAAAGAGAGATGTGAGTAGTGTACTGGCATAGATAAGTCAACTACAAAAAAACAATGTTTAGGTGAGGAAGCAGAACAATGAAAGTAGTTATGCTTGGTTGGGAATACCCACCGTTCAAGGTGGGGGGTCTTGGAACCCATTGTTATGGACTTACCCGTAGCCTTGCCGATAAAGATGTAAAAGTAGATTTCTATATGCCAAAAACCAAGCATAGGTCGGATAGTGATAAACCAAATTTAGTCATAAAAGAAGTTGGAGAGACAGAAATATTCCCCTATGACAGGCCTGAAGATAAAGAACTTGCAGGGCAGTTTTTTGAAGCAGTTTATCGATATAATGATATCCTTTTTCAGAAAGTAAAAGGAAAATATGATGTCATTCACTGTCATGACTGGCTCACCATGAAGGCAGGAGTCGCACTCAAAGAAAAGACAGGGGCCCCTCTTGTTGTTACTGTTCATTCAACTGAGTATGACCGTTCAGGTTGGCTGTATCCCAATGACTGGTTTATCAACATAGAGCGAGAAGGTATGGAAAAAGCGGACAAAATCATTGCAGTAAGTCATTTCACCAAGAGGATTATTGTTGAAAAATATGGCATAAATCCTGATAAGATAAGTGTGGTACATAATGCAGTGTATCCAATTGGAGAAGGAGAAAAAAAGAATATCGTATTATTTTTAGGGAGACTTACTATCCAGAAAGGTCCAGAATTTTTCTTAAAAACTGCGAAAAAAGTATTAGAACATGAAGATACCAGATTTGTTGTTGCTGGCATGGGTGACATGTTACCGCATTTGATTGATAAGGCTATTGAACTTGGGATTTCAAATAAAGTCATCTTTACAGGTTTATTAACTGAGGAGGAGGTAAAACACATCTATCAGATTTCCAGTGTATATGTTATGCCTTCAGTGAGCGAACCGTTTGGAATTACCGCGCTTGAAGCAATTTCTGCGGGTACGCCTACTATTGTTTCAAAAACTGCTGGTGTCTCTGAAACATTTCAGAATTGCCTCCGGGTTGACTTTTGGGATACCGACGAAATGGCTAATAAAATCATATCTTTGTTGCGTTATGATCCTTTGCATAGCACGTTAGCTAAAGAAGGAAAACGTGAGATTGAGCTGTTTACTTGGGACCGTGTTGCAGAAAAAACACTTAACGTCTACCGAGGAATAACATAATGCCCTCAGTATGTTTCTACTTTGAAGTACATCAACCAATGAGACTCAATCGTTTTTCAGTATTTAACATCGGTCAAAATACAGACTCTTTTTCAACATACTTTGACCGTAAGCTCAACAAAGAAATATTTGAAAAAGTAGCAAATAAATGTTATCTTCCAACAAACAAATTACTGCTTGATTTAATACATGAATTTGACGGTAAATTTAGAATGTCGTTTAGCCTCACTGGAACATTTGTTGAGTATTGCGAGCAATTTTTGCCCTCGGTTCTTGATAGTTTTAAAGAGTTGTTTCATACAGGAGCTGTTGATTTAATCGAAGAGACATACTTTCACTCATTATCTTCGTTATTTGATGAACTTGATGAATTTGAAGAGCAGGTAAAAATGCATCGACAGATGATCAAAAGAATATTTAACTATGAACCTAAAGTTTTCAGAAACACAGAGGCAATCTATGATAACCGTATCGCCAAAAAAATTGAGGAGTTGGGATACAACGGAATTATTACCGAGGGTTCAGAAAGAATTTTAGGGTGGCGATCGCCAAATTTCATCTATAAACCAGTGAATGCAGATCTCAAGGTGCTTTTAAGAAACTACAAGCTCAGTGATGATGTCGGATTTCGTTTTTCAGCTCACGATTGGCCAGGTTTCCCACTTACTGCAGATAAATATGCGTATTGGATGTCTCATTGCGAAGGAGATATTGTAAATCTCTTTATGGACTATGAGACCTTTGGAGAGCATCAATGGACGGAGACAGGTATTTTTGATTTCATAAGACACCTGCCCGGAGAAGTATTGAGACATAAACATCTTGATTTTGTCACTGTAAGCGAAGCTGTTGATAGATACGAAACAGTAGGCAAGATTGATGCTCCTTGGGCTATTTCTTGGGCAGATGAAGATCGAGATGTTTCTACATGGCTTGGGAACGATATGCAGATTGCCTGCTTTAATGAACTTCGAGATATTGGACGAAAGTTAAAAAAACATGATGATAAAGAGTTACTGCATGCCTGGCGTCTACTTCAGACATCAGATCATCTCTATTATGTCTCAACAAAAGGACTCGAAGACGGTAACGTTCATGCGTATTTTAGCCCATATGATGTTCCATATGATGGGTTTATTAATTATATGAATATTCTTCAAGATTTGAAGCAGAAAATTGAGTAGTTGGTGAGGAGAAGCATTCCAATATGAAGATAGTGCATTTTTCCTGGGAGTTTCTGCCAGTTATCTTTGGTGGGTTGGGTACATTTGCAACTGAAATTATTCAAAAACAGGTTGCTATGGGTAACGAGGTCACTGTTTTCTCCTTAAATGAACAAAATAAACTAAAAACATCAGATAGTTGGAAAGGCATCACCGTTTATAGACCAAAAAATTTGGATATCGCCGCCACTCTTCAGCTGTGTACGAATCAAGAACTGCGTTCTTGGGGAGCAAATTTTCAGTTTTTTTCGGATGTAATAGGCTATAATTTATTTTCTGCATCTAAACTTATCAATTTACTTACTGATAATGGCGGTAAGTCTTTTGACATCATTGATGCGCATGACTGGCTTGGAATCATGGGTGGAATAGTGGCAAAGAAAGAGTTAGATATACCACTTATGTTTCATGTCCATTCAACAGAGGCGGGAAGATCTGCTGGTAGCGGCTCTCAAACAATTAAAGATATTGAATTTGAAGGAGGTCAAGTTGCAGATTGTGTTATCACAGTTTCCTATGCTATGAAGGATGAAATTCAAAAACTAGGTTTTCCCGAAGAAAAAATTAGGGTTTGTTGGAATGGGATAGATTCAGATAAATATGATCCTGACAAGATACCCGAAGAAGATAGAAGGAACCTTAGACAGAAGTATGGAATAAAAGATGATGAAACCATGCTTTTTTTCATTGGCAGGCTGGTGACAGTAAAAGGTGCAGATAAGCTGGTTGAATCTATGCCAAATGTTTTAAAGGAATTTCCAAAAACTAAACTTGTATTCCTGGGGATTGGAGACATGGAGGTTGACATCAAAAACCGGATAAAAGAGTTAGGGCTAGAAAATAGCATTGTTTTAAGAAATGAATTTGTAGACGAAAATGAACGTATTTTACACTATGCAGCAAGTGATATTGTTATACTCCCATCTCTTTATGAACCGTTTGGTATTGTCTGTACTGAAGCAATGTCTATGGCAAAACCAGTTGTCGTTGGAGCAAGAGGAACAAGTGGTTTTCGTGAACAAATAGTAGGAAGTGGGATGAATCAATGTGGTTTTCATATAAATCCGTTTGATCCAAATGATATCGCTTGGGGTATCAAGCAGATTTTAGAATTAGAAGATAAGGGAGTTCAATTAGGTAGAAACGGAAGAAAGCGAGCAGTTGAAGTTTTCAGCTGGGATGCTGTTGCAAAAAGAACACTTGATATCTACAAAGAATTTGTACAATAATGCAATGCTTAAAATTTATAATTCCTTTAAATTAGGATACCTAGATTATGAGAGAATGGATAACGACAAATGGCCTTGGCAGCTATGCTTCACTTACTCATTCAAACGTGAATATGAGCAAGTTCCATGGTTTACTTGTCGCTAGTATGGATCCGCCAACAAAAAGACATGTTTTCGTATCAAACGTACATGAGAGAATTCAGATCGACGATCAAATATATGATTTGAATAATATCGCAGGTAGTTTTGATTTTGATGTGTTTCCCTCGTTTCTTTATGAGGTTGACTCAATAAATGTTAGAAAGACAGTTTTTATGGAACATGAAAAAAACACGACCATTATTAAATATGAAGTGAAGACAGATAAGCAGATATCTTTTATTCACAGCCTAGAGGTAAATTCCAGGCATTTTTATGACGTAACCAAGCCCGATTCCATCCCGTTTAAACAGGATAAATTTAAACATGGGGTTTTGATAAAACCAGGTAACATCGATAAAACACTGAAAATTATATTGAAAGATTCTATCTATACACCGGCGGAGTACTGGATCAATTCTTGTTATGAAAAGGATCATAAAAGAAATGATTCCTATATTGACAACAATATGCATATCGGAGATTTTTATAAAACAATTAAAAACTCTAGTGATTATTATCTCGTTTTTACACTGGAGAATGATTCATATAGTAACCCTTCAAAAATATATTTCCAAGAAGTTTGGAGGAAAAAAAGATTACTTGAGCAAGCGAATCTTGCAGGTAAATTCAAAAAACTTGTGTTATCAACAGATAATTTTGTTGTAAAAAAAGGGAATGGAAAATCCGTTGTTGCTGGATATCATTGGTTTTCTGATTGGGGGCGAGACACACTCATCGCACTGCCTGGAATCACGCTTGTCACAAAACGATTTGATGACGCAAAAAAGATACTATTTAGCTTCAGCAGCTACTGTAAGAATGGTCTTATCCCCAATGCATTTATGGAGAGAGATTCTGTTGCGGTATACAATACAGTAGATGCCTCGTTATGGTTTATCGATAGAGTGTATCAATATCTAAAATATACGAATGATACAGATTCAATAAAGGATATGTGGAAAACATTATGCTCTATTGTTGATTGCTACAAAAATGGGACAGACTACGGGATTCACATGGATGATGATTTCCTCATAAGCCATGCAGAAGGTCTTACCTGGATGGATGTAAAAATAGGAGACTTTTATCCGACGCCTCGTTCAAAAAAAGCTGTTGAAATTCAAGCGTTATGGTATAATGCATTGAAAATAATGGGAAATCTCGCAAACATACTTGGAATGGATGATACATATTCTGATCTTGCAGAAAAAGTAAAAGAAAACTTTAATAGACAATATGACAAACAATATGACGTGATTGACACTAAAGATTTATCATGTAGACCAAATAAGATCTTTCTTGTCTCACTCGACTTTTCTATGATTAATAAAAAACTGCAAGAAAAAATCGTAAATGATGTTCAAGATAAATTGACTACTATCTTCGGATTGAGAACCCTCTCATCAGATGATTCGAGATACATGGGAACCTATCTCGGTGATCACAACAGAGATGTCGCATATCATAATGGTACCGTATGGCCTTGGCTTATGGGGCCGTTTATCACCGCGTTTGTTAAAGTAAAAAACCATGAGTTTGTGTGGAGGGAATTTGCATTTCAGAATTTTTTACAACCAATGTTTGATGTTTTTGGAGACCATTGGGATGGATCCATCTACGAAATATTTGATGGGGATCCTCCGTATCTTCCACGTGGATGCATCACACAAGCATGGAGTGTTGCAGAGATACTACGCTGTTGGGTAGAAGATATAGAAAACATCACACCAAAATACGAAGAGGTGTTTCTATATAAAATACGCGTTTAAGACGTATTGCTGAATCATCCTGTTCGTGTTAAAAAACGATGCATTAATTGCAATACAGCTTCTCATCGTCCGAATCCAGTTATCTCGGTCGTTATAGAATTTCGGTATGATCCAACTTTCAAGTTTACTGTAAAGATCGTTTCTATCGATATCATCATCAGATTCCTCTTCTTCAGTTTTCTCTGGACCTATCGCCCATCCTGTAATGTTTTCAATACATCCCTCAAGCCACCAACCATCAAGTGTACTAAACTGCGGTACTCCGTTATGGGCTGCTTTCATCCCAGATGTTCCAGATGCTTCCCTCGGTCTCCTTGGCGTATTCAGCCATAGATCAACACCCGCAGTCATCATTTTCCCAATGGATATGTCGTAATTGTGGATATAGGCAATTTTTACTTTTCCATGCATTGTTTTCATCGTATCAAAAATTCTTTTAATTGTCTCCTTACCAAGCCCATCTTTTGGATGTGCTTTTCCCGCATAAATAATTTGGATTGCACCGACCTTCTCAGCGATCTGCATGAGCCGATCCGGATCAGAAATTATCAAATCAGGTCTTTTATATGGTGTCTGTCTTCTTGCAAACCCTATAGTGAAATTGTCATAGTCCATACCGACATTATATCTGCTATTGACAAAATCGATAAGATTCTTTTTTGCCTCCATATGAGCATCCCAGACTTCGGTTTTATCAATGCTAAATGCAGCTCGAAGAATATATGGATCAGAACGCCATCCTAGCATATGTTTATCAAATAATCTTTGAAATGGCTCTGAAACCCATGTAGGTGTATGAACACCATTTGTGATAGAATCTATGGTGTAACCTGGAAACATTAATTGAGAAACCTCACCGTGTTTTTTTGCAACCCCATTAACATAGTGACTGAAAAAGAGCGCAAGTCTTGTCATATTTAACTTGTTTTCGAAGGTTACTTCACGAAGAATAGGCTCTGGTAATATCTCCCCAAGCATAGATTTTGCCATAGAAAGATTAAATTGATCATGACCTGCAGCAACAGGAGTATGTGTCGTAAAGACACATTGTTCTCTGACTTTTTCGATATTTTTAAGTTTACTGAAAAGCTCAAGAGTACCTAAAGCAGCATGCCCTTCATTCATATGATACTTATCAATTGTTTTATAACCAAGTGCTTGTATTGCCCGAACCCCACCGATACCTAGAACAATTTCTTGCGCGAGACGATACTTGTTATCTCCACCATAGAGATGTTTTGTGATCTCTCTATCATATTCGCTGTTTTCTTCAAGATTTGCATCAAGAAAAAAAACAGGAACAATGTAGCCACTAACGCCTTTCACAAGATAATTCCAAATACGAATGTGTACGGTTCTATCTTCTATTGTCACACTTGTTTTACTTGGAAGAAGCGTGAGAAAATCATTGATATTAAAATTAATAGGAAGTTCAATTTGATTGCCTTCTCTATCTATTTTTTGATAAAAATATCCATGTTCAGAAAGCAGTGTTATTCCTATAATTGGAACGTTGAGATCTGCACATGACTTCAACGTATCGCCAGCTAAAATACCAAGGCCACCGCTATAGGTAGGTATGTGCTCATCGATACCGATCTCCATTGAGAAATAGGCGATTTTTGGTTTCCCATTTTGGCTAGCAGTACGGTCCTTTTTTTCTTTGACTGATGTACTAGATTCTTCCATTGCTCCCCTTCCACCGTTTAGGGTATAATACGGTTTTGTTTTAAATGTTATCCTGCAAAAAAACAATTGGAAAACTTGTCAAATACTTGTTCTATGAATACATGATACCGTCATACTTTTCAGGTCCTTGACTTTTCTTTCCGGAACGATGTTTTATAAATTTCTTCTGCCTCTTTTTCCCTACAAATCTAAAATCTCTCCTTACCAGTCTGATATAGGTCCGCTCTGGAAGTGGTTCTAGCTGTACAATGCCTTTGATTTGAAGTTTCTGCAGCACTCTTACGATCATGTTTCTTGATATGTGAAGTTTTTTCTCAAGATCAGCTATTGTTATCGGATATGTTTTCTGTAAAAGTTTTATGATTTGTTCTTCAAGTGTTCCATTAACAATTTCGATCATGATTCAACCAAAACTATCGGCTCTAAATACATTCGTATGCCCTTACTCCTGTTTTATCGCTTCTAAAAAGTTTTTCCACATCATGTTGCATCGCAGGAGGATACCCATTTGGAAAATCAATGCATCCTTTACAAATTTCAGATCCTATAGCTCCCTTCAACCCCTCCATGCTAATATATCCAAGGGAATCTGCACCTATTTCGTGAGAGATTGCATCCCAGGACTTAATCTCACCATTTTTTCCTCTTGCAATAAACTCTTTTCTGCTTCTCATGTCAATTCCAAGATAACATGGAGCAATGAGCGGCGGACAGCCAATGCGTACATGGATTTCTTTTGCACCAGCATTTTTCAACCCTCGAACAAGTTTTCTGATGTTTGTCCCACGGACAATTGAATCATCCAGAAGCACCACCCGTTTCCCCTCCAGAACAGAACGAATAAAAGACAACCCCTCTTCAACAACTTTATCTCTGCTTTCCTGTGTTTGTTGTATAAAAGAACGTTCATCTTTATCCTTCATTATTCCTTCATCTATAGGTATTCCAGATTCTTGAGTATAGCCAAGAGCATATCTTCTCCCTGATTCAGGAACGGGAATAACAATGTCTGCTTCAACGGGATGCTCTCTAGCAAGCATTCTTCCAATCTCATCACGAACTTTATGTACAGATCTTCCATTAATCCGCGAGTCAGGTTTTGCAAAATAGACGTATTCAAACATGCATGGAAGTTCCTGTTTTTTTATTATCTGTTTTTCATAGATATTTCCATCTTTATCGATAATGACAACTGAACCTCCAGGTATGTCTTTGACATATTCGAAATTAATCTTCTTAAAAACCCGTGTTTCAGAGGTGAGACAATACATGCCGTCAGACTTGCCTAAAACTAATGGTCTAATTTTATGAGGATCTGTCATGGCGAAGAGATATGGATTGTCACCAGAATCTGCAAGATACAAGGCAGCATAACTACCTTTCAGTCGATGCATTATATTTTCACATGCATCAAAGATGACATCAATTGTAAGTTCTTTTTTATATAAGTTATCTGCCATAAGCAATAATGGCCATTGAATATCACAATCTGTCCGTGGTTTTCTCTTGGTTTTTTTGCTCAGTTCAAAACAATTGTATATGTTACCGTTGTGAACCGCTGCAAGAAACGGATTCACCAGATATTCTGGTTGCGCATTTTTCTTCAAAGATTCAATGTCATCCATTCCTGCCGTCGAATACCTGGTATGACCAATCCCAACAGTTCCCGGTGTGTCGATCTTTTTTTCCTCATTAAAGACATCTCGAACAAGTCCAGCGTCTTTTGTCACATGGATGTTTCCATCATAGGTGAGTTTTCCAGCTGATGACTGCCCACGATGCTGTATTGCAAATAGGCTATGATAAATCAGACGAGAGACTGGTCTTCCCCCAATAATACCAATAATGCCGCACATTATAAAGAAGGGAATAAAGAGATATTATTTAATGGTTTTTTAAAAAATCAACTATTAAGATATAAAAAGAGAAAAAGATGAAAGTCTAGAAAAACTTACGGACGTTTATCATGTCAAGGTTGTAGTTTCCTGCGTTATCATAAGCGACGACAACTATTTCATGTTTCGTTTTGAAGAGAGATCCACCTTTCCACGTCCAACTATATGGCTCCTCGTACACTATTCTTTCTGGAGATGAGCCATCGTCAAGGTAGAATTCAACTTTTTCAATGCCTGAATAATCTGATGCTTCTACTTCTATTGTGATAGCTCCAAATATAATTGTTCTTTGCCTAAACAGTCCAGGTAGTAATCTAAGGTTTCTAAGATACAGTCCGTTCTGTGGTGAAACGATTTCTACCTTTGGAGGGGTGGTATCGCCACTACCGTATGGTTCCATGAGGGGACATCTATCTTTATTGATTCCATCAGGTATTTCGTATGGTGTATCTCCAATGCCGTCTCCATTTGCATCTCCTCCTGTGTAGTCATCCCAATAGTTGCCACCTGAGGGATACTCATCGTCCCAGATATTGTTAGAATCGTCATAGGCGTTATGGAGGTTTTTGATGAAGTTATTATGATATATGTAGTTATATGAAGAATCTTCCATCGCAATACCTGCGTAGCTGTTGTTTTCAATGGTGTTTTCAAAAATGATGTTTCCATCATTTATTAGGCAGGATGATTTTACATAGATGCCGTTCCATACGTTATTTTGTATAATGTTTCGTGAGATTTCATTATCATCTGATGAATATGTGAGAATGATTCCATGGTAATTATCTTTGATAATATTTTCAGTAATTGTATTTTCATCTGATATGACTATTAACCCTGCGTTGTAGAATTCACTACCACTATTTTGTATGGTAAACCCTGTAAGATATACGGAGTCGCTAGAACCCTCATATCCGTTTATGATACCTACAACGGTATCAAATCCTCGTCCGTCAATGATGGTTTCATGCCTATTTTCACCAATCAGACTAATGGATTTATAGATAACCACATGCTCGTGGTAGATGTCATTTTTTACAAAAATTGCATGTCCTATTTCTGTATCGTAATCATCAATTGCGTTTTGAATGGTGAGAAATATTTCTGCTGTATCGAGGTTTTTTACTGATCCGTACCAGTGAATGAGTGGATACCAGTCGTATGTTTCATTTTCTGATATGGAGTAGGGTGTGTCTCCTATGCCGTCTTCGTTTTCATCAACACCAAAGTAGTTGTCCCAGTAGTTACCAGCATATCCATTATCCCAGTTGTTGTTGGCTTCGTCATAGGCATTTTGGATGTTGTCAATAAAGTTGTTGAGATAGATTCGATTGTTTGGTTCAATCACACGTACACCGTAGTTGTTATGTACGATATTATTTACAGTTATGGTGTTGTTTTGTGAGTTCACAGAGACTCCTGCATGATTGATTCCATCTCCACTGTTTTTTATGGTAAAACCACTGAGCTGTACACTGTTAGCAGTGATTGTAACAACATCGCAACAACCGCCGCATTCGATAATTGTTTCATCTTTATCCTCTCCAGTTAACGAGATCGATTTGTATACAACGATATTTTCATGATAGATTCCATTAAAAACATAGACCACATCGTTTGGATTAGCGTTTTCGATACCTTCCCATATGTATTGATAGGGATACTCCATACTTCCGTCCCATGGTCCTTCTGTATTGTCATCATCAACATATATTGTGTTGCTAATTATTCCAGAATTTCCCGTTAGTTTTTCTGATTCCTTGTCTGTAACATCAAATAGTGTTGCTGATGATGGCATGATAAATGCAAATGCGATCGAGAGTACAATGGCTGCCTTTATTAAATTTTTAAACTTATGATTATCTTTCATCGATTTTTTCCACCTGTTAAAACGCTATTTTTTTACGTTCTAATTTTTTTGTCGACGTTGTTATATTAACTTTTATATTTAAATATTTCTAAAATATGTATCTTTATAATTGAGGTGGGGTATCAAATGTTCAAAAACTTACCATTTTTATAAATCAAATCATCATCTGCATAGACTTCGCCGTGTTTCCGTAAATCACACATCATATCCCAATGCAAACTCGACTTGTTTTTACTCCCAGTCTCAGGATAACCACTACCAACAGCTATATGAATAGTGCCACCAATTTTCTCATCAAATAATGTGTTTTTCGTATATTTTTTGATGCCATAATTCAAGCCAAAAGCAAATTCTCCAACCATACGAGACCCCTTATCCATATCAAGCATAGAATTAAGAAATTTTTCACCTTTCGACGCCTTTGCCTTCACAACCTTTCCCTTCTTAAGCCAAAGCTTAATGTCATCTACCTCTCGACCACCATGGGATACTGGAAAAGAATAACTAATATAGCCTTCCGCAGAGTTTTCTATAGGACCTGTAAATACTTCACCATCAGGAAAATTCTCCTTTCCATAGCAGTTAATCCATTTCCTACCAGTAACAGAAACAGTCAAATCAGTATCCTCTGCTATTACATGCAATTTTTTCTTTGAAGCCAGCAACTTTCTCACTTTCTCCTGCTCCCTGAACACTTTATTCCAATGACCAACAGGATCCTTTTTCTCCACATGTGCAGCCTTAAAGATAAAATCCTCATATTCCCCAAGAGACATATCAGCATCTTGAGCAGCAGCATTTGTCGGATACTGAGTAACACACCACCGCAACTCTTTTTTTGCAGCTCTATCCAAAAAAATCTGATGTATCTCTTTCTGAGCAGCACTACTTATCACTTGTTTTTTTGGATCAACATTTGTCATACTTTTTGTATTCTCTGGACTAATAATTGCAAGACGTGCATCGATATGTTCAATTTCAAATTTCGCAATAGGAGACATATATTTGAGTTGTTTTTCAGATGCATGTTTGTAATACGTTTCAGCAAGCCCGTCAATACCTATTCTTGTATATGGATAGGCGCCAGCCTGTACCGCCTGCTTATACACTTCCTTTATCAATGGGGCTGCAACAGGGCTACCAGATATCACAAACAAATCATTTTTCCTTATTCTTAGCGAGTGATGTATTAAAACATAGGCAAGTTTCTCAAGTCTTTTATCAATCATAACCAATCAAGATGAGAATACTGGGAAGAGTGAAATAGTTTTCTTCCCCAATCAGATCTTCTCCCATTCCTTCAAAACAGATTCCCACTTGTATTCTTTAATGGCTTTGATATTTTCTATCTTCCGAACGATTTGTTCATATCCCTTCATAAGTGTCCGTGTCCGTATCTTTACAATGAAATCATAGGGACCTGCCGTTGCTGCAACTCTTGTAACTCCATGTATGTTCCATAATTTATTCATTGTTTCCTCTATTGGATATCCAGGTTTTATTCTAATAAAAATATATGCCTTAAGTAGCGAAAGTGCAAATGAGACAATACCAAGAATTACAAGGATTATCCCAATCATTTTAATTAGAATCATTGTAGGATCTGTAGTGAATGGTGGGATGATACCTAAATATGATAATAATAGAGAAAATGGAATGGCAAAGAGTATTATTGATGCTCGTACTGCTTGGGTGACACTTGCTTTTCCAATTCCAAGAGCACGTATGTAAAATACATAGGAGAAAAACGTAACTCCCATTGTTAATGCAATCCAGTCAAAGTGATTGATTGATGCAGTTATTCCTGTAATAAAATGTTGGCTTCCCATTATAAAATCATAGAAATTAACCAATATAATAACAAATATACATGCAAATACAACATTCCAAAAACGTATGTTAAGGGCATCGTTTGGTCTATTGTCAATTTTCAGTAGTTTTAGTTTTCTTTGATAGATGGAAAATAGAATCCATGCAGGATTTACCACGAGAAAAACAATAGCTATTGACTTTAAACTGATGATTCCAGTAAGACTGATTGACCCAAGGATTGCTCCAAATGTAACAATAAGGGATGATTGAATTTCTGTAAGCGTTGGAATATTTTTTTCAGTTATCGATTCGATGAGAATAAGATATAAGATGGCAATTTGGGAGAAAGGAAGCACGGTGGAGGGATCTCCAAGCATGGAAAGAAGGAAGAAATAGCCAACTGTGAGAATGGCGTTTCCCAACCCTGCAAGTGCGTGATATTTCAGTTCTTCTTTTCTTACGAGTCGGAGTCGTCTAAATGATGGGTCAATAATTTTTGACCCAAGGCTCTTGCCTTTTAGCGGTATTGAAAAAACAAGGACAATAAGAAATGAAATAAGTGTACCTACGATAAAACATGAAACACCAAAAGCCCACGGGTCACCTATTATAACCTGATTAATTATTTTGGCATCTATGGCTGATACTGCTGCAGCAATAATTGCAGAGGTAAACGCAAGAGCGTAGAAGAGATACTTCCGTCTAATTCTCATAACGCGAGTTCTTTTTCTATTACTTGAGTAGTTGTCTTTTTCACACCTTCTATCATCTGAATTTTCTCAGTTACTTTAAGAAGATTTTCAAGGCGCTTCACATGCACTCTCACAACAATATCATATTCCCCAGCGATTACTGAGATTTTTTCAACATTTTCTATTTTTCTCATCTCTGTAATAGCCTTATCTGTATTTCCTGGTCTCATCATCATAAGAATATATGCATTTATCATAGTATCACCCAATTTTCCACGCCGAATACTAGTTCCTCTTATAAAGTTATCCGTATAAGAAATATGTGCAATAAAAACAGCCAACAAAGTCTTTTTAATGTGTAACAGCTTGCAATAGTTTTGATGTTCAACGTCTCGATACTTGATGGTTATGTTGATGAACCAACCTGTCTTGGTGTTCCTCCATATATCAGTCCATATCCTCGCTATATCGCTGGAGCAGTATGGTGTTATGATAAAACCGCGAAGATTTTTTATGTTACTATCGATCAAATTCGAGACGACAACACTCTTTTGAAGACTTTTTCCGAATCTGATTTGCTTATCGTTATTGCAGGTATGTCTGTTCCAGGGAGATACCTGTCTGGTTTTCCAGCAAGTCCTAACGAACTCATCTCTTTTTTGAGTGATGTTCATGGCCCTGTAAAGGTTTTAACAGGACCAGCTGCACGATACGGATTTGGGCTTTCTGGCGGAAAAAAAGTCACAGACACCGGGGTTGTTGAAGATGTTTTTGATAATATCGCCGACGGTGATGGTGAGATTGTTATCTCTGAATTATTGAAAAACAATCTCGATGTCGATGTAGTTGATTCTTCTTTATGCAGATCCGACCCTGGTGCTATACGAGAGTTTGCCATACGAGGTGCAAGCATTGTTCAACAGCATCCTTTTTTCCCAGATCAGCTCATAACTGAAGTTGAAACATACCAAGGATGCAGTCGAAGTATTGTTGGTGGATGTTCATTTTGTAGCGAACCAAGTAAAGGCATTCCAGGTTTCAGATCTATTGAAGACATTATAGGTGAAATTCAGGCGTTATATACAGTAGGTATCAGGCATTTTCGTATCGGAAGTCAACCATGTATTTTTTCCTATATGTCAAAAGGTATTGGAGAATTAGAATTTCCAAAACCAAACCCTAGTGCGCTTGAAAGATTGTTTCGAGGGATCCGCTCTGCCGCTCCTGATTTAAAAACCCTTCATATCGACAATGCTAATCCAGGTGTGCTTGCACGTTACCCTGAGGAATGCAGACGTATTGCAAAAACTATTATCAAATATCATACCTCTGGTGATGTCGCGGCTTTTGGCGTGGAAAGTGCTGATCCTATCGTAATTAGAAAGAATAATCTCAAAGCATCGTCTGATGAAATCCTAACTGCAATACGACTTTTGAATGACGTAGGTTCAAAGAGAGGCTTGAATGGACTGCCTGAGTTGCTTCCGGGTCTTAATTTTGTCTTCGGTCTTATTGGTGAAACAAAAGATACATTTAGACTTGATTTTGAATTCTTAAAACAAATCTATGACGACGGTTTTCTTGTGAGAAGAATCAATCTCCGCCAAGTTATTCCTATTCCTGGTACAAAGATGTATTCATTTGGAGATAAGAATGTTAAGAAACATAAAGCTGAGTTTCAACGGTTTAAAAGAAAAGTAAGAGAGCAAATAGAACGACCTATGCTCAAAAGGCTTGTCCCGCAAAGGACTGTTCTAAAAGATGTTTTCACAGAAGTCTATGATGGAAAACTTACGTTTGGTAGACAAATAGGTAGTTATCCGCTGCTTGTCGGAATTCCTGGTGTTTTTCCTTTACACAGCTTTTTTGATGTAGCTGTTGTGGATTATGGTTATAGGTCCGTGACTGCAGTTCCATCTCCTCTCAACATCAACAGTGCTCCAAGAGAAACAATTGAAACAATCCCTGGAGTTGGTAAAAAGAGAGCGGCAAGAATTTTAGCAAAAAGACCTTTTAAAAGTAAAGACGAAGTAATTAATGCACTTGATGACCCTGAGGTCGGTAAAAGATTATATGAATATATCAATTTTTGATGATACATTAATGTAGGATACAGCTATATGTGGTTTTACATTATGAAAAAAATTGATTATGAACTGGTAGAGAAAAGGATTGGGTACAGATTTAAAGATAAAAGTTTGATGAAAACTGCTCTTACGCATAAGACGTTTGCTTTTGAAGCGAATATCCCTCTTGAGTTTAACGAGCGTTTAGAGTTTTTTGGAGACAGCATCCTTAATTTTGTCGTTGCTGAGCAGCTTTATAGAGGTAATAAATACTTTTCAGAGGGTGAGCTTACTCGTAGGAGATCGTTTGGAGTAAATAATAATTTTTTAGCAGAGGTTGCTAAGAAACTGGAGATCGGTCAGTTTCTCCTGCTTGGAAAAGGCGAGGTCAAACAAAACGGGTCTCAGAATCCTACAAATCTTGCCAATGCGCTTGAGGCGTTAATTGGAGCTATTTATCTTGATTCAGATATGAATTGCGTTCGAAGATTTATTTTAGATAAAATATTTACAAAAGAGTTTCAGTTCTAATGAATACGCTTTTCGCTGTTTACTTCAGATTTTTATACACCAAATTTATATAGAAAAATTTATATAACAAACTTACATCTCCTGTTTTAGATTTAAGTAGTTGGAATGGGGAAGGAATCATTTTTTCCAAATACTCATTCTCATCACCTCCCCTCTCTTCCCCATCAAAACTACCAACAATAAACTTAAAGAAATTTCCTCAAAGTGTTTTATAAAAAAGAACACTTCAAGCAAGCAGCAATCGTACAACACAACCCAAAATAAAAACTATCGTTAGTGTCGCTAAATAAAAAAGAGTTGTTTCCCACTTTTCCTCTAATAATATTCCCACCGTACTCTCCTCAACAACAAATCTTTTTACTAAGTTTTATACTTTTCTTTATTTTATTCGTCATATGACGATACTATGCAAGAGAAAAGCGTTTCACAGAAGATACGATCATGATATCAAAAAATAATCTAAAAAAACTTCTCCTCACTATATTATCTGTTGGCGAACTACAGTTTCTCCATATACTTCCAGTTTTTATATGTATTGTTTCTAATTGTTTTCAGTTGCGCATTCAGTTCTTTATCTTCCGAAGAAAGTGCATCGACAATAATACCTTCAATGTCACGGACAATGATTTTACTTTCATCTTCATTATAATCAGTCGTATAAATATTGCCGCCTTTATAGATCACTCCCTGTTCCGAGTTATATACCGGTTTTTTCCCAAGCATAAGTTCTGAATCATAATCCTTGATATTTTCCAATCTTTTCAACTGATAGGCATCTTCTGCCATTCCAATCATTGTTCGAAATACTTGTATCTTTTTTTTATCTGATTCTCTTTTTATTTGATTTCTAACTGCAGAAATAATCGCTGGTATCTCCTGCGGTTTTGTCTCTAACAGTATCCTCTTCCAGAACCAATTATACATTTTGCTTCCTCTTGCATTTATGTGTTCTGGAGGTTTTTCAGGATAGAGAATGATTCTTCCGTTGAGCGTTCTATGTTTTTTCCGCCATTCAGTTCTCTGTTTGTCCAGTTCTTTTTTCCTGCAATTGTTTTTTGCCATTCTACTATACTATTATGATCCACGGTTTATAAATTTTATGGAAAATGGAAATTTTATTTACAGAACAATTTATATGAACTTATTATATTAGTAATCTCGGGCATAGCGTGGACATCATTGAAACAAAAAATCTCACAAAATACTATGGAAAAATAAAAGGAATTGAGGACGTCACATTCTCAGTTAAAAAAGGAGAGATTTTCGGGTTTTTAGGCCCCAACGGTGCAGGAAAAACAACCACCATACGAACACTTCTTGGATTTTTAAATCCAACCAGTGGAAGTGCATATATTTTTGGACTTGATATAGAGGAAGACGGTATCGCTATAAAACAAGATATCGGCTACATTCCTGGAGATTTAAATCTTTACGGACATTTAACTGGCCAGCAGTTTTTGAATTATTTTATTTCACTGCGAGATTCTGACATGTATCTTCTTGATGATCTCTTATCAATATTTGAAGTTCCACTTGACCGAAAGATTAAAGGCTACTCCAAGGGAATGAAACAGAAACTTGGGATTATCCAAGCATTTATGCATGATCCTGAACTTGTTATCATGGATGAGCCAACAGCTAGTTTAGATCCACTCTTGCAGCAGGAGTTTTATAATTTTCTCAGGAAGGAAAAAAAGAAAGGAAGAACCATGTTCTTTTCCTCCCACATTCTCAGCGAGGTTGACAAGATATGCGACAGGGTAGCTATAATCAGAAACGGAAGTCTTGTCGCTTTAGAAGATGTTGATACGTTAAAAAACAAAAAAGGAAAAATCATACGAGTAAAAATTAAAGAAAAACCAGCAAAATTCAAAGGTCCAAAGGATACGAAAATAAAGGATGGGTGGATACAATTTGTCGCCTCTGATGGTATTGATCATTGGATAAAAAAACTGGCGAAATATACGATTTTAGATATTGAAATCAATGAATTCAGCCTTGAAGATATTTTTATCCGCTACTATGAGGGACAACAATGAGCGACTGGTTCTCTTTCAGAATTGCAATTCAAACGATGAAGGATCACTTTAGGATAACTATTATTCTTACTCTGCTTTTCATGGGTATAACGACTATGTATTCTAGCTTTTATCCTGCCTTTAAAGACGTCATGCAGGATATGATGGAATCGGGATTTGCTGATTCATTTGCCGCTTTTCGAGGTTCTGAAGATATGGCTTCTTATGCTGGTTTTTTAAATATAGAATTGTATCAAATATTCTGGATTCTTATCCTTGGAATTTTAATTGGTTTTATCGCAGCTTCTCTAATATCAAAAGAAGTTGAAGCAAAAACCATTGATCTATTCATGGCGAATCCAATTTCACGAAAACAAATTGTGTTTGAGAAATATTTAGGATTAATTCCCCTTATCCTTATAGTGAACTTTGCTACCATGTTAACCGTCTATGGAACGACTATAGCAATAGGTGAAGAATTAAATTTCGGTCATCTATTTATGGTCCATGTTACTTCAATTCCATATTTTCTTGCAGTTGCAAGTATTGGACTGTTACTATCAGTTATTATCAATGAAAAAATGAAAGCCAGCATTATCATGATAGCTATCATCGTTGGGATGTTTATTTTTGAATCAATAAGCCTTATGATACCAGATTATGAATTTATGGGATTAATTTCTATTGTTCATTACTATAATCCTGCAGATATACTCCTTGCCGGTAAAGTTGATGCTACTGGTAGTATTGTTCTTGTTGCAGTGTCACTTGAATGCCTCTTCATGTCTATGTTGTATTTTGGTAGACGAGATATAAACGTATCATAACGACATCTAGTCACATATTCGATAGATTTAAATAGACACTTTTATAATTAATGTTATATCGGGGATTATTATGAAGAAGATAATGTGTTTGTTAATTATTGGAATTTTTGTCCTTAGCGGACTTGGAGCAGTTGCTTTCCCTAATATAAAATCAACTGAAATAACTGAATCAATTTCCTTTTCAGACCCAGTGATAAATGAAGAAAATCAGCATTCTATCGTTAAAATCGATGAAGCAAATTCATGGCTACGGACAACTGGCTATCCTATGTTACCTGCCTACGTAAAAACCTATATCTTTCCGTTTGGAACACGCATTAAAAGTGTTGATGTTACCTTCTCAAATACAGTAGAATATGAGCTAGAAAAAAAGATCATATCTACTCCCAGTCCTATCACTCTCATTTCAGGAAAAACAGTTACAACAAATCCTGCTGAAAAACCATTTCTTCCAGAAATCTATCCTGAGAAACAATTCAGCTATACAACTAGAGCCGGTATCGATAAAAATGAACGAGTCGTCTTTCTTACCGTACGCTGTTATCCTGTTCGATACAACACAAGAGATGACACAATATTTTCTAGTCATGATGCATATATCAAAATAGTATATGAGCTACCCGATCCTCCAATAACTTTTTCTGATGAATACGATATGGTGATAATAGCACCTAAGAAGTTTTCATCGAAACTTCAACCCCTTGTCGATCATAAAAACAGCCATAATATCCAAACAACACTGAAAACAGTCGAAGACATTTATAAACAGTATGATGGTGTTGATAAACCTGAGCAGATCAAATATTTCATTAAAGATGCCATTGAAACATCAGGTATTGATTATGTCTTACTTGTTGGAGGCATGAAAGGACAACGATTTGACTGGTATGTCCCAGTACGATACTCTCATCTTGATGACGACTCTGGTTTTGAAACAAGCTTTATCAGCGATCTCTACTACGCAGACATCTATAAAGACAATGGAACAGCGTTTGAAGACTGGGATTCAAACGGTAACGGCATCTTTGCAGAATGGAATCAATGGGAAAAGGATATCATTGATCTCATTCCTGATGTCTATCTTGGGAGACTTCCCTGTAGAAACCGTTTTGAAGTGAAGTTAATGGTTGATAAAATCATAAATTATGAAAACACAGCATTTGGTCAAGATTGGTTTCACAAAATGGTGGTTGTCGGAGGTGATTCAGCACCAGGATATGAATACTATGAGGGGGAAGAAGAAAACAAAAAAGCCTTGGAATATATGTCTGATTTTGAAGGTATAAAGCTTTGGACTTCTGATGGCAGCCTCACTGGTATTGACGATGTAGTCAGCGCAATCAGTGGCGGTTGCGGATTTTTGTTCTTTGACGGCCATGGCAATCCCTCTACTTGGTCAACTCATCCGCCTGATGATGAAGAAACATGGATAACTGGACTTAATAACAATGATGTTCCAAAATTACACAATGGCGACATGCTTCCTGTTGCAGTTGTTGGCGGCTGTCACAACGGCCAATTCAATGTAACGTTCGCCAACTTTATCGATGGAATTATAAAGTACGGACGCCGTTATTTCAATATACCAAGCGAAGACAATCCCTTTATGGGTCCCTTTTGGAGAAAGGAATGGGTTCCTGAATGCTGGGCGTGGCGTATAACTAGTAAAATCAATGGGGGATCTATTGCTTTTATGGCATATACGGGACTTGATTGGTTTGCAGAGGGTGACTATGACGGCGACGGCATCCCTGACTGCACCCAATATTTTTCGGGATTTGCCAACACACACTTTTTCAAAAACTATGGTGTAAATAATCTTACTATACTTGGTCAAGCGCACACGCAGACCTTGAAAGATTACATTGAACAATTTCCTCCGATGGATGACAAACTTGACTGTAAAACTGTAGAGGAATTTGTGCTGATGGGAGACCCTAGTCTGCAGATTGGAGGATATTCATAAAAAAGGAGAAATAGATAATGAAAACAAAAATAATTGGAATTATAGTATTTACGTTGTTGATAGCAACTTCTTTATCAGTATCTGGAAACGATGAATATTCATCAGAGCAGCCATCTAAACTAGGGATTTTATATAATTTCAAAAGTAATCCATTTTTTACAAATGTTTTAGCAAGAATTAATACAGCAAATGGAAAAGTTGATTTGCCAAAAGGCGTAGAAATATTAGGTGGAAAACCAGGGGAATATCTTGATATCATCCTCCCTCAAATTAGACTACGTGAACTCTCAGATGCAGATATTGAATATTCAATTCTTATCTCAGATGTTGATAGTTACAGTGACCCATTTAGAGGTCAATATCACACACTTGCTGAAATGGAACAGATGCTTGAAGATATTGCAGATAACTACCCTGATATTACAAGCCTTTATAGTATTGGAACAACCTTCGAAGGACGAGATATCTGGTGCTTAGAAATAACAGATAATCCTGGAGTTGACGAAGGAGAACCCGGGATTTTCTACATGGGACTTCATCATGCAAGAGAATGGCCAACAGTAGAAATATGCCTATATATTGCTGATCAACTGACATCTCAATATGGTTCAGATCCTGACATCACAGATGTAGTTAACAACAGACGTCTTTGGCTTGTTACCTGTGTAAACCCTGATGGCTACTACTATTGTCATGATCAAGGGCATGATTGGCGAAAAAACAGAAATTATTTCCCAGAATTTGGGACATATGGTGTAGATCTAAACCGTAACTATGCTGGTTCATGTAATGGAGATCCTTGGGGAACCTGGGGGTCTTTAGGACCTGCTTCAGTTACTCATAATTCTGATTATGGAATATATTGCGGACCATCTCCTCTATCTGAACTTGAGACACAAGCTATTAGAAATATATTTCTTGAAAACGACATCTCAGCATGTATCAGTTGGCATACATCTGGTGAACTTGTAATGTGGCCATGGGGATATTCAGAAGATGAACAAACCCCTGACGATACTTATATGTCCCAGGTAGGAGAGGAGATTGCTTCAAGAATCACCCGTCAAGGCGGATATGGAACATATACACCTATTCAGAGTGCAGGATTGTATCCAACAACAGGTGATACCACTGATTGGGCTTATGGATATTCTCATTATATTCAAGGGAAAGCAATCTTTGTATATACAATTGAGGCATGCCTTCAATTTCAACCCTCAGAATTTCATCTTGATCAAATTGTAGAAGAAAACTTCGATGGTGCACTTTATCTTCTGCAGGAAGCAGAAAACATAAAAAACACCGTTACACCAAGAGTGATACCTCCTATAATTGATGATATGACAAATGACCCAGATGGCGACTATATTGTTTCATGGGAGGAGCAGAATCCTGATGCAGATCCAGATGTTTTCCAACTTGATGAACTTACAGGACTATCACTTTTAACAGATGATGTGGAGGCAGGTTCTGATTTATGGAATCTTGATGGTTTTTCAATATCTGATGCAAGATATCATTCAGATTCTCATAGCTATAAATCACGTTATTCAAATGAAGATGTTTCTTCAATGACGAGTATCTATCCCATACCAATTTCTGATGATAACACCCTTTCTTTCTGGTGTTGGTACAATATTGAAAATGAATGGGATTATGCATTTGTTGAAGTAAGTAGAGATGGCCGCATTTATGATATACTCGATAAATTCACAGGTCTTTCAGGTGGCTGGCAATATATGGAATATAGCCTAGGTGATTACGTGGATGAGTCAGTTTTTATTCGCTTTCGATATACTACGGATGAAAACACAATTGAAGAAGGATTCTACATTGATGATATCTCACCTGTTGCAGATTTTGAAACAGTAACTATTCTGTCTGATTCTATTACTGATAATTCTTATGAAATAAGTGGAAACTCTAATAATACTTATTTTTATCGAGTAAAAGGCCATAATGATGAGCGAGATTGGGGTGATTTCAGTACACTTGAAAAATTGATTGTAGGAGAAGGAGATGACGAGCCACCAATAGTTGAAATCTATTGTGCCCACCAAGGGTTGTAACCCTTTAATAGCAGCTCTGCATGTTCCAATGCCTGTTCGCTAACCTTTGCGAACCTTTTCCCCATAAGTTCCCATGAACCATATACTGTTTGTACATACTGA
>Ga0209979_1001672_pt1 | contig 23480 bp, 26 predicted proteins | sample AnhtaG_FD_183114 | JGI IMG/M metagenome (GOLD analysis project Ga0209979, IMG submission 183114) | Deep subsurface microbial communities from Anholt, Denmark to uncover new lineages of life (NeLLi) - Anholt_01485 metaG (SPAdes) (version 2) | ecosystem: Environmental > Aquatic > Marine > Oceanic...
AAGCCGGCGAAGGTCGCCCTTACGGCCTGCATGCGCAAACTCCTGACCATCCTAAACGCCATGCTGCGCACTCTCCAGCCCTGGAATGCCCAGCTTGCTTGACAAGTAAGACGACTGCTGGACCCCGATTTCCATCGGGGAGACGGAGGCCGGTGGCCATTCAAGACCCTCTAGTGAGGCGAATCGGCGGGAAGTAATTCCCAGTTCCGGGTGAACACGTCGGCGGGCTCGATGTGCTTCTTCTCCTGCAGGTAGTGAATGATGAGCTCCCGGATGCTCTCCTGGTGGTTGTAGTAGACCGGGCAGTCGCGCAGCATCTCGAAACCGCCTCCGCCCCCGGCCCGGTAGGAGTTGATAGCCATCGTGAAGGTCTGGTCGTCCGCCACCGGTTTGCCCTGATAGTGGAGGTCCCGGATCCGCGAGCCAGCGGGCTGTGAGAGGTCGATCCGGTAGGTCACTCCGCCCACCATGTCGTAGTTGTAGGCCCGCACCTCGGGGTTGAACTGGACCGGCTGTCCGGGCACGAGTGGCTGGTAGAACCGGGCCGAATATTCGAGGTATTGTTTCAGCTTCGCCCCCGTGATCCGGATGCCCTCCAGGTCGTTTTCATAGGGGTAGAGGCCGGCGATGTCGGCGATCGTGATGTCACCGGGCCCCAGGGTGGCGTCCGGATTGAAGCAGGACGCCGCTGCGAGCTGGGCCCCAGTCGCCTGGCGCTCGACCTCGTTGATCATGTCGATGATGGCCGTGTCGCGGACGTAGGCGTCCTTGGACGACCAGAGCTCCGAGGTGCGGGCGATCGGCGAGTGGACGTAGGCGATGGTCGCCTGGTGAGCGGACCGGACGGCTTGCGTCACCTCGGGCGCTGGCTCGAGCCCGTTCACGTTCAGGGTGTCGGTCGACTTGGTGGTCACCTTCCAGTGACCCGCGGCCTTCTCCAGATGCAGCTGGGCCACCGCCATGCGCTCTCCCCACAGCTTGGCTTGGGTGCAGGCGACACCGTTCACGACCTCGTGCGGGACGTCTTGGTGACTGTGACCGGCAAACAGCACGTCGATTTGTGGGAAGGCCTTGGCGAGCTCGATGCCGACGTTCTCGGGCGGTAGGCCCGAGGACTCGGAGTAGCCGGAGTAGGCGGGGCCATACTTGCCACCCAGCCCCGAGTGCGGCACGGCCACGATCACGTCACAGCCCTTGGCCTTCATCTCCGGGATCCAGCGCCTGGCGCACTTGAGCAGGTCACGGACCTCGAGTCGGCCCTTGAGGTTGGCGCGGTCCCAGATCACGATGCCGGGCGGCGAGAAGCCGATCACCCCGACCTTGACCCCCGCCACCTCCTTGATGATGTAGGGCTTGAAGAGGGTCCGATCGGTCCCGGTCCAGTAGATGTTGCAGGAGATGAACGGGAAGTGGGACTCCTTCTGGGCCTGCTGCAGGTGCTCGAGCCCGAAGTTGAAGTCATGGTTACCCACCCCGAACACGTCGTAGTGCATGGCGTTCATGGCGAGCACCATGGGGTTTGGCCCCCGGTCGTGCTGGACCCGTGCCTGCCAGTAGGGCAAGGGGGATCCCTGGAACATGTCTCCCGAATCGACGAGCAGGGTGTTGGGATTCTCGGCCCGGAACTTCTTCACCAGGGTGTAGACCTTGGCGAGGCCGAGGGAGGCCTCCTTGTCGTCGTAGTAGCTGGTGGGGAAGACGTGCCCGTGGACATCGGTCGTGCCGAGTACGGTCAAATCGCGGGTCTGAGGCTCGGCCGCCCACGAAGCACGGGCAGAACCGAAGAACAGCGCGAGGGCCGCGAGGCTGGCGAGGCGGAGGCGACGAATCGGGGGCACAGATGACTCCTCAAAACGGCGAAGGGGACGGAAGCCCGTCCCCTTCTATACCCTGGCCCTGGAGGGTGCTACCCGCGCGTCGTCGCGCCGCCCACCACCTCGGAAGCCCGCAGGCGGACGACGGCTCGGACGAGCGCCGCCTCGTTCTCCAGGTCCTTGTTGTGGCGGGCCTTCTCCTCGGCCCGCTCCTTGGCGGACCGGGCGCGGGCCACGTCGATCTCGCTCGCGAGTTCGGCGGCGTCCGAGAGGATCGTGACCCGGTCGGGGTGCACGTCCAGGAAGCCGCCCATCGCGGCCACGACCTCCTTGCGACCCTCCTGGTGGACGGTCACGAGTTCGGGCAGGAGCTTGGTAAAGAGGGGGATGTGGCCCGGCATGATGCCGAGCTCGCCCTCGACGCCCCGCACCGAGACGAAGTCGGCGTTCCCGCTGAACACGACCCGGTCGGGGGTGATGATCTCGAGCTTGAACGGCATGGGCCTATCCCTTCAGCGACTTGGCCTTCTCGATGGCCTCCTCGATGCCGCCCACCATGTAGAAGGCCTGCTCCGGCAGGTCGTCGTACTTGCCCTCGCAGACTTCCTTGAAGCCGCGGATGGTGTCGGCGAGCTTGACGTACTTGCCGGGGCTGCCGGTGAAGACCTCGGCCACGAAGAAGGGCTGCGACAGGAAGCGCTGGAGCTTGCGGGCCCGCGCCACCGTGAGCTTGTCTTCCTCGGAGAGCTCTTCCATCCCCAGGATGGCGATGATGTCCTGTAACTCCTTGTACTTCTGGAGGATCCGCTGCACCTCGCGGGCGACCGCGTAGTGCTCCTCGCCCACGACCTGCGGGTCGAGCATCCGCGAGGTCGAGGCCAGGGGATCGACCGCCGGGTAGATGCCGATCTCGGTGAGGGCGCGGCTCAGGTTGGTCGTCGCGTCCAGGTGCAAGAAGGCCGTGGCCGGCGCCGGGTCGGTGTAGTCGTCCGCAGGCACGTAGATGGCCTGGATCGAGGTGATGGACCCGTTCTTGGTGGTCGTGATCCGCTCCTGCAGGGCGCCCATCTCGGTCGCGAGCGTCGGCTGGTAGCCGACCGCCGAGGGCATGCGGCCCAAGAGCGCCGAGACCTCGGAACCCGCCTGGGTGAAGCGGAAGATGTTGTCGATGAAGAGGAGCACGTCCTGGTGCTGCTCGTCGCGGAAGTACTCGGCCATGGTGAGGGCCGTGAGGCCGACGCGCATGCGGGCACCGGGCGGCTCGTTCATCTGCCCGTAGACCAGGCAGGTGTTGTTGATGACGCCCGACTCCATCATCTCGTGGTAGAGGTCGTTGCCCTCGCGGGTCCGCTCGCCCACGCCGCCGAACACCGACACGCCCGAGTGGAACTTGGCGATGTTGTTGATCAGCTCCATGATGATGACCGTCTTGCCGACGCCGGCGCCGCCGAAGAGGCCGATCTTGCCGCCCTTGGCGTAGGGGGCCAGGAGGTCGACGACCTTGATCCCGGTCTCCAGGACCTGGGGCGTCACCTCCATGTCGGTGAGGGTCGGCGCCGGGCGGTGGATCGGCCACATCGGGGTGCCCTGGGGGGGCTCCTTCTGGTCGACCGGCTCGCCGAGCACGTTGAAGATGCGGCCCTTGGTGAGGTCACCCACCGGCACGCTGATGGGGGCGCCGGTGTCGATGACCTTCATGCCGCGCGTGAGACCGTCGGTCGAGCTCATGGCGACCGAGCGGACCCGGTTGTCGCCCAGGTGCTGCTGGACCTCGGCCGTCAGGTTCACCTTGACGCCCGATTCGGTCTCGGCCTCGATCCGGATCGCGTTGAAGATGGCAGGGAGCTGGTTGGGGAAGACCACGTCGATCACCGGCCCGATGACCTGGGTGATTTCCCCCATGTTCGCCTTGGTGGCGGTGGCAGTCATTATCTCTCTCCTTAACTAGCCGGTGATTTAAGCCTTGAGCGCCTCGGCGCCGCCCACGACCTCGAGGATCTCCTGGGTGATGGCGCCCTGACGGGCCTTGTTGAGGACCAGGGTCATGTGCTTGATGAGCTCGCCCGCGTTCTTGCTCGCGGCCCCCATCGCCGTCATCTGGCTCGCGAAGAAGCTCGTCGCGCTCTCGATCAGGCTCTGGTACATGACCGTCTGCAGGTACTTGGGAATGAGCTCTTCGACCATGACCTCGGCCGACGGCTCGAACAGGTAATCGCTCTGGCGGGCTTCCGCCGTGGATTCGGGCAGGCTCGCGGGCAGCAGCTCCACGACCTCGGGGGTGTAGCGGACCATGCTGTAGAAGCGGGTGGTCACGACCTCGACCTTGTCGACTTCCTCGTCCACGTACAACCGGGTCGCCTCGTCGCCCAGGGCCACGGCCTCGGCGAAGGTCGGGATCTGGGGCAGCTGGGTGTGGCGGCTGATCACCTCGAAGTTCGAATGGCGGAAGAAGTTGACGCCCTTGGTGCCCACCACCACGAGCTTGGGCTCCACCCCCTTGGCCCGCCACTCGCGCAGCCGGGCCACGGCCGCCTTGAGCAGGTTTGAGTTGAAGGCCCCGGCGAGGCCGCGATCGCTCGTCACGACGATGACGGCGACCTTCTTGACCTCGCGCCGCGCGAGCAGCTTGGAGCGGACCTCGCCCGCAGGCAGGTGGGCCGTCACGGCCGCGAACACGTTGCGGATCCCCTGGGTATAGGGGCGCGCCGCCGTGGCCCGGCCCATGGCGCGGCGGACCTTCGCCGCCGCGACCATCTCGAGGGCCTTGGTGATCTGCCGGGTGCTCGCGAAGCCCTTGATCCGCCGCCGGATTTCTCTTGCGTTGAGCGGCATGGGTCGTCCTTCCTTACTTCGCGGCCGCGAACATGCTGGACTTGAACGCGGTGACCGCCTCGCCGATCTTGGCCTTGTGCTCGTCCGTGAATTGCCCCTTCGAGCTGATCTCGTCGAGGACGGAGGCCAGGTTGTTCTTGGCGTAGCCGAGGAACTCGGTCTTGAAGCGGGCGACCTCCTTGACCGGGATGTCGTCCAGCTGACCGCCGGTGCCCAGGAAGATCATCATGACCTGCTGGCCGACCGAGAGCGGGCTGTACTGGGGCTGCTTCATCAGCTCCATGAGGCGCTGACCGCGGGAGAGCTGGGCCTGGGTGGCCTTGTCGAGGTCCGAGGCGAACTGGGCGAAGGCGGCCAATTCGCGGTACTGGGCGAGCTCGAGCTTGACCTTGCCCGCGACCGACTTCATGGCCTTGGTCTGGGCCGAACCGCCGACGCGCGACACCGAGATGCCGACGTTGACGGCGGGCCGGAAGCCGGCGTTGAACAGGTCACTCTCCAGGAAGATCTGGCCGTCCGTGATCGAGATGACGTTGGTCGGGATGTAGGCCGACACGTCGCCCGCCTGGGTCTCGATGATCGGCAGGGCCGTCATGGATCCAGCGCCCATCGCGTCCGAGAGCTTCGCGCCGCGCTCGAGGAGCCGGCTGTGGAGGTAGAACACGTCGCCGGGGTAGGCTTCGCGGCCGGGCGGACGACGCAGCAGCAGCGACATCTCGCGGTAGGCCCAGGCCTGCTTCGTCAGGTCGTCGTAGACGATGAGGACGTGCTTGCCGTTGTACATGAATTCCTCGCCCATCGCGGCACCCGCGAAGGGGGCGATGAACTGGAGGGGGGCCACCTCTTCGGCCGTCGCGGCGACGACGATCGAGTAGCTCATGGCGTCGGCGTCTTCCAGGGCCTTGACGACCCGGGCCACGGTCGAGGCCTTCTGGCCGACCGCGACGTAGATGCAGACGACGTCCTTGCCCTTCTGGTTGATGATCGTGTCGACGGCGATCGCCGTCTTCCCCGTCTGCCTATCGCCGATGATCAGCTCGCGCTGACCGCGGCCGACGGGGATCATCGAGTCGATGGCCATGATGCCCGTCTGCAGGGGCTCGTGGACGCTCTTGCGCTGGATGATGCCGGGGGCCTGGCCCTCGATTGGGCGGATCTTGGTCGTGTTGAGCGATCCCTTGCCGTCGATCGGCATGCCGATGGCGTTGACGACGCGGCCCAAGAGGCCCTCGCCCACCGGCACCGAGGCGATGCGGCCGGTGCTCTTGACCTCGGCGCCTTCCCGGATCTTCTTGAAGTCGCCCAGGATGACGGCGCCGACGTTGTCCTCTTCCAGGTTGAAGACCATGCCCATGACGCCCTCGCCGAAGTCGAGGAGCTCGCCGGCCATGGCCTTGTTGAGGCCGTGGATGCGGGCGATGCCGTCGCCCACCTCGAGCACCGTCCCGGTGTTGGTGACGGTCATCTCGGCCTGGTATTTCTCGATCTGCTGGCGCAGAACGGCGGTGATTTCGTCGTGGCGAATGCCAATCATGGCTGCTCCTCTTTTCTAAGCCAGGGTTTGAACGAGGGCCTCGAGCCGACCCTTGAGACTGCTGTCGATGATCTGGTCGCCGATCCGCACGACCAGCCCGCCGATGAGCGTCGAGTCGATCGACACGCTCATGTCGATCTCCCGACCGGTGCTCTTGGCGAGCTGGCTCTTGAGCTCGGACTCCTCGCGCTCGTCGAGGGGGTGGGAAGACCGCACGGCCACCCGGGTGCGCTTGCGGTACTCGTTGAAGCGGTCCCGGAAGGCCTCGTGGACGGCGTGGATGGCGGCGCCGCGCTTGTTGTCGAAGAGCAACCGGAGGGTGTTGAGCACCATCCCGTCGATCTTCCCGGCAAACAGCTGTTCGAGCACGGCCTTCTTGTCCGCGACCGCGACGACCGGGCTGTTCCAGACGGTCGCGAGGTCGGGGATGTCGTGCATGAGGCCGACCAGGTCCGCGAGGTCGCCGTCCACCCGGTCGAGCGTGTCGGCCGCCTGCGCGAGCCCGAACAGCGCGTCGGCGTACCGCTGGGCTACAACCTGATGGCGCATGATCCGTCTCCTACCTTCTGGATGAACCGCGAGACCAGCTGGCGCTGGCGATCGCCTGTCATCTGGCGCTCGAGCTCACGGCGCGCGGCTTCCAGGGCTTGAGCCAGGAGGCTCTTCTGGATGGCCTGGCTCGCGATCGCCCGCTCACGCTCGATCTCGGCCGTGGCTGCCTGGCGCAGGCGTTCGCCGTCCTTCTTGGCCGTCTCCTCGATGTCCTTGGCGACCTGAGCGGCCATGTCCCTGGCCTGGCTCACGATCGAGGCGAACTCCTTGTCCACGTTGGCGAGCTTGCCCTTGTAGTCGGAAAGCTCGCGCGCGGCCTGGGCCTGGGCCATCTCGGCGTCGGCGATCGCCTTGGTGTTGGCCTCGTGCTTCTCGGTGAGCATCTTCACGACCATGGGACCGGCGAACTTGTACAAGAGCGCCGCCACCAGGAGGAAGTTGAACAGCGAGAAGAAGATCTGCAGGACGATGGCGCTCATTCGGCTCCTCCTCCGACGGCCGCGACCGACGACTCACCGGCGACCTTGCGCGCGATGAGGGAAGCCAGCTGCGACACGTCACCCGATAATTCGGCGAGCGCTTGGTCGCGCTCCGAGCGGATCGACTCGCGGGCGCTCGCCACCTGGCCCGCCACCTCGGTCTTGACCGAGGCGAGCAGCTCGTGGCGGTGGCTCTCGGCCTGGCCGACGGCCTGGGCGATCGCCTCCTGCGCCTCCTGGCGAGCCGCCTTGAGGCGAGCCTCGTAGTCGGTCTGCAGGGCGGCGATCGCCTGCAGGTCGCTGGTCGCCTGCGCGTGCTGTTGCTGGATGTAGGCCTTGCGATCGGCCAGGGCCTTCGTGACCGGCTTGAAGAAGATGGCGTTCATGATCCCGGCGAACACCAGGAACAGCGCCATCTGGATCAGCAGAGTCAGGTTGAGAGCCAGCATCCTGAACGTCTCCTATTCCGGGCTGGGACCGGGACGGTCACCCGACCGCCCCGGGTCCGGGGGGTGTTAGAGTCCCGCGGCGCCCTTGAGGGCCGCGAAGACCGGCGACGCGACGCCGGTGTAGAGCAGCATGGCGACGACGAAGGCCAGCAGGGCGAGGACTTCGACCAGGGCGAACGTGATGAACATGGTCCCCTGGAGGCGGCCCTGCATCTCGGGCTGACGGGCGATGCCTTCGATCGTCTTGCCGAACAGGTTGCCTTCCCCGATGCCGGGGCCAATCGCGCCGAGGCCCATGGCGAGGCCGGCGCCGAGGGCGGCAAGGCCGCCGAGCTGGCCAAACGCGGCCGCGGTGTTCGGATCGAGTGCCATGGTGGTGGATCTCCTTTCGTGAGGGGGCAAATCAGCTTGGTGTGAGTGGACTTAGTGGTGTTCCGAAACGGCGCCCCCGATGTAGGACGCGCTGAGGGTGGCGAAGATGAACGCCTGCACGGCGCCGACGAACAGCTCCAGGGGCAAGAGGGCGGCGGCTCCGACGAAGGTCATGCCGAGCAGCACGACCCCGACGACATGGCCGGCCACGATGTTGGCGAAGAGACGGAGGGCGAGGGACAAGGGCCGGGTCAGGTCTTCGAGCATCCGCAGGGGGAAGAGGGCCGCCGGCTTCGCGAACCAGTGGTGGCCGAGGAAGCCTCCGATGCCGTTCTTCGAGGTGCCGGCCACCCAGTACATGGCGAGGCTCATCAGGGCGAGGCCCGCCGTCGTGTTTAGGTCGGCCGTGGGGGCCTCGTAGGTGAGGGGCTCGGGGGCGCCCAGGGCAACCCCGAGACCCGCGCCCCAGTGGGCGAGCTCCCAGGCGCGCCAGGGCAGGAGGGCGAGCCAGTTGGCGACGAGGATGAAGACGAACAACGAGCCGATGTACCAGAGGTACTTCTCGGAGCCGTGGCCGACGAAGTCGTGGAGGATCTTCTCGACGAACTCGACGATCGACTCGGTGGCGCTCGCGCGCTTGATGCCGGTCGTGGCGGGCCGCAACTTGACGGCGGCGCCGAGGGCCCCGAACAGGATCACGCAGAGGGCCATGACGATCACGGTGTAGAGGACCGTGTCGACGTGGACGAGGCCGTAGGGGGTCTGCGTCGTCCAGTGGACGCCGAGCTGGATGCCGGTGTCGGCCGCCTTTTCGGCGTGACCCGCGGCGGCGGCGGCTTCGGCGAGCAGGTAGAGCTGAGGTGACAAGTCCGCGTCCTCCTTACACCGCCCACGACAGGCGGGACGAGACGACCATGACCAGGTGACGGCCGATGAGCAGGGCCCCGAGGCAGGCCCACCAGGCCATTCCCCAGGCTTCGAGGGAGATCAGGCAGGCGAGCAGGCAGACGGCCTGCCGCCCGATCAGGCTGAAGATGACGGACACCAGGGCGGGGTGAGACCCGACGGAGAGGGTCTTCGACACCTGCCGGCCCAGGAGCCGGAAGTAGATGAGGGTGGCGAGGAAGCCGAGCGCGGCGGCGAAGCCCCAGGAGGGTTGATGGACCAGCATCCCCAGGGCGGCCGAGCCCGCGGCCGCGACCCAGAGGGTGCGGGCGAGGTCTTGCTGCATCTGCCTGAGGTGCGACAACGATGTCCCTCAATCCTGTTTCTGGAGGGCCTGGTACAGGGTGTACAGCCCGCCGGCGAACCCGAATGCGATCCCGAGGAGCAAGCCCCACGGTCCACTGTGCAGGGCGCGATCGGCCAGATAGCCGAGCAGCGCTCCGCCCAGAAGGGATCCGAGGAAGCCGTAGGCGGCCTGGATACCCTTCATGTGGCCCTCTTCCTGCTGTCTGGAACGATCCGCCGGGCCGAAGCCGGCGCATCGAGCCCACACGATACCACGCGCGATCCGTTCCAGCAAGAAACGGTGGCCATCAGGGCGATCGCTCCCACCCCCCCGAGCGCTCGTCGGCACGGGCCCTCGACCGGGCGGTTTTAATCGTCCTTTAACCTGAAAGTAACACGAACGAAGGCGGGAGGCAAGGCGATCGCGGCCCTGGCGGCCTGTAAAAGCTCGTTAAGGGGACGAGGGTCGCGGGCATACCATGGTCAGGGTTGCCGAAGGGTCGGTTTGGGGGCGCGATGGACGGAACGGACGCTTTCAAGCGAGGTCAGGGCGGGGGCGACGCCAACCCGTTCGCCGAGAAGAGCTACTCGGACCAGTTCGTGCGCAGCGCGACCCAGCCCCTGGTCAAGCGGCAGACCCGGCCCCTCGAGATCACCCCCGAGGTCCTCAAGCAGCAGGCTCAGACGGTCGACGAGCAGATCCGGCTGTGCCGGGCCATCCTCGAGCGCTTCGGCCCGCGGGTCAAGCTGCTCAAGGCGGCCAACGACGCAGCCCGCCAGCCGGTCGTGGTGCCACCGGAGCCCAGCGACGACAAGAAGGGTGCCAAGCCGTCCAAACCCAAGAAGCCGGCGGGTCCGGCGGTCGTCATGCCGCCTGGCAGCTCCCCGCAGGACCGGATGCTGGTCGACAAGATCATCACGCGGCTCAAGGCCAACCCGGATCTGATCCGGCGGGCCACGATCGCCGTGACCCAGTTCGAAGAGGCGGGGCGGGCGATCGCCGAGGCCAACGGCAAGCTCAACCAGGCCCGCGTGATGCCGGCTCCCCAGGCCTACCAGGCCCTGGAGGCGATCGAGGTGACGAAGCTGCAGGGCCGGGTCTACCCGATCTGCAATTTCTACGAGGTGTTCAAGGACGACGAGCTGATCGCGCAGCTCTTCCCACCTCCGGCGCCCTCCAAGAGCGGAACGGGGCCGCTCAATCCGCAGCCGAAGCGGTTTGGCTTTGGTCGCTAGGCGGGGTTGCGGGCTCATCCACGGGGAGTTCGATCGACGGTGACAGCGCCTCCTGCACTTCCAGCGGGATCGGCGCGACCGGCATCTCCGCGAGCACCGGTTGCGGCGCTTGCGGCCGGCGCCGGCCCTTGTAGAGCAGCGCGATGATCTTGGCGACCGCCTGGAACATCTCGGGCGGGATCGGCTCGTCGACCTTGGCCCCGGCGTACAGCATGCGCGCCGTGGGCGGGTCCTCGACGATCAGGATGAAGTTCTCCTCGGCGATCCGGCGGATCTCGAGGGCATAGGCGTTCTTCCCCTTGGCAAGCACCACCGGGGCCTTCTGGCCCCGTTTGGGCTTGTACTGCAGGGCCACCGCATAGTGGGTCGGGTTCACCACCACCACGTCGGATTCCGACACGGACCCGCGGCCCGCGTTCATCGCCATCTCCATCTGCTTGTGGCGGATGCGGGCCTTGACGTGAGGGTCGCCTTCCAGCTTCTTGTACTCGTCCCTTTGCTCCTGCTTGGACATCTTCAGGGACTTCTCGAACTGCCACTTCTGCAGCCCGTAGTCCAGGATCATGATCGCGATCATGGCGTAGGCGATCTTCTGGACGATGGACATGGCAAGGCTACCCACCAGCCCCATCCCGCCGCCCACCGAGGCTCCGGAGGCCAGCAGGATCTGGCCCAAGGCATCCTTGACGACGCCGTAAGCCAGCCAGCCGATCACGACCAGCTTGATCAGGCTCTTGACCAGCTCGATGACCTTCTTCATCGAAAAGAGGTTCTTGACGCCCTTGATCGGGTTGATCTTCTTGAAGCCCTCCGTCGGGTTGAGGGGCTTGGCCGTGAAGTTGAAGCCCACCTGCAGGAGGTTGCCCAGCCAGGTGAGGACGAAGGCGATCGCCGCCAGCGGCGCGCAGCAGATGACGATGATCAGGCAGGCCTTGAGCAGGATGCCCAGGATCCCCTCGAGGTCGTAGTGGGTGTATAAGGCGAGGTTCTCGTAGGCCTCGACGAAGAAGCCGTACAGGTACTTGAAGGCGTTCTGGCCGGCGAAGTTGAGGCTGTAGGTCAGCCCGAACAGCATGAAGGTGACGACCACGTCCTGGCTCTTGAGGACCTGGCCGGACTTGCGCGCCTCCTGGCGTTTATGGTCTGTTGCTGGCTCTGTCTTTTCGTCCGACACCGGCCGGCACCCCCTGGTGACCCCTAACACGGATCTTCCGCAGGGCCCGCCTTACTATACCCTACATAGCGTCAGAGGCCCGCACCGAGTGGATGGTGGTGCGGCCCGACCCCCGTGATTGCCTCGCTGAACCGATCCGGCCCCGTCGTTGACGGGGGCCTCCCTTGCCGTGCGCTCGGGAGATGGCATCGGTCGCTGGTTCACGGCCCGGGCAGCCGCCGCGACGCCCTGTTGGGGAGATCGCCGCCGTCATGCAAGTCCAGGTCACCGAGTTCATCGACTTCCTGTCGGTCGAACGGGGTTTTTCTGAGCACACCCTCGCCGCCTACCATAATGATCTGCGCCAGTACCTCGACTTCTTGAAGGATCAGGGGCTCACGAGCTGGCCCGAGACCAACCGCATGACGATCACCTCGTTCACCCGCACCCTGCGGGATCGGGGCCTCGCGGCGAGCTCCATCGCCCGCAAGCTCGCGGCGATCAAAAGCTTTTACCAGTTCCTGCTGCGGGAGAACGTGATCGAGCGCGATCCGAGCGCCGATATCGAGCGGCCGAAGACGGCCCGTTACCTGCCCAAGGTGCTCAACCAGGCCGAGGTGACCCGGCTCGTCGAGCAGCCGACCGACCTTCGCGACCGCGCGATCCTGGAGCTGCTGTACGCCGGCGGCCTGCGGGTCAGCGAGCTCACCCGCATCAACCTGCAGGACGTGAACCTGGACAACGGCTACGTCCGCTGCTTCGGCAAGGGATCCAAGGAGCGACTGGTGCCGATCAACCAGGCCGCGATCAAGGCTCTCGGCGCCTACGTCGAGCAGGTTCGACCCCGCTTGATGCCTCGGCCACAGGAGCGCGCGTTCTTCCTGAACTACGCCGGGCGCCGGCTGACCCGCCAGGGGATCTGGAAGGTCGTGAAGGAAGCGGCGCGCGAGGCGGGGATCGCCAAGGAGATCACGCCGCACACGCTGCGGCACTCGTTCGCGACCCACCTGATCGAGAACGGGGCCGATCTCCGCTCGGTCCAGGAGATGCTCGGCCACGCCGACATCTCGACCACCCAGCTCTACACGCACCTCTCGAAGCGCCGGATCAAGGACGTCTACAATACGGCCCACCGGCGGGCGAAGGCGTAATCCACGCTATGTCACCTGGGGGCCCGGTTCAAAGGGCTTACCGGTTCGGCGATCGCCGAGCCCCCAGCATCTCCCCGAACTCGCGGCACACCCAGGCCACCCCGACCAGCAGGTAGAGCGGATCGCTCAGGAAGGCCGGTCGGTTGCCTTCGATGCGGTGGCCGACGAGCTGGAAGATCCAGCCTACGACGAACATGGCGATCGCCGCCCGCCAGTCCATGATCGCCACCGGAACACTCAGCGCCACCAGCGGAATCCCGACCATGTGGGTCAGCTTGGTGCCGCGCTTGGTGTGTTCCAGCGCGTACTGAGCCATGTACTCGGAGTAGGTCTTCGCCATGCGGTCAGGCTACACCCCGTCGAGCGGCGAGTCGAGGCGCGGGGTCGGAAGGGGTCTGGTGGCCTTCGACAGGGTCCGCATCAGGCGCCAAAGCAGGGACTCGAGCGCCGCGCCATACCGTTCCCAGAGGTAGGCCTCGATCTCGTCTTCCGAGAGGATCGGGAGCCAGTCACCGGGCGCGCGCCGGCCCGCGCGGTGCCGTCTCGCTCGGGTTAGGCCATAATACTCGCGCTTGTAGTCCCAGTAGACATGAGCCAGCCGGGCCAGATAGGCGCCGGTGGCGTTCGCGCGTCCGTTGGGGCCTGGTTGCATGGCGAGCTGGTGGAAGCCGACTGAGTCGGTCGGGTCGAAGGATCCGGCCATTTCCTGGTTGCTCACCTTGCGCAACAGACCGCCGCAGAAGGCTTCCAGCTCCGGAAGGCGCACGATCGCCCTCAACACCTCGGCCTCCGTGATGACCCATGCCAGCTCCTGCCGATACCGCTCCCCTTCCGCCGGGGTCCACGGCGTTTCGATCGCCTCGCGCCGGACGCGCCCCAGCGCCGGCGGGGTGGGCGGCGCCGCCATCAGATCGATCTGGGAGTCGGGGATGGGCTCGGCCTTGAAGGGCGCCGCCGGCTCCTGTGGGCCAACCAAGGGGCGGTACGCGGGCGTCTTGCCAGGCGGCGCCGAGGGACCTTCGGCTTTGGCGGCCCCTCCGAACGAGCCTCCCATCGGTTTCACCGGGGCCGGGACCGGGGGAGATTTCTTCAAGGCCTGGACCTGGCTGCACAGGGCCTTTTCGATCGCCGGAAAGGTACCAGACAGCAGGTCCACGACCCGCTGGGCCATGGCGGGCAGGCTCTGATCCAGGTCGCGCACGGCGTTGGCCAGGTCGGCGGCGATCGCCTCGTCTCCCCGATCATCAGGCCCTTCCCCATTGAGGCGGGCCAGGATCTCCTCGAGCGAATCCCCGATCCGCCACAGGGCGTCCAGCGCCGGCGAAGGGGTGATCGGGCGGGGTTCGGGAGCGGGCGTGGTGGCCGGGCGCGTGTCGACCACCGGCTCGCTGGGAGCCATGGCGAGCGACTGGCCTGGAGAAGAGGAGTTGGGCGAGGGGCAGGGATTGAACATAGTGGCTCCCGGGAGGGTGGGCGGCGTCAGGTCCGGACGACGAGGGGGTTATCCGCGGACCGTCGGCCGAATCTGCGTCAAAAGTTCGTTGCGAGCATTAAGTCTTCGTTGGTTCCCGGGCCGACCCTCAAGTCCGGGGTATGGAGGCCGAAGATACCCTTGTAAGCCTGATGGGTGAGGAGCTCAAAGCAAACGTTCGGCTCGTTGACACGGAACGGGCGTAAGCAACCAAAGAGCCCAACACCCCAACAGCACGAGGCCCCCGCAAGGGGGCCTTTTACCTTGCCGACCCTGGCGCCCGCCCGATCCGGAGAGCATAGACATCCGACGAGGATGTGTTAGGATGGGCAGACCCTTAACGGCCCCTTTCCAGAAGCAAGGTGCGCACTGGCGATGAAGCTGGTCATCGGTAGCGATCACGGCGGCTACGAGCTCAAGCAATCCCTCATTCGCTACCTCGGCGAGCTGGGCCATGCGCCCGTCGACTTCGGCACCCATTCGGCCGACCCCGTGGATTACCCCGATTTCGCTTTCCTGGTCGCGGCCGCCGTCGCCAACGGCGAGTTCCCGGTCGGCATCATCGTGGATGGGGCGGGCATCGGCTCTTCCATCGTGGCCAACAAGCTGCCCGGCGTGCGCGCGAGCCTCTGCAACGACCTGTTCGCGGCCCGCAACGCGCGTGAGCACAACCACGCCAACGTGCTGACCCTGGGCTCGCGGATCATCGGCGAAGGCTTGGCCAAGGAGATCGTCAAAACCTGGCTCGCCACCGAGCCCTGCCCCCGTCACGAGCGCCGGATCAACAAGATTCGCGACCTCGAAACCCAGCTGTATCGTTTGTCGTAGCGAAGAGGAACGAATGGACCTCACGGCTCTCGTCGATCAGATCACCCGCCAGGTCGTGGCCGCCACGACCCCGCAGGCCGGAAGTTGGCTGCCCGGCGTCGTCTGGGTCCTCTATACCGAAGATTCCAAGCGCCTGCTGGACACCGTCTCGGCCGTGAGCCAGGCCGGCCACGAGACGGTGCTCGTCGTGCCGCGCTGGGCCGAGAACGTCCTCGCGACGGCCAACCTTACCAAACGCGGGGCCAGGATCCTCTCGGAGTCGGCCATCAAGGGCTCGGTCGAGCAGGCCGTCACCGCCGCCCACCTGGTCGTTCTGCCCACCGTGCCCCGCAGCCTCGCCAATCAGCTGCTCGCGAAGGACAGCGAGTCGTTCGCGGCCCGCGCGATCAAGGGGGCGATCGCCCAGAACAAGCGAGTCGTCGCTCTGGACGGGTTGAATGACCGCCTGCAGTCCCTGGGCCTGCACCCGGCCTCCCTTCAGGATCTGAGCGGCGGCTCGGCAGCGTCCACCCAGGGACCGATCAAGGTCGCCGATCTGGTCGCGATGGGCGTGGCGCGCGTGGGCATGGCTCCCGGCATGTCGGCCGCCGACACGGCCCTCGCCCGCATGATCGACCACACCCTGCTCAAGGCGGACGCCACCGAGGCCGAGGTCACCAAGCTCTGCCAGGAGGCCGCCAAATACCACTTCGCCTCGGTCTGCGTGAACCCGGCGAACGTGGCCCTTGCCGCCAAGTTGCTCAAGGGCACGGACGTCATGGTCTGCACGGTGATCGGCTTCCCCCTGGGCGCGAGCTCCAGCGAGGTCAAGGCCTTCGAGACCAAGAAGGCGATCGCCGAGGGCGCCCAGGAAGTCGACATGGTCATCAACATCGGGGCCCTCAAGAGCAAGCAGTACAAGCTCGTCGAGGAGGACATCCGGGCGGTGGTGGCGGCCTGCCCCAAGGGCATCACCAACAAGGTGATCATCGAGACCTCGCTCCTGAACGACGAAGAGAAAGTGACCGCCTGCGCGCTCGCCAAGGCGGCCGGGGCCGACTTCGTGAAGACCTCGACCGGCTTCTCGACGGGCGGAGCGACGGCCCACGACGTGGCCCTCATGCGGGCGACGGTGGGTCCGGAGCTGGGGGTCAAGGCGTCAGGCGGGGTGCGGGACCGGGCCACGGCCCTCGCCATGGTCCGGGCGGGCGCGACCCGCATCGGGGCGAGCGCCTCGGTCGCGATCGTCGGGGGCGGCAAGGCCAGCTCGGGCGGCTACTAGCAGGAACGGCTGAAGCCCGCCGAGACCGGGCTCACTGAGGAGACAGGGTTCACCGTATGGAAAACGTCCAGCTTCGCACCTACGTGTTTCTCGACAACCTGCAGCCGCAGTTCGCCGCCTACTCGGCGAGCACGGCGGCGGGCTACCTGCCCGTCGCGGGCCAGGCGGCGCTGTACGTCGAGATCGCACCCGGCATGGAGATCAACCGGCTGATGGACGTGGCCCTCAAGGCGACCCACGTGACGCCCGCCGAGCAGATCGTCGAGCGGCAGTACGGCATGCTCGAGTTGCACAGCGACTCGCAGGCCGACGTGCGGGCGGCGGGCGAGGCGATCTTGGCGGCCATCGGCAAGAAGGAATCGGATCGGATCCGGCCCAAGGTCATCAGCAGCCAGATCATCCGCCACGTGGACGACCACCAGGCCATGCTGATCAACCGCTCGGGCCGCAAGGGGATGATGCTGATCGGCGGCCAGACCCTGTTCATCCTGGAGTGCTATCCCGCGGCCTACGCGACGCTCGTCGCGAACGAGGCCGAAAAGGCCGCCAACATCAACATCGTGATCATCCGGGCGGCCGGGGCCTTCGGTCGCGTCTACCTCGCCGGCGAAGAAGCCGACGTCATGGTCGCGGCCGAGGCGGCGACCAAGGCGCTGGAAGGCCTGGTCGGGGTCGAAGAGGTTCGGAAGTAGGACACCACTGGGTCGGGGGTGCCCGGTCCTTGCTTGAAGGAGAAATGAGACACCATGGCTGAAGCGTTGGGAATGATCGAGTGCAAGAGCTTCGCGGCGATGGTCGAGGCCGCCGACGCGATGGTCAAGGCTGCCAAGGTCGAGCTGGCCAACATGATGCAGACCGGGGGCGGCTACGTGACGGCCATCGTGCGCGGTGACGTGGCGGCCGTGAAGGCCGCGACCGAGGCCGGCGCCCGCGCCGCCGAGAAGGTCGGCGAGGTCGTGGCCGTGCACGTCATCGCCCGTCCGCACGCCAACGTGGACTCCGTGCTGCCCCTGGGCCGCAAGGGTCCCGGCGTCGAGCCGCTCGCCCAGGTCAACTACCAGTAGGCCTCGGCGCCTTCCATTGATCGCGTGACCCCTTCCCTCGAATGGCGGGGGAAGGTCGGGATGGGGGGACCATGCTCATAGGCAAGATCGTCGGCACCGTCGTGGCCGACCAGAAGGACGAGAAGCTCATCGGCACCAAGCTGCTCGTCGTCCGGCAGCTCAACCTCGAGGCCCAGGAGACGGGCGCCTACGTCGTGGCCGCCGACTCGGTCGGGGCGGGCGTCGGCGAGGTCGTGCTCTACGCGAGCGGCAGCTCGGCCCGCCAGACGGCGCTCACCGAGGGCAAGCCGGTCGACGCGACCATCATGGCGATCGTCGACACCTGGGACGTCCAGGGCGTGACCAAGTACACCAAGGACACCCCCCTCGCCGTCGCGGACTGGTAGGTGACCCGTGGCCATCGATGAGCAGCAGATCTCTTCCATCGTCAGCCAGGTCCTGGGCCGGCTCCAGCAGGAAGGCGTGATCGGGTCCCAGGTCGCGGCCCCGTCGGCCCCCCAGCCGATCGCCCGGATCCAGCCGCCCGCGGTCTCCGTCGGCGGTTCTGATGGGATCTTCCCCGACCTCGACAGTGCCGTGGCCGCCGCCAGGGTGGGCCAGAAGCAGCTGGTCGAGGCCACGCTCGACACCCGCAAGCAGATGATCGCGGCCATGCGCCAGATCATCCTGGACAACCTCGAAAACCTCGCCCGCCTCGCCGTCGACGAGACGGGCCTCGGGCGCTACGAGGACAAGCTCAACAAGAACCGCCTGGTGGCGACCAAAACCCCTGGCGTCGAAGACCTGCAGCCCATCGCCTGGACGGGCGACGACGGCATGACCCTCGTCGAGCGGGCCCCCTGGGGGGTGATCGGGGCGATCGCCCCCACCACGAACCCCTCCGAGACGATCATCTGCAACTCGATCGGCATGATCGCGGCCGGTAACTCGGTCGTGTTCTGCCCGCACCCGAGCGCCAAGCGGGTGACCAATCTCGCCGTCTCCCTGTTCAACCGGGCGATCCAGTCCGCCGGCGGCCCCAAGAACCTCGTCTGCTCGCTGGCCGAGCCCTCGATCGAGTACGCCCAGGCCCTCATGAAGCATCCAGGCATCCGGTTGCTCGTCGTGACGGGCGGTCCGGGCGTGGTCAAGGCGGCCATGAACTCGGGCAAGAAGGCCATTTGCGCCGGTCCCGGCAATCCTCCCGCCGTGGTCGACGAGACGGCCGACCTGGCCGCGGCGGCCCGGCACATCTACGCCGGGGCGACCCTCGACAACAACATCGTCTGCATCGCGGAAAAGGAGATCATCGCGGTCGCCGCGATCGCGGACCGGCTCAAAGAGGAGCTCAAGCGCTGCGGGGCCTACGAGCTCAACGCCAGCCAGACCGAGCGCCTCATGAAGGTCATCCTGCTCAAGCAGAACGGCCCCGGCGAGGAGTCCGAGATCAACAAGAAGTGGGTCGGCAAGGACGCCCACGTGATCCTGCGCGAGATCGGCGTCGAGGCCCCCAGCACATGCCGGATGGTGCTCTGCGAGGTCAATCGCAACCACCCCCTGGTCTGGACCGAGCAGCTCATGCCGGTCATCCCGCTGGTGCGGGTGCGGGACATCGACGAGGCGATCGAGCTCGCGCGCGACTGCGAGCACGGCTACGGCCACACGGCCACCATCCACTCCAAGCACGTCGACCACATGCACCGGATGGCGCGGGTCATGGACACCTGCATCTTCGTGAAGAACGGCCCGACCTTCGCGGGGCTGGGGCTCGGGGGCGAGGGCCCCACCAGCTTCACGATCGCGCACCCGACCGGCGAGGGCCTCACGACGGCGCAGCACTTCACCCGCCTGCGACGCTGCGTCCTCAAGGATTCGTTCCGGATCGTGTAGATGACGGCGCCCTGGCTCGCCGAGTCCTCGGGTGGACGCTGTCCGCGCTGCGACGACGCCTACCTGGAACACACCTACCTGGGCGCCGTCGCGGTCGATCGGTGCCCGGCCTGCATGGGGCACTGGTTCCGGCGCGGCGACCTCGCCGAACTCCTGAAGAGCCCGACCCTGTCCTACGTCGCCAACCACGTCGGCGGGATGAGGCTGCCGGCCGTCCGGGTGACGGCTCCCCCCGAATGCCCGCGCTGCGCCATTGGCCTCAAGCGGGCCCGTCCGGCCCAGCTCAACCAGGCGGCCGTGGACGTGTGTCCCCGCTGCGGGGGGACCTGGCTCGACGGGGTCGAGTTGCAGCGCGTGCTCGCCAAACAGGCGAGGGGCAAGGATCCTCTTTCCTGGTTGCTCGAGACGATCGAGTTCGTCCTCACCTCGGGAAGGAAGCCCAGATGAAACCCGTCACCCACGACCTCTTGGAGCGGGTGCGGGAGGCCGGCCTGGTCGGGGCCGCCTCGGGCGACCCGCTGGTCGACAAGCTTTCCCGCCCGGCCGAGGTCGTCATCGCGAATGGCGTGTCCGCCGAACCCTTGCTGCGCGCCGATGCCCACCTGGTCGCCCACTTCGCTGGGCAGGTCCTGACCGGCCTCAAGCTCGCCATGCAGCTGACTCGGGCCAAGAAGGGGGCGATCGCCCTCAAGCGCTCGGATCGCGAGGCGGTGGCGGCCGCGAAGCGGGCGATCGCCGAGGACGGCTTCGCCAAGTTCCACGTCGACCTGGTCGAGCTGCCGTCCTTCTATCCGGCCGGGGAAGAGGGCTTCCTCGCGGCCACGATCGCCGGAAAGACCGTCCCGACGGGCGGATCGGCGCAGGACGCGGGCGTCCTGGTGCTCAATGTCATGTCGCTTTATCAGCTTGTTGACTTGAGGCGCGGAAAGAGCCCGACCCGGCGCCTCGTCACGGTCACGGGGGCCGTGCGCCGCCCCGTGACCGTGTGGGCTCCCTGGGGGACGCCCTTCGAGACGCTCGTCGCCCATGCCGGTGGGGCATCCTGCGGCGGTCCCTGGACGGTGCTCGCCGGCGGTCCCATGCGGGGTCGCCTCGACGCCACGGGGGCGGTGTCGGCGACGACCGGGGCGATCGCCGTCCTTCCCCTCGATCACCGGCTGGTCCGTCGACGCCTGGAGCCGATCACGGTGGTCCGGCGCCGGGCGCAGGATGCCTGCCACGGCTGCCAACGCTGCACCGAGCTCTGCCCGGCCTGGCAGCAAGGCCAACCGACCGAACCTCACCGCGTCATGCGCGCCCTCTGGGCCGATCCTGCCACGGTGGCGAGCCGCTGGGCCGGTGGCTGCACGGGCTGCAACCTCTGCACCTTCTATGCCTGTCCGGTCGAGCTCAACCCGGCCTCCCTCATGGCGGATCTGGCAAGACGCTCCCTCGTTGAATCCCCTTCCCCTATTCAGGGACTGGGCGAAGATTCCCCCCACTGGAAGGGGGGGGTTAGGGGGAGGAACCGGCCACCCGCTCGCATTCCACTTGGTCGCCTCGCCCGCCGCCTGGGCCTCACCGGCCTCGATCACGTCGCGCCCTACGATCCCGCCGAGCTCGCCGTCCCGTACCTGGACCTCGAAGTGCCACCGGGAGGCGCCCCGTGCGTCCGGATTGGCGATTGGGTGACGTACGGTCAGGTCGTGGCGAGACCCGGACCGGGGACCGATGAAGTACCCTTGCGGAGCGGGATCGAGGGTACCGTCGTCGCCGTGGAACCACGCTTGCGGATCGCTTCCAGTGTGAAGGCGTCCGTGTTGTCTTTGAAATCGCCTGATGCTCCGTGAGAAGATGAAGCCATGTGGCGGCACCGTTGGGAAGGGAGGGCCCGGCGCGAGAGGCTGGCGCGATCCCGGCTGAAGCGCTTCGAGGCGGAGTTCGAGGTTCGTTTGGCCGAAGAGTTGGCCAAGCGAACCTCGGGCTTGCTTGCGAGCGAGCAACTCTTCCAGCACCTCTTTCTCACGGCGGCCGTTCCGATGGGCCTGGTCGACCTGTCAGGGCGCATCGTCAAGAGCAACCAGGCGCTGCGAGACATGCTCGGCTATGCGGCCGAGGAGCTGGAAGCCCTCACGGTGCTCGACCTGACTCATCCCGACGACCTGGCCTCCTCGCAGGACGCTTACACAAAGCTCTTGAGCGGCCATCGAGAGGCCTTGACGTTGGAGAACCGTCTAGTCCGGCGAGACGGCGGCACCCTCTGGGGGGTCGTGACGGTCAGGTTGATCCGGGATCTGGCAGGGGCCCCTCACTTTGCCCTTTCCCTGATCGACGTGACCGAGCGACGGCAGCACGAGGATGTCCTCAAGGAGAGTTGGGAGCAATACCGCCACTTGGTGGAGCTCTCTCCCGATGCGATCGCGGTCCATGACGGGCAGTCGATCCTCTACGTCAATCCCGCCATGGTCAAACTCTTCGGGGTGGCGAGGCCGGAGGACCTCGTGGGGCGGCCGGTGCTATCGGCCGTCCATCCGGAATTCCTACCCGTCGTTGAGGCGCGGATCCGCAGCTCGATTGGGCCCGGGGAGATCGCTCCCCTGATCGAGGAAATGTGGGTCCGGCAGGACGGCACGCCAGTCAACGTCGAGGTCGCGACTGCCCCCCTGATCTTCCAGGGCAAGAGGACGGTCCAGGTCATCGCCCGGGACATCACCGAACGGAAGCGGGTGCAGGCCACCTTGGCCGCACAGGCCAAGGAGCTGGAGGAGCTCAACCGCCGCCTGCGGCAGCGCAACGTGGAGGTCGAGGGGGCGATCGAGGCGCGCACCCACGAGCTGCGCGAGAGCGAGCGACGATTCCGCACCATCTTCGAGGCGGCCCCCGTCGGGATCAGCCTGCTCACCCTCGACGGCCGCTTCCTGGCGGCGAACCAGGCCTTGCGGCGCATGCTGGGTTACACCGAGGACGAGCTCCGCGCCATGTCGATCGCCGACGTGACCGACCCGACCGAGCGCCAACGGGTCCAGACCGTCATTCGAGACCTCGTGGAGGGCAAGAGCTCGACCGTCAACTGGGAGAAGCTGGACATGGATCGGGAGGGAAACCCGATCTGGGTCGAGGTCGCCGCCACCCTCTTGCGGGACGAGGCCGGCCGTCCCCAGTCCATGTTGAGCATGGTCACCAACATCACCGAGCGTAAGCTGACCGAGGAGGCCCTGCGCCTTCAGTACGAGCGCCTCCGCGAGCTCGACCAGCTCAAGAACGGCTTCATCAGCTCGGTATCCCACGAGCTGCGGACTCCGCTCACGTCCATCCGCGGGTTCACTGAGTTCCTCGAGGACGAGGTGGGCGGCCCGTTGACCCCCGAGCAGCGGCAGTACGTCGGCCAAATCGCGGCGGGAGCCCGCCGGTTGCAGGTCATGGTCGACGACCTGCTCGACTTCGCCCGGCTCGAGGCCGGGGCCTTCTCCTTGAATTGCGTGCCGGCCGACCTCGCCAGCCTCGTGCGCGAGGTCGTCGAGAGCCTGCAGCCGCAGGCCACCACCCGGTCGATCACCCTGACCACCGAGCTCGAGGCAAAGGCCGTCCCTCTCGGGCTGGATCCCAATCGGATCACCCAGGTACTCACCAACCTGGTGGGGAACGCCCTGAAGTTCACACCGTCTGGCGGCCGCGTCCAGTGCGTCCTGACGGTGCCTGAAGGGGGGCCTCGCGTCGAGGTGCGGGACAACGGCCCAGGCATCCCGGAGCGCCATCTGCCGCACCTGTTCACCCGGTTCTACCAGGTCGACCCGAGCAACACCCGGCTGACGGGCGGGGCCGGGCTCGGGCTGTCGATCAGCAAGGCGATCGTCGAGGCCCACGGGGGGGACATCGGGGTGGAGAGCGAGCTCGGGAAGGGATCGACCTTCTGGTTCACCCTGCCGCGGGAGGGGACTGGCCGCTGTTCCGCCTGATCGAGCGCTTCGAGGGCCGCGTGACGCGCCGTCGTCCGTGGTAAGATCGCTTGACGACTGCTTTTCAACGAGGACCCCATGGGAGGCGATTCAACCGAACCGGCGATCGGTCTGCTCGAGCTTGGCTCGATCGCCGTGGGCTACGTGGTGGCGGATGCGATCGCCAAGAAGGCCCCCATCCGCATCCTCCGCGCCCAGACGACCAGTCCGGGCAAGTTCCTCTTGCTCTACACGGGGGACGTGGCCTCGG
>Ga0209979_1001673_pt1 | contig 23478 bp, 19 predicted proteins | sample AnhtaG_FD_183114 | JGI IMG/M metagenome (GOLD analysis project Ga0209979, IMG submission 183114) | Deep subsurface microbial communities from Anholt, Denmark to uncover new lineages of life (NeLLi) - Anholt_01485 metaG (SPAdes) (version 2) | ecosystem: Environmental > Aquatic > Marine > Oceanic...
TAGCCATGACGGATTTAGAAAATTTTTTTTACTCTTATCGAAATATTCCCATTTTAATAAAGATAGGTTTAATTCATGCTCAATTTGAGACTATCCATCCTTTTATAGATGGAAATGGTCGAACTGGCAGACTGCTCATTACTCTTTATCTTTGTCAGGAAAAATTATTGGAGAGACCGGTATTATATCTTTCGGAATATTTAAAAAAGAATAGAGATCTTTATTTTGCTAAATTAGATGAATATAGGAAAGGAAATGTTTTTTTGTGGCTGGAATATTTTTTAGAAGGTGTTGGAAAAGTAGCGGAAGAAGCAATTGAAACTTCGAATAAAATTATTGAATTACGTGAAAAAGATCAACAAAAGATAATGAAATTAGGGAAAGGCACTAAAAATGCTATTAAACTTTTAAAAAATCTATATAAGCTGCCTATAATTAATGTAAAAAAAGTGGAGGAATTTACCGGACTTTCACGAGAGGGGGCAAATAGATTAGTAAAAAAATTTGTTAAACTAAATCTTTTGGTACCCAAAGAAAAAGAGAAAAAGTATGGGCGAATTTTTATCTATAAGGAATATTTACGTTTATTTGAAAATTCATAAATATTGAATCTATCGAGAGTTGGTTATTCACGCTAAGTAATTATCTCATTTTTCAAAGTATCTGACTTTTTTCGACTCTTATCTAAAATAGTCTTGACTTTTTTCGAATTAATTAGTATTATAGTTAATATGAAAGAGAGAATCCTTTATCAGAAAATATGGCAAAAGCTATCATCTTATAAAAATATGGTATTTTTGTCCGGTCCCAGGCAAAGCGGAAAAACGACCCTGGCAAAGATAATTGCCAGGGATTTTAGCAGTCAAGTTTACTTTAATTGGGATGATATTCCCAGCAAGAGAGCATTGATCCAGGATCCTTACTTTTTTGAGAAAGTCGACCGGATGGATGAATCGATCCCGTTGGTTATTTTTGACGAAATTCATAAATACAGCAATTGGAAGAATTATCTCAAAGGAGTTTACGACAGATTTGCTAAGGAATATAAGATTCTTGTTACCGGCAGCGGTAGATTAGATTTGTATCAAAAAGGGGGAGATTCCCTGGCCGGCAGATATATGAAATTTCACCTACTACCTTTTACCTATTCAGAATTGACGAACCACCAAAACTCGGTACCTTATTTCATTAATCATCCTTTTCGTTTTCAAGAGGATAATCAAACGGACTATGGTTTATGGGATGATCTTTTTGAGTTTAGTGGGTTTCCTGAACCCTTTTTGAAAGGGAAAAAGGATTTTTACCGGTTGTGGTCAAATAATTATCAGCACCAGTTAATTCGGGAGGATATTCGAGATTTAACACAAATTAAAAAGTTTGATTCCCTGGAGATCTTGTATTCCCTCTTACCGCTAAAAGTAGGTACTCCCCTTTCGTTAAGTTCATTAAACACAGATGTCCAAGTATCCGTGGACAGTGTCAAAACCTGGCTTGAAGTATTTGAAATCCATTATTTGATATTTCGAATATCACCATGGACACATAAAATTCCCCGGGCAATTAAAAAGGAAAAGAAGGTTTATCTTTTTGACTATGCACAAATAAATGATAGAGGTATCCGTTTTGAGAATATGATTGGCTTAGAGTTATACAGGGCAATTTTAAATTGGAATGATTTGGGATTAGGAGATTTTTCCATGCATTATATTCGCAATAAAGAAAAAGAAGAAGTTGATTTTCTTATTTGTAAGGATAATCATCCTACACTGCTGATTGAATGTAAGCTATCAGATGAAAATGTCTCGAGCAGCTTGATTAAATTTCAGAATAAGCTCGATGTACCTGCCATTCAGTTGGTAAATAAACAACATGTCGGAAGAATAGTTACAAATCAAAAAAATAAGATTTTAATCATATCTGCTCCCAGGTGGTTATCCTTTTTGCCGTAATGTTATGGATCAGTTGATGGCCAACAGCATAAAACAATTTTAGAGTTATTCGGAGAAATCTTGGGAGAAGAATTAGCTTAGCTTAAATATTTCTTTCAGTTCCTGGTTGGAGAGTTCGCTGAGCCATTTTTCACCGGTAGAAACGGTTAACTCAGCCAACTCTTTTTTGGCGCTGATCATTTCATCAATTTTTTCTTCGAATGTACCGATGGTAATAAGTCGGTGTACAACTACCTTCCTGCTTTGGCCGATACGGTAAGTCCGGTCGGTTGCCTGTGCTTCTACGGCAGGGTTCCACCAAAGGTCATAGTGGATGACGTTGGTTGCGGCGGTCAGGTTAAGGCCAGTGCCTCCTGCTTTCAGTGAAATGATCATAATCGGGGAGCCATTACCGTTCTGGAAATCCTCAATCATCATTTCCCGCTTTTTCCGGGTGAGGCTGCCGTGAAAAAAGAGAGGTACTATTTGAAGTTCTGTCTGGATTAGTTGTACCAGTAGATTCCCCATCTCTTTGTATTGGGTGAACAAGAGCAATTTTTCCCTGGCGGATATAATCTTTTCCAGTAGGGAAATGGCCATCTCTGCTTTACCCGAGTGCTCCTTGACGACAGTTCCTTTTTTGGTATAGTGAACCGGGTGGTTGCAGATCTGTTTCAGAGAGGTCATTAACTTGAAAACAAGTCCCCGGCGCGCGATTCCTTCGCTGTTGGAAATCTCCTGTATATTAGTGTCCACAACACGCTGGTAGATAGCAGTCTGTTCTTTGCTCAGGTAACAATATTCATTTTTTACTATTTTATCCGGTAAATCCTGTATGATGGAACGATCTGTCTTCATACGACGCATAATGAAGGGGGCGGTGGCTTTTTGCAATAAGGCGATTTTTCTCCGATCACGGTACTTTTCGATGGGCGTGGCAAAACGACGCATAAAATTCTGCCGGGTGCCCAGGTAGCCTGGGTTTAAATAATCAAAGATGCTCCAGAGCTCACTCAGGCGATTTTCTACCGGCGTTCCGCTTAAGGCGATAGAGCCACTGCCTTTTAATGCTTTAACCGTCTTGGTCTGCTTACTATCTGCATTTTTTATATTTTGAGCTTCATCAATAATAATAAGATTCCAGTTTCTTTTTTTAAATTTTTCAACTTCCCGACGCAATAGCCCATATGTGGTAATGACTAAATCGGCGTGAGCGGTAATAAGTTGACGTTCTGGTCCGTGATATGTCAAGGCTTTTAAGGATGGGGCAAATTTGTTGCATTCCTTCAGCCAGTTGCCGACCAGGGTAGTCGGGCAGATTACCAGTGCAGGATGGTCCAGTTTTTTCTCTTCTTTGAGCTTTAAAATAAGGGTAATCGCCTGGATGGTTTTACCCAATCCCATATCATCTGCCAGGCAGGAACCGAGCCCTTTGTCGGCGTTGGAGTAAAGCCACTGAAAACCTCGCTTCTGGTAGGGTCGAAGCACTGCTTTTAGGCTTTTTGGGAGTTTGACCAGTTTGAACCTGGTAAGCTCATCTATCATTTTACGGAGTTTATCATCAGAATGAAAAAAAATATTGGCGGTCTGTCCGGTTAGTGATGCTTGCATTATTTCTGCAGAAGATAGTTTAGGCAAGGGCTGGTTTAGCTTTTTAACTATTCGCGCTACTTCTTCAGGCTGAAGTAACAGATAGTGCTCTTTGAATTTTACTACCCCTGCTGTAGATTTAACCAGCTGGAGAAATTCTTTTCGCGTTAGCTTAAGATTACCCAGAGCCACCTCCCAGGAGAATGTTAACATTTCTTTCAGGTTAAAATAAGAAATGTTTTGCTTCTCGCCGGCTTTAAGCTTAACTGCCAGAGACAGCTGAGGTGAGCTAAGTATTTTTAATTCTTTAGGCACAATTACGCGTATGCCAAGCATATTAAAGATATGTTGGCCATTTTGGATAAATCTGGCCATTTCCAGGGGGTCGATAAGTGGTGACTTCTTTCCCTTACTGCTGAGAACCGTTTTTAGAGGTGGGAAATAAGTAGAAGCTGCAGAAATTTGGTGGGCTACGGTAAAGCGCACCATTTCAGCGGGATGCGAGAAAATAGTTTTTTTTGTCGTAAATATATCCGCTAAAGGGAGAAGTGGGGAGAGGGGATCTTTTTTGTTTTCTACCTCTACCTGTAACTGAAAAAGAGTTTTCTTACCCTGAGGTATTTCTATCCTAATTGCCGGAGAAATTTCATTCCCACTTAAGTTTAATATGCTTAGCCAGTTTTTAATTACATTAGCGGTCTGTTTTTCGGTAAAGTTCTGAACCGGGTAATAGTCCCCATTAAAAAAGGTATCACAAAGCTTATTTCTTTCTTTGATCCCGGCAAAGTGATGCACAATATAGGTCAGGATAAGTGATAAAAGAGACCTGGCAGCATCTCGTCCCATAAGAAGAGATTTTTCTTTTTTTCGATAAAGAAAGGTTGCCGGGATGAGATCCGCCAGAAAGTCCAGGGCTTTTTCAGTGGCTTTCACCTGGTTAAGGGGAATATAACGCACAAAAAAGTTGCCTCTCCGATCATTCCTTATCTGTGGCACAAATGCTGATGCCCGGGCCAGAGCCAGGGCTATAGTAGTCGCGATGCTGATTAATTTTACTTCAGGGGAGCTCTCTTCAGAAGAAAGCTGCAGTGGTAGTCTTATAAAGTAATCAATTAAGGTTGTTGCAGGCAATAGAATTCCCTTTTTCTTTTTTAGAATTAGCTTCTCGCCCACGGCTTCGGGAACGGTAATTATTTTTGATGGACCTTCCAAACCTTCCGGGATATTTTTGGGAAGAAAAATAAAAAAAGAAGTTTCGGACAAGGGATGGTAGACCTTAATTTCCGGATCGAGCAGGCAAATATTTGACTTTAACCAACTGGGGAACTCTTCCAGTAGCTGCAATTGTTTGATATGGTTTGCTATATTGCGATAAGCTTTAAAGAGAATCTGTTTAAAATTACCCTCGGGGTAAAACAAAGGGGATTCCTCCAGGAGGGCAAAAATGGCACCACTATCCTTTTCTTGAGAAAGAGAACTTAAAATTGAAGAAAACTCGGGTTCGACTTTATTATTCTTTTTATTGTCCCTGGCGGGAACTTTTATCTGCGTATAAGGGATAAAAGTTTCTTTGTTTTCAGTAGCCGAGGCAGGTTCTGCAAAACCGGCGGCCTGCATCAGCGCGTTGGTTTCCATACCTCGTAGGTGAAACAAAATAAAGGGGTTTTTGTCCACTTCATTAGCAATAAGGTAGTAGACTGCAGCGAGGTGCTTACAGGGGTTGGCCCAGTCGGGACAGGAACAGTCTGCGTTAAGCTCTTGCCAGGTAGTCGGTAAAAGAAAGATCTTTTCCTGAGCAAGCCGATCTAGCATTTCTTCCGGTAGTTTTCCCAAAGCCAATTCGGAGGCTAAGGCTGGATCTTCGGCGATACAGGATTGTATTTTCGAGAGTTGTTCCGGGGTAAATTTTTGCAAGTAAATTGTTACTTGATAAGGTTTTCGTTGTCTACCTTTTACTTTTGCTTCCACAATACCGTTACAAATCTGAATCTCTTGTACTCTACCACCGTTGGCATAACTTCTGCCCCTGGGCAAGCGGTTGGTGTCATAATCAATTCGTGTCATTGCTTCTATCCAGGCATTCCCCCACCAGGTACGCCCGAATTTTTTTCTGGTAACCATCATTACTCCTTACAGCAATTCATTAATTTTTTCATTAAACGATTATATCATAAAGCGCCAATGTGAGAAAGTGGAGGAAGGGAAAATTAAATTTGACAAACTAGTATAAAAGGTTTATTATACATATAATGTTGTTATTACAACGTTATAACATTATAAATAATATATTTAAAGGTTAATACAGAATGAATGAAAAAATTTACAAAGATAGCCCTCTCCCACTTTATTATCAACTCAAACAGATTATTATCAATATGATTGAAAGTAGGGAGTTGAAAGAAAATGATAAATTACCTACCGAGAATGAATTATGTAAACAATTTAGCATTAGTAGAACTACTACCAGACAGGCACTAAAAGAATTGGCAAGTGAAGATTATATTTACATGATTCAAGGTAAAGGTACTTTTGTTTCTCCTAAAAAATTTCAGCAGGATCTATTAAAATTTTATAGCTTCACAGGTGAAATGAAGAAAATAGGTAAAAACCCGACATCTTTAGTTTTGGAGTTTAAAATTATTAAGCCGAATAAAAAAATAGCCCAGATTTTAACGGTGAATCACAATGACAAAGTATATAAGTTTATTCGATTGCGGTTAGCCGATAATGAACCTATGATATTAGAAACTACATATATTCCCTATAAGTTATTCCCAGGGATTTCAAGAAAAGATTTGGAGAATAATCCTCTTTATAGTATCTTGGTGGGAAGATTTCATACTCTTTTTGCAAAGGCTGAAGAGACTTTTCGTTCTACGTTATTAACTGAAGAAGAAGCTAAAAAGTTTAATTGTATTAAGGGGATTTCTGCTATTTTCTTTGAGCGGACTACTTATGATAATTACGATAGGGTGATAGAATATACAAAAAGTGTTGCACGAGGAGATAAATTTAAGTATCATGTGATTTTAACAAAATAAATTTTTCTCTATATATATGTCGTAACAATATAATAATATAATAACAAGAGGTATTTCAAATGTATTTAACAGAGAAAGAAATTTTTAATCAGTATGAGGCGCTCAAGAAAACTTATGAGTATTTTATGGAAAAAGCAGTGGTAATAAAAGGTATAAAAGAAAATAAATTTAATAGTTTAACATTCATTGGAAGTGGCTCTTCCTATTGTCTTAGTAAATCTGGAGAAATATCAGCAAAAATGCAATTAGGGATACCGGCCAATTCTTTAGCCGCTGGTGATTTAATGCTTAATTTTTCTTATTACGATAATTACATACGAAATACAATTATGATCATACTTACTAGGTCAGGTAGTACCAGTGAGATAATGCTTGCTGTTAAAGATGTAAAAGATAAGTTTAATATTCCCTGTATTTCAATTTGTGCCCGCAATAATTCCGATTTATCTAATATAGTTGATCTTAATTTAGAGATTCCCTGGGCTTTTGATGAGAGTGTCTGTCAGACTAGAACTGTTTCTAACTTGTATACGGCTAATCTTCTTTTATTAGCTATTATGGCCAATAATCAGATGTTAATTAAAGAGATTAAAAATGCTATTGATAATGGAGATAAATTTATTGCGCAATATACTGATTCTTTAAAGAAAATTGCCCAAAGTAGTTCCTGGAATAAAGTTGTAGTATTGGCTGATTTTGAACTTCAAGGAATTGCTGAAGAAGGAGCCCTTGCATTCAAAGAAATTTCACGGGTGCCTTCAAATTATCATCATATATTAGACGTAAGACACGGTCCTATGGTTATGATTGATGAAAAAACATTGGTTATCATGGCATCTTCCCCTGAGGGGTTTTCTTATCAAACGGACTTAATTAATGATCTTAAGGGGAAGGGAGCTAAGGTTGTAACAATAGGTAATGAAGATGAAAAATATAATAATGTTGATTTACATATATCGATACCAGTATTTCAGAATTATAGTGTTAGAGGAATACCCTTTATTTTTGTTGTTCAGGCAATTGCTTATTATAAAGCAATTTTTAAGGGAATAAATCCTGATGTTCCTGATGGATTAGATCCCTGGATTAAGCTATAAAAACGGATAGCCTTTTAGGACATCATTAAATGGAAGGGATAAGAAACAGTTATGATAGGAAAAAATTGTGGTTTTAAAAGTTTTTTAGATGACCCGAAAAAATTAGCTTTGCTTCTAATATTTCCCGCGGTCTTACTTATTTTCGGCGTTTTAATCTTTCCAATGTTTATTTCTTTAGGAATGAGCTTTACCGGACTTAAATTGACCGTCCCTTCAAGTAACTATTTTATCGGTTTACAGAATTATATTAAGGCACTAGGAAACCCCGCGTTTTGGGCGGCCTTCCGCCGCACAGGATATTTCGCCTTAATCACTGTTGGGGTGGAAGTAACACTAGGATTGGCTATCGCGTTGCTTTTAAATCAGAAATTTGTTGGTAGACGGTTCGTGCGTGGCCTGGTCATGTTGCCGTGGGCGCTTCCTTATGTAGTATGCGCCATGATGTGGAAGTGGATTTTTGACGCTAATTACGGAGCTCTTAACGCTTTGCTTACGCAAATGGGTTTGTTGGACAATTACATTATCTGGCTGGGACGACCTTCAACCGCCATGCATGCTGTTATCCTCGCTAATATTTGGAAAGAGACTCCGGTGGCGATTATTCTTATTCTCGCGGGGCTGCAATCCATACCCAAAGAATTGTATGAAGCGTCCAGGGTTGCTGGGGCGACATGGTGGCAGCAGTTCAAGTTTATTACCTTACCCATACTTAAACCGGTCTTATTAATGACTATTATGTTAAAGATTATTTGGGCCTTAAAAGAGTTTGATTTAATATATGTGATGACTAGGGGTGGACCGGCCAACGCGACCAATCTTTTATCATTTCATATTTATCAAAACACGTTTAAGTTTCTTAAATTCGGTTATGGTTCCGCGTTAGCGTATATTCTTGCAATTACTTCGGTATTGATAGCATTGGTTTACTTAAAGGTTAACAAATCATCCGAGGATATGTAAGGATTTACAAGGTATATAGTTTTTATCTTAGATTCTTTTCAACGACTTAATTATTACTCGAAAGAGGTGACTAGGATGACAAATAAAAAGAACCGATGGAAAATAGTTTTACTGTATTTGGCGGTTATTATTTTAGTAATCGCTATTTTGGCTCCTTATTCCTGGTTGGTAATAAGTAGTTTGTCTTATCGAGTAGATTTAACTTCAGTACCATTGCATTGGCTGCCGGAGAAGGTTAATTTAGAGAATTACAAAGAGATATTTTTAGGTAACGAAAACGGTATGAGTAGTCCTAATAAGGACTTACCTAAAGGTCTGTTTAACAGTCTGTTTATAGCAGGAACAGTAACATTATTCTGTTTGCTTGTGGGTTCTTTAGCCGCTTACGCTTTTACTCGCTTGGGTTTTCGTGGAAAAAGCAGCTTGTTTCTATTGATCTTAGCGCCACAGTTTATTCCGATAATCGCGGTGATTATTCCTTTGTATATGGTTATTCGTTCGTTGGGGCTTTTGAATACACGACTGGCATTAATCATAGCCAACTGTTCATTTGTCTTACCTTTAATTGTCTTGTTAATGTCTGGGTTTTTCTCCAGCGTTCCTAAAGATTTGGAGGAAGCAGCTCGTATTGATGGGTGTTCGAGGTTTGGAACAATTTTTCGTATTATATTACCTCTTTCAACTCCAGGGTTGGCTGCTAGCGGTTTATTTGCTTTTATCATCTCATGGAATGAGTTTTTTGCAGCTTTTATACTGAGTTCTACCATGAGATCCAAGACGATCAGCGTCTTAATCTCTGAGTATAGTAGTAAGGTTGGAGTGGATTATGTGGCAATGGCCGCGGCCGGAGTTATTGCCAGTCTACCACCAGTTATTATGGCTATTATCTTTCAAAAGTATATAGTGCAAGGCCTTACCGCCGGTTCAATAAAGGGTTAAGTGTCTATATGGCAAGAGATTAATTTTAAAGATATTTGAGAGAGGGGGGGGTGACTAATATGTCTTAATGAAATAACGGCTTTGTAACAACGTTTTCGATGTGTTAATAGTAAATTAAAAAATAGGAGGAAGAATTTATCATGAAAAAACAAAGAATCTTACTTATCACGTTGTTGTTGACCTGTCTATGTTGCGCCGGGTTATTTACGGTAAATGCCGACGCCGGTTCCGACATAACCGTAATTATGCCTAGACACGAGATGGACCTAATTGGGATTTGGGAAAAGCAGACACGGGAATTTGAGGTGGAAACCGGTATTAGTGTTGAGTTTATCCAAATGTCCTGGGATGAAGTGGCGGATAAAATACTTGCTGACCTTGCCGCCGGCGGTGGAGCGTTTGACGTAATTGAATTTGATAACGGTTGGGTAGCTAAATTTGCCGCTACCGGCTGGGTTGAGCCACTCAACAACATCGCTCCTCAGCAGTATGTCAATGACTTGTTACCGGGTTTGGTCAGTACTTTCTCACATAACGGACAACTTTTGGGTATTCCTTGGAATAATGACACCCGCTTTTTCTTCTATAACAAGGATATGTTACAGAGAGCGGGAATCGCCGCTCCTCCCAAAACTTGGGCGGAAGTTGTAGAACAGAGCAAAATCCTTAAAGAAAAGGGTATATGTGAATATCCGATTGCCGAGTATTGGAATCAGGAGTGGGCCCTCGCCAATTCTATCGCTTTTTATCTGTATAGTTTTGGTGGCGATTACTTTAATGAAAATGGCGAAATTATCATTAACCAATCTCCGTCCTTAGATGCTATTGAGTTTATGGTAGATATGATTAGAAAAGAAAAATTGGTCAATCCTTCAAGTATAACACTTTCTCAGGAAGCAGCGGCCGACCTCTTCTATCGTGGCTCAAGCGCCTTTTTCTTCCAAGGACCGGCAAGCATGTTTAATTATGCTAATGACCCGAAAAAATCTCAAGTTGTGGGTCAGGTTGAGGTCGCTTCTTGGCTGCCTAGAAAGACAAGCTCCCTGCAGGTTACTTTGACTCTTCCGGAAGCTTTCGCGATTCCGAAAACCAGTAAGAAAAAGGATTTGGCTTGGAAATATATTGAGTTCATGATTTCACAGAAAAAAGATAAAGAACGCGCGCAAGCCATCGGTAGTTTACCGCTCTTCAAAGACCTTTATAACGATGAAGAATTGTTGGCGAGCTACCCATATTGGAAACAATTCGGAGAACAATCCGTCAGGGCTAAACCATTGCCGCAGGTGGAATGGTATGATGAATTAGTCCAAGAGACTATTGTCGCCATACAAGAGGCATTACTAGGCTATAAAACACCACAGGAAGCAACGGATGGTATCGCCAATTTCTTGGATGGTCAGATTGTGGACGGAAAGAAACTATCTAAATAGTAATAGCCTTTACTATAATAAATATGCTAAAAAAGAATATTTGAAATTTACTCAACAGAAGAAAAGGGTATATTAACTAGTTATTAATATACCCTTTTCTTAAGTCTTGTGATAAAGTAGAGTTCTACCCTTTCTTAATCGAGTTTAACCGGCTTTTTATCACTTGATTTTACTATTATTACTATGTATTAAAAGCTATTTTTTTTACAGTTCTTTTAATAAGGAGGCATTATATGTACTATTTGGGCGTTGACGGGGGAGGCACAAAGACCGCATTCATTATTATAGATAGTAATGGAAGAATACTTTCTTATTTGCAGAAAACTACCTGTCACCATAAACAAGTCGGTTTTGATGGTTTCCGGCGGGTAATGAACGAGGGGATTCAGGAGGTTATGATTAAAATCGGGATCACCCCGGCTGAGATAGCCAAGGTCTTTCTCGGTATCCCAAATTACAGAGAAGTACTTGAAGATGATTCGGTATTAGAGAATATAATCCATGATATATTACAAGGTATCGATTTTATATGTGGTAATGATGTAGAGGCTGGTTGGGCAGGTTCTTTGGCCTGCCAGCCAGGAATTAATTTAGTTGGAGGAACTGGAGCAATAGGATTTGGAAAAGACCAGGATGGTAATTCTGCCAGGACTAGTGGCTGGGGTTATTATTGTGGTGATGAAGGTTCAGCTTACTGGATAGGGAGAAAGGTTATTTCTTTATTTGGTAAAGAAGCAGATGGAAGGTTAGAAAAAACCCCTATTTATAATATTGTTCGTAAGGAGTTTAATTTAACGAGGGATTTTGATCTAATTACTGTTGTTTATGATCAACTAAAAATGCAGCGGGATAAGATTGCTAAATTTCAATTGCTGCTCTATCAGGCAGCAGAACAGGGAGATAAAAGGGCTATTAATATCTATAAAGAGGCCGCTTATGAACATGGTTTAACTGTAGAAGCCCTTATTAATAAATTAAATTTTGCTGAGAATCAGGAAATACTGGTTTCATATTCTGGTGGGGTATTTAAAGCAGAAAAATATATCTTAACACCATTAAAAGATTATATTTCTAGAAAAAATATAAAATTAATTGAACCAATTTTAGAGCCTGTTACTGGAGCTGCTTTATATGCCCTTACTTTTGATAAGAAAGTTATATCTCCTGAAATTATTAATAGATTAAAAAATGAGGAAGAGAAGGTACTTAAGTAGTGACTGATTCCATGCTTGCAACAGGTATGGCGCCTGGGAGTTCTTATGAAAAGGTAGTTAAGATGGCCAGTTTAAATCCTGTAAAGTTACTTGGAATTGATAAATCCAAAGGTAGCCTTTCTGACGGTAAGGATGCTGACTTTATTGTGTTAGATGATAATTTAGTAGTCCAGGCAACATTTATTAAAGGAAAAAATGTGTTTAAAAAGAGCTATTAATGGGGGGTATAATTATGGGGTTGATTAATCCGATAGAATTGTTAAAAAAGGCGAGAGAGAAAAATGTTGCAGTAGCAGCATTTAATGTCCATAATATGGAAACTATTCAGGCAGTAATAGATGGAGCTAATGAAGAAAATGCTCCGGTTATAATTCAGACTACACCTGGTACCTTAAAATATGCCGGTATAGACTTTATTGCAACAATAGTAAAAATAGCAGCAGGGAAGGTTGATATCCCTGTTGCTTTGCATATTGACCACTGTATCTCTTATGCCATGATTATTGAGGCAATAAGGTGTGGATATACATCACTCATGATTGATGGCTCAAAATTACCCTACAAAGAGAATGTAAAGCTGGTGAAAGAAGTAGTTAAAGTGGCACATGCTGTAGGTATCGTTGTTGAGGCTGAACTAGGAAAGATTGGCGGAACCGAAGATAATCTGAAGCCGGATGAAAGGGAAGCAACATTTACTGTACCTGAAGAGGCAAGGGGATTTGTGGAGTTAACTAATATTGATTCATTAGCAGTGGCTATCGGTACAGCACATGGTATATATAAAGGGGAACCGAAGTTAGATTTTGAGAGATTATCGAAAATAAAGGAAATAGTGGATGTACCACTGGTATTACATGGTGCATCTGGATTAGATGATGTAAGCATTATTAGATTAATTAAAGAGGGGGCTTCTAAAATTAATATCGCTACAGATTTAAAGATATCCATGGCAACTGCTATTAGGGCGTGTTTTACCAATAACCCTAAAGAAAATGATCCTCGGAAGTATATGGAAGCAGGGAGAAAAGCGGTAAAAGAGGTTGTTAAGAAGAAAATAAGACTTTGTGGTGCCAATGAACTGGGAAATTTTAGAGGTTGCAATTGTGAGCAAAAATAGTTTTTTTAATCAAATCATTAATTATCAAAAGAAAGGTATCCCAAAGGGTATTTATTCCATCTGTACAGCTAATGAAATTGTAATAGAAGCAGCTATGAAAAAGGGAATTGAAAATAATGACTATATTTTAATAGAATCAACTTGTAACCAGGTTAATCAATTTGGTGGTTATAGTGGAATGACTCCATTTAGTTTCCGAGATTTTGTATTTAAAATGGCAGAAAAGATTGGATTTCCAAATGATAGAGTTATTTTAGGGGGTGATCATTTAGGTCCTAATCCCTGGAAAAAAGATAATGCTAATATAGCAATGAAAAAGGCCTGCCAATTAATTAACAATTATATTGCGACAGGGTATACAAAAATTCATATTGATACTAGTATGCGTCTGGCAGATGACGATGGTGATGAAAATGAACCACTTGATCCAGAAATTATTGCCTATAGGGGAGCTAGGTTGGCTGCTGTTGCTGAAAATGCTTTTCGAATACTCAAGCAAAAAGATCCTTTAGCGGAACCACCAGTTTATGTGATAGGGACAGAGGTTCCTGTACCCGGTGGTAGTACATCAACAGAAAAAAAGTTTGAGGTAACTAAAGTAGAAGATTTAAAAAAAACAATATTCTTATTTAAAAAATATTTTTTTGAGAATAAATTAAGTTATGCTTGGAATAGAATTATTGCGGTAGTTGTTCAACCGGGTGTAGAATTTGGTATTTATTCAATCGATGATTATGACAGAAGTAATTCAATTGAGTTAAGTAATTATATAAAAAAAATATCAGGAATGGTTTTCGAAGCTCATTCAACCGATTATCAAAACCCTGAGAGTTTAAAACAGTTGGTAGAAGATGGTTTTGCCATACTAAAGGCTGGGCCAGCATTAACCTTTGCTATGCGCGAAGCATTTTTTTTATTAAATATGATTGAAAAAGAGCTATTGAAAAATAAAGATGTAGACCTTTCTGAATTAATAGATACTATTGATAGAGCTATGTTAAATAATCCTGATAATTGGAATGAGTATTATAAAGGGAATGCGCGGGAAATTAAGTTAGCGAGGAAATATAGCCTGTCTGATCGTTTACGTTATTATTGGGCTGTTCCAGAAGTTAGAGATTCAATACAAATATTATTTAATAATTTACGAAGGACAGAAATTCCCCTTACTCTTTTAAGTCAATATATGCCAGAACAGTACAAAAAGGTTAAAACCGGATTATTAAGTAAGGATCCTCGGGCTTTAATAAGAGATCGGATTATCAGTGTTCTGGAAGACTATAAAAAAGCTGTTAATTGAGATTTTATAAACTTTAAATAACTGTTAATACAAGAGGATTAGATTTTACCATCCCTATTTGGTTTAATATAAATTTTTACCGACTTCCTCACTAAAATAGTAAAACTTATATAAACAGTGGATTCTCAATTTTTCTAGAACATATTGGAATTAATAGCATAGTTGATGAGCCACTGGCTAATTTAATTAATGGGACTACCTTTGTAGAAGCAATACTGGCTCCCGATTTCCAGGAGGAATCTTTAAAAATTTTAAAGCAAAAGAAGAATCGACGTATAATAAAAGTAGGAGATTTAACTAAAAGAGATACTTCAGTTAAAAATATAAAAAAAATAGCCGGGGGGATTCTTATTCAAGATCAAAATTTAAAAAATCTTAAAATAGAAGACCTGGAAGTAGTAACCAATAGAAAACCAAACCGACAAGAATTAGAAGAGCTTTTATTTACCTGGAAGGTAGTTAAACATATCAAATCCAATGCTATTGTTTTAGCTAAAGATAAACAGTTAGTAGGAGTTGGGGCCGGACAAATGAGCCGGGTAGATTCTGTAAAGATTGCTATTATGAAATCAAGAGGACGTTCCCAGGGTTCCTATCTTGCCTCTGATGCCTTCTTCCCTTTTAGAGATGGTGTAGATGAAGCAGCTAAAGCAGGAATAACTGCTATTATTCAACCCGGAGGTTCTAAGCGAGATAAAGAAGCTATAGATGCTGCTAATGAACATAATCTAGTCATGGTCTTTACTGGAGTAAGATGTTTTAAGCATTGAAAATTTGCTAATCCCTCTTTTAGGAGTAAACTTAGTACTTAATTTAAAAATTACCTAAGTTAGGCAGTAAAAATTTAGTAAATTAAAAAAATTTTTTTAAAAAAGAGGAATTTTTAAAAATTTATCGAATAATAATAAAATTATAAATACTAAAAAATTATTGTTTCTTCAAAATAATCTTATTTTATGATTGCAAAATAAAAAGCAAACAAAATGGTAATGGGCACGATGCATCGTGCCCCTACAACATAATTACAACTAAAAAGTCATAATTTATTGTAAAATTATTGGCAATACAGCACATATAATATTTTATAATATTACAAAATATTATATATAATCTGCTAAAAATATCTTTGAGTTTTTTGGGTTATAACCATTTTATTTATATTATAAATAAAAACCACAAAGTAGTTAATGTAAACTTTAGTGATGTACTTAGAAAATATTAGTTTTTAACTATTGTTTTTATTTTTTCTTTACGCGATACACGATACGCGATACACGTACTCGATACTCAATACGAATTCCATTCAAATTAGATCTGCTATTGACAAAGCTTAAAAACAATGTTAAAATTTCTCTAAATTTAACTCGTTAATACTTTAACGTATTAAAGTATTAAAATTAAATTAGTCTTTAGCTACTAGTTTAAAAAGAGTTTATTAATTTTACCGGATTAATAAAACAGGAAAGGATAAGAGGTTATAGTAGATGAATATTCCTGAAGGTGTAAATGATTTGCTACCAGAAGAAGTTTTTAAGAGAAGATTATTGGAGAATAAAATAAGTCAGGTCTTTGACAAGTGGGGTTATCAAGAGATAATTACTCCTACTTTTGAGTTTTATGAAATATTAGCTAAAGGCACAGGGTCAATTATGAAAAAAGAGATGATTAAATTTTTTGATCGAGAAGGAAATATTGTTGCCTTTCGCCCGGAGATGACCACCCCTATTGCCAGAGTAACCTCAACTAAATTAAAAGGGGAGCCCAAACCGTTGAGATTTTATTATATAAGCAATGTATTTAGGTATGATGATCTTAAAACGGGGAACCGAAAAGAATTTAATCAGGCAGGAGTAGAGTTAATAGGAGTAAATAGTAAAGAGGCAGATGCAGAGGTTATTGCTTTAGTAGTGGAGTGTTTGAAAAACAGCGGACTCAAAAAATTTTTTATAGACATAAGTCATATCAATTTTTTTAATGGAATTATGCAATCGATAAAAGTTAAAGAGGAAAAAAAACAGGAGATAAAAGAAGCAATTCTAAACAAAGATTTTGTATTACTGGAAAAGATGCTATCTTTTTCCGATATTAAGGATAAGGAAAAAGAATTTATTTTGAAAATGCCCACCTTAAGAGGAAAAGAGAAAGTATTAGAAGAAGCAGAGAAGATGATAAATAATAAATTATCACTATCTGCCTTAAAAGAGATAAAAGAGGTCTATAATCTTTTAAAAAATTACGGATTAGAGGAATATATTCTAATAGATTTAGGGATTATACGCGACTTTGATTATTATACCGGAATTATATTCGAGGGCTATACTGATTATCTGGGATTTCCAGTCTGTGGTGGAGGAAGATATGATAATCTATGTGCAAAGTTTGGTAAGGACTTACCCTCCACCGGATTTGCTATTGGGCTGGAGAGATTAGCCATAATTTTGGAGAAAGAGAATGTGGATTCATTAAAGTTAGAAAGACCGGATAAGTATTTAGTATATTACCAGAACGATAAAACATATTTTAGAAAAGCTCTGGAAGTAGCTGGAAATTTGAGAAAAAAGGGACTAATTGTAGAGTTAGAGATAGGAAGAAGAGAGTTTGCCGAGGTGTTAAATTATGCTCGCTCTAAAGGAGTAAAATATATTGTGATAGTAGATGTCAATCAATTAAGTAAAATCAAAAGAGTTGAAGTAGTATCAGGAAAAGAGGAAATCATAAATTATGAGTAGAGAAAAGAATGCTAATTGTTTAGTTATTGCTTTATCCAGTGGGAAATTATTTAAACCCTCTATCCAATTATTTGAAGGGATAGGGATAGATTTAAAAGGCGGGAAAGAGATAAACAGGAAATTGGCATTTTTTGACCAGGAAGAGGAGATTAAATTTGTCATTACCAGGCCTAAAGATAATCCCACTTATATTGAATGTGGGGTAGCAGATATCGGGATTGTCGGAGAGGATGTATTATTAGAAGAGAAAAAAGATGTTTATAGGCTCATAGATTTAAAGTTCGGAAAATGCAAGATGGTATTAGCTGTCCCAGAGGAAAGAGAGCAAGAAAAATATTATAAAAATAACGGACATCGCTTAAGAGTGGCTACTAAATATCCCCGCATTGCTGGAGATTATTTTAAAGAAAAAGGAATATATGTAGAATTAATTAAACTCTATGGATCGGTAGAATTGGCTCCTCAAGTAGGTCTGGCAGATATGATTGTTGATATAGTTTCTACCGGGCGTACCTTAGAGGAGAATAAGTTAGAAATAATTAATGAGATAATTCCTCTTAGTGCCCAGCTTATCGTTAACCGGATTAGTTATAAAACTAAACATAAAAGAATTACCAGACTCTTACAGGATATTAAAAAATTTGTATCCTTGGAGTCAGGTAAAATTGCAGAATAATAGTGGTATATAGGGAATAAATATAGGTAGAGTTGTTGTTAAAAATAAATTTATTGTATAGGAATTTCCTTTTTCTGTAGAGGGTTCGATTCATCGAACCCGCAATGAAAACGGGTCTGATAAATCCGACCCCTACTTTAAAAGCAATACTTTATACGAAAAAAGTTTTGAGTTTTGAACTAACGACTAACAACTATTCACTATCGACTAATTTATTAAAAAGATTTTTAAAATATTAGGGAAGAAAGGGCTGGTTTAGAGTTGATAAAAACCATTTTTTTAAATAAGAAAAACAAAGAAAAAATAGAGGAGATTTGCAGACAGAGGTATTGCGAAGATAACTCGATTAATGATGTTGAAAAGAAGGTTAGTGAAATTATATCCGGAGTGAAAAAGGAAGGAGATAAAGCCCTTCTTGAGTTTACTGAAAAGTATGATGGGGTAAAACTAAATCCCTCGGACATATTGGTCGATCAGGAAGAATGGGATAGAGCCAGCCAAAAAACAAGGGAAGATTTATTGGAAGTGATAAAAGAGGCGATAAAGAGAATTGAAAAATATCATTTACACCAAAAAGAGAATTCTTGGTTTACCACGAAAGAAAAGGGTATTATTTTAGGGCAGATAGTAAATCCTATAGAGAGGGTTGGATTGTATGTCCCCGGAGGGAGGGCAGCTTATCCTTCTTCCCTTATTATGGCAGCAGTACCGGCAATTATTGCGGGGGTTAAAGAGATTGTTGTGGTAACTCCTCCTTCTTCTGATGGTAAAATAAATCCTTACTTATTATCTACTGCCAGAGAATTAGGCATATCGGAAATTTATAAAATAGGAGGCGCCCAAGCCATAGCTGCTCTGGCTTACGGGACAGAAACGGTAAGGCGAGTGGATAAAATTGTGGGGCCAGGAAATATCTATGTAACTCTGGCTAAGAAGAATGTCTTTGGAGAGGTAGATATAGATATGTTGGCAGGGCCGAGTGAAATTCTTATCTGGGCTGATGAAAAAGCTAATCCTCGATATTTAGCCTGTGATCTACTTTCTCAAGCTGAGCATGATGTAGAAGCCTCGGCAATCTTGATAACTACTTCTGCTTCATTAGTAGAAAAAGTAAAAGAGGAGATTGAACGTGAGTTGAAGGGTTTAAATAGAAAGGAAATTATCCGGGAGGCTTTAAGGAAGCGGGGAAAATTAATTATTGCTGAAGATGGAAAAATAATTTTAGAGTTTATAAATTGCTTTGCCCCTGAGCATTTAGAATTACAGATAGAAAATCCCTGGCAAATATTAGGAGCGATAAGGAATGCCGGAGCAATATTTATGGGGGCTTATTCTCCGGAGCCTTTAGGAGACTATTGGGCAGGGCCTAATCATATTCTTCCTACTTCTGGGGGAGCAAGATGTTTTTCGCCCTTATCGGTAAATGATTTTACTAAGAGGAGTAGTATAATTTTCTATGATAAAGAAAGATTGGGACAAGCCAGCGAAAAAATAGCGAGTTTAGCCAGATTAGAAGGGTTGGAGGCCCATGCTCGTTCGACAGAAATAAGGCATTTAAATGAGTAGATGATAAAAAAATATTTTAAGAATTAAGAAAGAGTGGGTTAAATTAGTGTTGATTTCGGAAAAATTAAATTCAGATTATTTATTTAGCGAAAATATTATTTTAAATAAAAAGGTTTTGGATAGAATTTCTCAGGTAGATACCCTGGTCTTTGATATTGATGGTGTCTTGATTGACGTGCAGAATTCATTTAAAAAAGCTGTATGTCAAACGGTTCAATTTTATTTTAAAGAGATATTGCGCTTTCAGGGTTGCCAAAATTTAATAAACCCGGAAGAGATTGAATATTTTAAAATGGCTGGGGGCTTTAATAATGATTGGGATTTAGCTTCAGCCGTAGTCTTGTTTTACCTGATGAAGGCAAAAGAAAATAATTTAAAGGATGTAGATGAACTTAGAGGTAGAGGGCCTGATATAAAAATCTTTACCACTAAAATGTTGTCTTTCGGAGAAGGTTTATCTGAAGTAATAGATTTAATTGAAAAAGACAGAGATATAAAAGAAGAGATACTAGCCTTGTGGAATAAGGACTTGATTACTAAAATATTTCAAGAGATATACGCTGGAGAAGAATATTGTTCTAAAATTTATGGATTCCACCCCTCGTTAATTAAGACAGAAGGCTTAATTAAACAAGAAAGAATAATTATAGATAAAAAGAAAAAAGATTTTTTACAATATTTTTCTATCGGTATCTTAACCGGCAGAACTAAAAAGGAGACCAGGATAGCCTTAGAAAAATTGGGTTGGGATGATATTATCTCTGAGGGAAAGATAATCACTGCAGATGATGGGTTAGAAAAGCCCCATCCTCAGGGATTAAAAAGGTTATCTGCCACTTTAAAAACTAAATTGGGGATTTATGTGGGCGATATTCGGGACGACCTGGTTACCGCAAAAAATTTTAATAAAGAGACAAGAAAAACAAAGTTTTTGTCGGCGATAGTTTTAGAAGAAGGATTTAATTTACAAAATAAGACAGTAAAGTTTTATTTAAATGAAGGGGTGGATTTACTAGCTCAGGATGTTAATCGCGTCTTAGATTATTTAGAGAGAGTTAAAAATAGTAAAAATAATGAAAAGGCAGGTGTCGATAACTTTGAAGGAAAGAAAAGGTGAATATAAAAGAAAGACTTTGGAGACTGAGATAGAAGTGAAGATAGGTTTAGACGGTAAGGGGATAAGTAATTTACAGACAGAAATTTCTTTTCTAAATCATATGTTTAATTTATTTGCCAGACATGGGTTTTTTAATCTTGAAATAAAAGCCCGGGGAGATCTTGAAGTAGATTATCATCATACTGTAGAAGATATAGGAATCTGTCTGGGTGAGGCTATTAAGAATGCTTTGCAAGATAAGAAAGGGATAAGAAGATATGGATTTACCATCTTACCGATGGATGAATCTCTGGTACGGGTGGCCTTAGATTTAAGTGGGAGAGGACAATTAATCTATAAAGTCCAATTTGAGCAGGAAAGAGTAGGTTCTTTTGAAGTTAGTTTGGTAGAGGAATTTTTTAGAGCTCTATCTTATCATGCAGGAATGACTTTACATATAAACTTGCTTTATGGTAAAAATTCTCATCATATCATTGAGGCCGTATTTAAGGCTTTTGGTCGAGCTTTAGATGAGGCAATCAAGCAAGATAATCGAATAGATGATATCCCTTCTACTAAAGGGATTATTGATTAGGAGAGTAGAGGGTTGAGTTAAATGTTAATTATTCCTGCTATAGATATTAAAGAAGGTAGATGTGTTCGACTCAGAGAAGGTCGATTTGAGGATGTGGAGATATTTTCAGATGATCCAATAAAGGTGGCAGCAAAGTGGACAGATAAAGGGGCGGAAATGCTTCATATAGTAGATTTAGATGGAGCTCGATATGGAAGATTGACAAATATTTCCATTTTGAAACAAATTATTAGAGAAGTTGATATCCCGGTCCAGGTTGGAGGAGGGATTAGGAATTATCGAGACGTAAAAAGTCTGATAGACCTCGGGGCAAGCCGGGTAATTTTAGGTACAATTCTTTGGAAAGATAAGGTCTTGGCCAAGAGATTATTTGATGAGTTTTCAGAAAAGATAATAGCAGGTATTGATGCCCGAGATGGGCATGTAGCTGTAGAAGGGTGGCAGAATATTACTTCTATCGATGCCCTGGATTTTGCGGGGGAAATGGAAAGATTAGGTGTTAGGCGAATAATTTATACTGATATTAAAAGAGATGGAACTCTTAAGGGACCTAATATAACGAATATAGAAAAGATGGTAAAAAATGTTAACATTCCCCTTATTTGTTCTGGAGGAATCGCTTCCTTAGATGATATTAAAAAATTAAAGAGATTTGAAACTAAGGGATTAGAAGGAGTTATTTTAGGTAAGGCTTTGTATAAAGGAACTATTTTATTAGAAGAGGCACTTAAAGTAGTCATTAGTGATTAGTGAATAGTCGTTAGTATATACCATAGCGTATAGCGTATAGTATATAGCGAAAAACGAAAAGCGCAAAACGTAAAGCTATAGCTCAAAATTTAAAGTTTGAATATATTGATTTTCATCTTTCTTATCTATCATGCTATATCGCAAAAATGGAAAACTAAAGAAACAAAAAAACAGAACTTAGAATTTAATACTGAGAAAAAAGTTTTGAGTTTTGAATTATGGTTTTTCGATTTTAGCTTTAAGCTTTTCGCTGTATAATGATAACTGATAACTGAAAACTGAAAAATTGTATTTGATACTAACGACTAACGACTATTCACTATATACTAATCAGGGTTTACAGAAAAGGAAATTTCTATACAACTAAAATAGCTTTGAAAAAAATAAAGGATGAGAAAGGAATTGATAATGCTTACTAAGAGAATTATACCCTGCCTGGATATAAAGGAAGGCCGGGTAGTAAAGGGAATTAAGTTTGTTGATTTAATAGATGCGGGGGATCCAATTGAACTGGCTTCATTTTATGAGAAAGAAGAAGCAGATGAACTGGTTTTTCTGGACATTACTGCTTCCTGGGAAAAGAGAAATATTATAATTGAATTAGTAAAAAAGACTGCGGAAAAAGTCTTTATCCCCTTTACTGTAGGGGGAGGGATTAGGAATCTGGAAGATATATATTGTTTATTACGGGCAGGAGCAGATAAAATTTCCATTAATACCGCAGCTGTTTTAAACCCCCTCCTAATTCAAGAGGCTTCTTTAAAATTCGGTAATTCTACTATTGTAGTGGCTATTGATGTTGTGAAGGTGGATTCTGATTGGGAAGTTGTGATTAATGGGGGAAGGACCAGGACCGGTTTAAGGATATTAGATTGGGCTAAAAAAGTGGAAAGCTTGGGAGCAGGGGAGATACTGCTTACCAGTATGGATAAAGATGGGACCAAAGAGGGATATGATATTGAACTAACCAAAATGGTCTCAGAAAATGTTAATATTCCCATTATTGCTTCTGGTGGTGCGGGAAAACCAGAACATTTATACGAGGTGTTAGTTGAGGGGAAGGCGGATGCCGCTTTGGCTGCTTCTATATTTCATAAAAAAGAATATTCTATAGCAAAAGTTAAGGAATTTCTAAAGCAAAGAGGAGTAGAAATAAGACTAGCGAGAGAGAAAGCAAAGGGTGAGAAGAATAATGAATAAAACTGAAGTTTTAAATCAAATAAAATTTAATAAAGAGGGGTTAATCCCGGTAATTATTCAGGACGAGAAGACCAACCAGGTTTTAATGTTGGCTTATATGAATAGGGAATCTTTGGAAAATACTTTAGAAGAAGGGAGAACCTGTTTTTACAGCAGAAGCAGAAGAGAATTATGGTTTAAAGGGAGTACTTCCGGAAATACTCAGTTGGTAAAAAAAATTGTTTTGGATTGTGATAATGATACCTTGTTA
>Ga0209979_1001674_pt1 | contig 23462 bp, 31 predicted proteins | sample AnhtaG_FD_183114 | JGI IMG/M metagenome (GOLD analysis project Ga0209979, IMG submission 183114) | Deep subsurface microbial communities from Anholt, Denmark to uncover new lineages of life (NeLLi) - Anholt_01485 metaG (SPAdes) (version 2) | ecosystem: Environmental > Aquatic > Marine > Oceanic...
GAAGATTGGCTGCTTCTAGGGCTAAGGCTGGGGCATAATATTACTCCTTTAGGGGACATTGACCTGAATATGGAGGTTAAGGTGGCCCAGTCAAAATGACTCAACGCCTTACCCCAGTATCTTGGGACACCTTGGTGCGAAAGCTACGCAATATGACTTTCGAAGGGCCCTACCGCGGTGGAAAGCACTATTTCATGCTAAAGGGTGATTTTAGGTTAACCATTCCTAATCCTCATCCTGAAGATATTGGTGTTCCTCTATTGAAGGAGATACTCAAGCGTGCCGGCATAAGTCGAGAGCAATGGTTGGCAGGTGGCAAACGAAACTAAGAGTCTGGAGGCAAAAATGGCAGCCAAAGGCAAGAAATTTGAAACCAAAACAAAGCAGCTAATCCAAGGAGTCCAGGTCAAGCAGCTAAGGTGGATACCTGACGAACGGGGAAAGCTGATGGAACTGCTCCGCTGCGATGACCCTATGTTTGAGAAATTCGGTCAGATATATATCACCACCGGCTACCCCGGCGTGGTAAAAGCCTGGCATTACCATCAAAATCAAGCCGATAACATGGTAGTGATTAAAGGCATGGCAAAAGTCGCCCTCTATGACCAGAGAGAGAATTCTCCCACCAAAGGGGTGGTCAACGAGTTTTTCATAGGTGAAGACAACCCCATGCTTATCCACATCCCTGCCCTTGTTCTCCATGGCTTTAAAGCCTACGGCTCCGAGCCTGCCTATGTGCTAAACACCGTCACCCAGCCTTATAATCACCAACAGCCCGATGAATCCCGCATCGACCCCTTCGACAATGATATACCCTACGATTGGGCCCTGAAGCAGGGCTAATAACCCCTAAGAGTGGGAGTTTATTAACGCAGATTACAAATGTGATAAAATGTGGCAAGTGAAGATGATGCTAATCTTAGCAGAGGGTGTTTAAAAATGTAGTGCGAGGCTTTAGCCTCGTGCACGACCCTAAAGGGTCGCACTACGAGAACCCTGGGGAAAAGCTTGTTAAAACTGGATGAGGCGAACCTAGTTTTGAATTTGGGGCAAAATTAAACGGCCTTTAATAGAGTAGGGGGTGATTGAAAATGTCTAGCGCATTAAAGGAGATGGATAAGGCTGAATTGGTTAATCTCGAACGACTGGCTCATCTACTGAAAGGTCTTAGCCCAGCAGAGTTTGAAACTCTGGAGTTTTTACTACAACCAGATCTAGCAACCGAGCTTAAACAAAGGCGACGTAAAGCAAAGGTAGAGCTTAAGGAAGGGAAAACTTTATCCAAAGTAGAGCTGTTTGTTGACTAACAGACCGACGTATACTGTCAAGTTTGCGAGCGCTGTTAAAAGCGATGTCCGTAAACTAGATAAGCAATTACAAAGGATAATCAAAGAGGAACATTTTGCTAATATTGAGAGAGACCCTTTTGAGGCTGTCCCTCTTCTTTATGAATTTAAAGGACTTTGGTCTTATCATCTTAATTATAAGGGAACTCAATATAGAATCATATATGAGATCTATCCTGAAGATCGAATTGCTCTAGTGATTATGATTGGAAGTAGAGAGGGACTCTACGAAGCTTTGAGACGGCGGGTTAAGTAGCTTTGGAGGCTTTGTTTAACACCATCAACTAACTTTACAAGCGTAGGAAAACTGATGAATCCCGCATTGACCCCTTTCACAACGATATACCCTACGACTGGGCCCCGAAGCAGGGCTAAACGTGAGGTTATTGAAATTGTTTATTGTCATTGCGAGCCGAAGGCGTGGCAATCTCATCGCAAACCTTTAGTGTTGTCTCATTGAGATTGCTTCGTTATCCCTCGCTTCACTCGGCATTCCCCACAATGACAAGGAAGAAATTCGAGGGTCACTAATCAAATAGATGGCACAGCTCATTGACTCAAGCCAGCCATCAAGTTAAAATGAAATAAAGAGGAAAGACATGGGGGATTGATGAATTATACCATTGTAGTGCGGCGATCGTTATCGGGACATTATATCGCTAGCTGTCCCTCTATTCCAGAATGTCATGCCCAAGGTGATACCTATGAAGAAGCCATTCAGAATGCTAAGGAAGCGCTTCAACTCTGTGTTGAATATATGCAAGAACAAGGGGAAAGGCTTCCTGAGGAAGTGGGCAGCGAGAAAGTATTGGTGTGAGCAAACTACCTGAGCTTAAGCCTGTTAAGCTCACCAGAGCTTTGGAGAGACTGGGATTTGAAAAAGTCAGGCAAAGTGGCGGTCATGCCATATATAAGCATAGCGATGGCAGATGGACTACAGTTCCTATTCATCCTGGGAAAGGCGTTGACCCTGATCTCTTGGGTGACATCCTGAAGCAGATAAAGGTAACGAAAGAGGAATTTCTGGCAGCTCTCGGAAGGGAAAAGAAGTAGCTCAGTTATGAAGATGACCTACCATAAGCAAGCGTGTAGAACCTGTTTAGGCTAAGTTTTAATAAGACACCTCACTATTCAGCCAAATTTCACACGAGGAATCTTAAATACAAATCAAATAAGCTGAAAAGGAATTGAGCACCATTCAGAGAATTGCCAAAAATATCGATATTGCTTTACTTTCATACCTCAGTAGGGGACAAGCCCCGACCCTACGAGACACTTACCACTCACCTAACCTCTCCCTTGAAGGGAGAGGAATAAGGTGAGGGTGAATGCAGTCGGGGTTCATCCCCGCCTTACCAAGGATTGTTTTGTCCCTATTGGGTCACATATAATATGGATGATGAATGTCATATTTATCAGTGCTGGCTATGTTGACTTGACACAGGAAGCGTGGAGAATTTAGCATAGCGAGGCAATATTGAAATTACCCATCTCTCTTGTCTTAAAAGTAATCAGCGAGGCTATAGATACACTCTTCTCCAGACATAAGCTAAAACGGGTTGTCTCTACCCCCCTTTACCGTAACGCCTTTTACCTCATGCTCAATACTGCAATCATGGCACTTTTGGGCTTTTTCTTCTGGATGGTGGTGGCTAGGTTTTATACCGAAGCCGAGGTGGGCTATAGCTCGGCCATAATATCAGCCATCAGTCTCATCGCCATAATAAGCCTGGCAGGATTAAATACCTCGCTCATACGCTTCCTGCCTCAGGCTGCCAGACCACAGAAACTGATAAACTCCTGCTGCACTCTGAGTGCCCTCATCAGCCTGGTAGTAGCCGCTATCTTCATTGCGGGGCTGAGCTTCTGGTCACCAGCCCTGATATTCATCAAGCAAAACGCTGTCTTTATCGCAGCTTTCATCATCTTCGCTTTGCTCTGGACACTATCGAGCCTGGTGGATTCTACCTTCATCGCCAGAAGGCGAGCTGGCTTCGTCTTATCCAAGAACTCCATCTACTCGGTGCTCAAAATTCCCTTGCCCATTCTCTTCGTTCTATTCTTCCGCACCTTCGGCATAGTTGCTTCCTGGGGTATCGCCATTACTATAGCCCTGGCTGTTTCCCTTTTTTTATTTCTGCCCAGAGTCCAGGATTCCTATAAGCCAGTGCCGACTGTGAATTTAAGCTTATTCAAGGATATGTGGCGATATTCCGCAGGCAATTACTTAAGCAATCTACTCTCAGCCTCTCCGAGGCTTATCCTCCCACTGATAGTGGTCAACCTCTTGGGCGCTGAGCAAAATGCCTACTTCTACATTGCCTGGATGATTGCCACTTTACTTTTTGCCATCCCTGCGGCTGTCGCCCAATCACTGTTTGCTGAGGGCTCTCACTTTGAAAATAAGCTGAGGGAAAATGTAATAAAATCCCTGAAATTCACCTCCCTGCTGCTAATTCCCGCGGTTATCATTCTTATTCTTGTGGGCAAATGGCTGTTGCTTGCCTTCGGGCAAAGCTATTCCTTGAATGCCTTAAGACTGCTCTGGATACTGAGCCTATCCAGCCTCCCGTTCGCAATTAACCATATTTACAGTGGCATACTGAGGGTAAAGAGCAGATTGAATGAATTGATGGCAATCTGGGGATTTATCGCCTTATCTGTGCTCGTGGTCAGCTATTTGATTATGCCGGCAGCTGGCATAGTAGGCATCGGCTATGCCTGGCTGGGTGCTCAGACTGTGGTGGCTATCTACGTCCTTGCCGCTAAGAAACTTCTACCGCCACAATAACTGTGACGTAGTTTAGGTAGATGGCTGACACCACAGCAGATATAATGAGCGAAGCTGGATTTATCAAAGAACATAGTCTTAAAATACAAGCTCCATAAGCATAAGAAGGAGTTTGAATATGTATAAAGCTGCAAAAACGCTGGGGCGAGAATATTTGGAGAAGAGTAAAAAGTGCTGAAAAACATTCTCAACGGTGAATCTATCAATATGCTATAATCCACCGAAAATGGTTTAACGATTTGGAGTAAGCGGGGACCAGATATTACAATTTCAAAGAGGAGGATCATGATTACCGATTACATTAATGCTGCTCTTGCTCAGGCTAAATATGAGATTATTAAGGATGAGGAACCATACTACGGGGAGGTACCTGGTCTGGCAGGTGTCTGGGCCACCGGGAAAACTTTGGATGACTGTCGCAAAAACTTGGCTGAGGTCATTGATGGCTGGATTGTGATCAGGCTAAAGAAGGGATTATCTATTCCCCAGATAGGAGAGCACAGGATAGAGGAGCTAAGGGAATTAGAAGTCCGTGTTTAAGCTCTCGCCAGTGTCCTGGTTGGATCTCATTAAACGGCTCCGTGTGAATATCATCGTCATCGGCGCTGGCTATTTTGGCCTGGTAGTTGCCTAAGGAAAGACACAACTGTAGTGGCAGGGTTCATCCCCGCTTGTCAAGGAATACCTGAGGCATTGCTTTATCCCGCTTAGTTTGCCTATAATTAGGCTTTGAATAGCAAATTGCCTAACACAAAATGAATATTATAATTATAGGCGCTGGATATGTTGGTTTGGTAGCTACCTGTCGCTTGGCAAACTCAGGCTACTCGGTGACCTGTGTGGAAACTAAATTCCGTGGACTCTGAGCTGCTGTAAAAGTATGGCAATTGCAATTTATAAAACCATCTCTAAAGTTGTAGAGGATGGCCTTTGTACCGGCTGCGGAACCTGCGTGGGCATTTGCCCCGAGGATTCTATACAAATGGTCAGAGATGATTCTAAAGGCATTTACCTTCCTCAGCTAGATAAGGAAAAGTGCAACGAATGTGGAATTTGTTTGAGGGCTTGCCCTGGGCATGAGGTGGATTTTCAGATGCTAAATAGGCAGATATTTGGCAAGGAGCCCGGGGATATTCTGCTTGGGAACTATCTTAACTGCTACACTGGACATGCTAGAGAGTATAACATTAGATATAACTCTGCCTCTGGAGGTCTAGTAACTGCACTCCTTATTTTTGCTCTAGAACAGGGCATGATTGATGGTGCTTTGGTGACCAAGATGAGCCGGGGAAATCCCCTAGAGCCAGAACCTTTTATAGCCAGAACCAAAGAAGAGATAATCTCTGGCTGCAAGTCTAAATATTGTCCAGTGCCGGCAAACATAGCATTAAAGGAAATTCTTCAGTGCGATGGGAAATTTGCCGTTGTTGGACTTCCCTGTCACATTCATGGCATAAGGAAAGCAGAGGCGCTTGATAAGAAATTGAAGCAACGCATTGTTCTTCATTTTGGCCTCCTCTGCTCCAGCAATCGCACCTTTTTGGCTACTGAGTACATGTTGCGCAAAGCAGGAATTAACCCCAAGGAGATTGCTGAGTTTGACTACCGAGGTGAGGGGAGTCCAGGTCAATTCGTAGCTACGCTAAGAGATGGCAAAAGGTATTCTCTCCCATTCCTCGAATATTATGTTAAATTAATGCGGTCATTCTTTTTCCCTATGCGGTGCACGCTGTGTAATGACCATAGCTGTGAATTATCCGATATTTCCTTTGGTGATATAGGCTTACCTGAGTTCCAACACGATTCACTAGGTGTATCCTCTGCGATCTCCCGAACCAAAATCGGTGACCGCTTTTTGAGGGAGGCCACCTCGGCTGGAGTGATAGAGCTGAGCGGTGTGGATAGGGATAGGTTGGTGCAGTCCAAAATAAATGCATTCTATCGCAAGAAAAGGGACCTGAAAACTCGGCGCAACCTATTCAGGTTGCAACACAAATCAATTCCTAACGATGCCACCAGGCTCCTAAGTCCAGATTTTCTATCATTAATCTACGCCATTTTTCTCTATTCAGAGATGTATATCTCAGCAAGGCGGCGACTGTGGGGCTTAATCAGCCCACTCGGCACAATTTCAAGATGGGGGAGTAGGCTTTTGGGCAAGGGGGAATAAAGAGCAACTTAGCTATGAATCTTGCTTGATGGCTCTAATAAGCCACGTAACGATTCGCCGAACGAGTAAATCGAGGCTCTAAATTCTTCTACCTTAGATTTCAGCATCTGCCGTATACTTTCCCTGTTCATCCACAAATCGTCTACTTTATTAATTAGTTCAGAGAAAGTTACTGTCCTCAAATCACAATAGTATTTCTCCAAGCCAGTCATTTTCATGACCGCTGGAGTCTTATATCTGAAGTCTATGCTTATTGTAGGAACGCACATAGAAATGGCAGCGATATTGGCATGCAGCCTCCCGCCAATAAATAGGTCGCATTGACCAATGATTCCGTATAGCTCTATGGCATCATAGTTGTTCTCAATGGGCACGATTCTATCCTTATGTTGCACTCTTCCATATACCTCTTTGATTGCACTTATATCGTCTTCCCCACCTCCCACTTTCGCTGCCAGCCCCCATCTATTACTCACATCGGGTGGCCATAAGAAATAGGGTACCAATATTACATTACCATTGAGATTTGTAACCAGATAATCAGCCGCCTCAGCGATTAGCTGGTTGTAACTTTGCCCACCGGTCAAATACCGGGACGAATAGAAGCTTAGCGGTTGGCTTACATGAATACAAATCAATGGTCTTCCAGCAACGTCTATGCCCTCCTTCTCCACTATGCTTCTTACCGTTTCTGAGGGAGCCAAGGGACAAGCAAAAGCCATATCGGGGATAAGGAATATGCGACATTCGTCTATCCCGGTTTCAGCCAAATATCCGTAAGTAGTCTCCTCCCTTGCTGCTATTAACTTGGCTCTCGTCAGAACCCATCTTGCCAGTGGCCTACGCCAACCACTAAACGGACCCATCGATGAGGGGAATACCACAAACGGTTTTCTAGGTAGCGTAACAAGCAGCATCTTGGCAACGAATTCGAGAAACGCCAAATTCGTGCTGGCGACAAATGCATCACCGTAAACTCCGATAACTAGATCAGTCCGAAAACATTGCCGCAGTAGTGCCCATGCTGCCCCAGCATCGCCTCTTGCCCGTCTAACTATATTCAAATTAAAGCCAAACCTGCCATAGCGCCTGCGGTCTACTTCCGGATAGATAGAAAGGATAGTAAACTCAGCATCGGGGAAAATCTCTGCTAGCAACTTTAGCGTAGCCACAGTTATGGCATGTGTTCCAATGGCTGCCATTTCAGTAGTGCCATCGACAAATATCCTCATCATACTTCACACCTCCGTTAGCAAAGCCCCTGTGTTCAGAAGAGCGTCTCGTATTCCTTGGTGATTTTTACCACTGCAAAGTCCTCGGCGCTATTTCTCCCTGCCAAAGCCAACCTTGTGGCAAAGCTCGGCTCGCTCAGGAATCGCAGCATCGCCTCCGCTAGCACTGTTTCATCGGCCACCGGAACTAGAAGTCCGTTTACCTCATCTGTGATAATTCCATCAGGGCGGAGGGACAGCGGGTAGAAATAACGGGATGGGATTCCGCAGCAGCTAACGAAAATAGTGAAAAATTCCTTTTAACAACCATGTAACAGAGAATTTTAAGTTGCGCACCGGCCTTAAGATACTATGCTTATCACTCGGATAAAAGCCTATTTTCGCTATGACATTTTGCCATAGATATTCTTTTCTTAAATAGAATTCAGCATAGGCTTTATCTTGCCATCGTAACAGGTCTTGACTTGATAATGTTTCCGTTCTGGACACTGCATTTTTATTATAATCGTAATCTTGCCAATTCCCGTCTACAATTAACTTCTTCTCTGTAGCCTCCTTATAAAAATCAGTGCCTGGTATCGGAGTAGCTATGGAAAAGGAAACATGCTCGGGATTTAATTTTTGGGCTAAGTTTATGGTCATTCTTATTGTGTCCTCTGTTTCCCCTATGTAGCCTAACATAAAGAATACGTGAGTATCAAAATCTAGTTCTCTCGCCCAAGGGAGCGTTTGGATGGCCTGGGGGATTGTTATATTTTTATTCATATTCTTCAGGATTAGCTCACTTCCTGACTCAACACCAACCTCAACCGCATAACATCCAGAATCTCTCATGATTTTTAATATTTCTCTATCTAATGTATCTACTCGAGCGAGGCACCTCCATTTGAAGTTTATGGCAGTACTAGCTATTTCGGAACAAATCTCTCTTATCCAGATTGTATTAGCAGTGAATAAATCATCAGGGAAATAGATATTCCTAATCCCAAACCTATGGTACACCTCGACCATTTCCTCAACTACATTCTGAGGGCTTCTTTGCCGATATTTTCTGTGCCAGAGCGAGGCATTACAACAAAAGCTACAATTGAAAGGGCAACCTCTGCTAGTCAGGATTGTGGTACATGGAACTATTTTTGCCCCTATTCCCTTACCATATCTTTTAATCTTCATTAAATGCCTAGCCGGAAAGGGAACATCATCCAAGTCTGATATAAAATCTCTCCTCGGAGTTAACCTTACTTCCCCTTTGTCTAGGAAAGCTATACCTTTAATCTTACCAGGGTCTTGCCCCTTTTCTATTCCCCTCACCAGCTCTAAGACAGTAACCTCTCCTTCCCCGATAACAACGTAATCAACTTTCATATCTTCTAGCGTCTCTTTAGGTAATACAGTGGCATGGGGCCCGCCGGCTATAGTGATTATTTGAGGAAATTTTTCTCTGGTTTTCTTGATAACCTCTTTTGCTTGCAAATAGAGAGGAGTAAATACAGTTATCCCTATTATATCGGGGTTATATGGTTCAATTTCCTGTAAAGTGCTGGTGACATTTTTCTTCTCTAGTAAAGCGTCTAAGATATTCACATTATACCCTGCTTGCTCAAGCACAGAGGCTATATACCCCAGACCTAATGGAGGATAATCGACCACCAGATTAGCACCAGGGGGGAAGAGCAAAAGAACCTTCACCGCTGGACTCCAATATCAACTTGGAAGCACCGATGAGGAAAGTTGCATAGTAATTGACGAATGCCTACATTACCCCATTTTGATACATAAGCATCGTATATTCTTTTTCTATAGTCCATCTTTAACCTCCATCGCCAGGCTCATTCGGAGACATTTTCGTCACCAAGACAGCATAAGTTTCAGCAAGCTTCCCCAAAATCGGCTTGGTCATGGCCAGACTGAGTCCCGCAGCCTTAAGTTCACCTTCTAAATCGCTAGGTTTAACAGTGTACCACTCTTGCACTTTACCCCTAAGGCGGTTCTTTATCATTCTAAATATCCCCATTAGTGAACTGGGGTCGTGATAGAATAGTATCAGCCAATTAGTAGTGACTCTGCTCATCTCCCCAAGAACTTTTAGCCTAATTTGAGGTGGAAGGAAACCCATAAAGCGCAGCGAAACAACACAATCAAATACACCATCGCTGAATGGTAGTTCCTCAGCGTCGCAGACGACAAATTCGACCTTGCTATCCATCCCAGTTTTGCCCCTGGCTACGCTAATCATACTCAGAGATACGTCAGCGGCAACAACATTATGCCCATTCTCGGACAACAAGCGACTAAGTCTCCCCGTCCCACAGGGAAGGTCTAAAATCCTACTATCGTCGTTTATGGACAGCATCTCTAGCAGGTTTACCGCTGCGCTTTTCTCCCGCCAATCTACAAATCTGCCCAGTGGTGAGGCAAACCTTTTCGCCTCGTATTGCTGTGCTATGCTGCTAACCAGATAGGCTTCTTTAGCTCGATACTTCTTCATCCTTCATCTCATGCCACAGGTTTACGTACCTGTTAGCAACGTGAGCGATGTCATAATTGCGGCAGACAAACTCCCTAGCCTTAGCTCCCATTGCTCTGCGTAGCTCATCATTGGCAGCAAAGTCCACAATGAAGTCAGCCATGTCGTCTTTTGAATGTGCCACGTAGCCTCTGCCTCGATTGACCAACTCTCCAGTGTCAGCGATGGTAGTGGTTACTACTGGGACTTCATATGCCATACACTCCAGCCAGGTCAGCGGTGGAGTCAGTATTGCATTTTTAGCCAGATATGGCGATAGCAATATATCAGCGGCATTGACATATTTAAGGAAATACTCATTGCTTTCAGTGCGAATGACATTGACTCTGTCTCGGCTGAACCTCGTAAACTCTTCTTTGAAATGACCATGCTTGAAACAGAATATGAAGTGGCAGGAGTCTGACTTGTTCAAAACCTCTAAGGCTACGTCCATTGAATAACGAAACTCCTGAAATGAGGTTTGTTGCAGGAATCCTGTCCAGATGACCAGCGTGGACTCAGGACTAATGCCCAGTTGTCCCCTCACTACCTCTCGTTGTTGCGGGCTGCGTCTCAGGTCTGATGTAGGTACTCCCCAGGTGATTGCTTGAGAAAGATGCTTGTCTGATATTCCTATCTCCTGCAGTTTCTGCCTGAGTGGTTCGGTGGTCGGCACTATTTTGGTAAAAGCTCTACCCAGGAGTTTCAGCATTACTCTGTAGCCCGGGAAACCAGGGTAGTAACCCCCGACGAGAGCACTTAGAGGCAGTTTTAGCCCACTGAGAGGCAGCAGCAACATTGCCGGACCATAATTATCCCTCAACTGGATAATGTCCACTTCATACTTGCGGCAGAGCTCTTTTATCTCCTTAACAGCCTTCATAAAAGATAAGCTCTGACTTACATAGCTGGTGTAGAATCTGCCGACTGAGTCAGTACGTTTTGTCCTCAGGCTAGGGAATGGAACCGACTGCATACGGTGAATCCAGACATTAGGCTCGTAGAACTGGGTGCCGTAGTTAGTATACTCGAGGGAAAGAATATGGATCTCATTTAGCCTCGGGCTGATATGTTTTACGAGCTCAAACCAGAAATTCTTGTCCCCGCTGCTTCTAGCGTGGTAATAGCGGCTACCCACAAGCAATAACTTCACTCATTCACTCCTCGTTGCTTAAGCACCAATAGATATTATATCTGTTATTATAATAGACCTGCTCAAGACTATCACCAAGCTCAACTTCCTGGATATAATAATCGTATTTTTCTATCCCGTACTTAACCTGATACCAGAGTCTATCATGGTCGTCAAATATGATAACTGACGGTACTGATAGACTGATGAGTGACTCGGGATATAGATGGTAAAATTGGGACTGGCGCAAAATAGCTGATTGATATGGATTATCAAGGTCAGGGACAAGGTGCCCGCCTATTATTTGGCTAGAGGTATTGTTGTTCACAAACTCAGATGCAGAAACTGTCTCGTCGCTGTTAATAAAAAGCGAAGATTGATAATAGACTGTGGTTAAGTTAAACAATGCCAGGAAAATTAGAGCAAGGAGAAAACTATTTTTTATAAGCGGCTGCTTGATTCTCTCGACTAATCTCACCAGCAAGATAGAGGCAACAAGCAGAAAGAAGAGGAAATAGCGGTCATGTAGCTGACCCGATTTGAGGAAAGTGATGTCTATCAGCGTCATTACTACAGGGGCGACTAAAAAGGCAGTGTAGGTTATTAACAGCCTCTGGCTATGCGCTACTCTATTGAGCCATTGACGGACTAAATAGTAAATCGAGCCAATGGCGAAAACTCCTAGCACAATAAGCCTCATCCGCGGTGCCCAATAGAACACACCATAAAGCCGTTTCCAAGCTTCCACTATAATAATATCCACAAAAGTGATGCCTATTGTGGGTGCTGTTGGCATTGTCGGCACAGTTGGCACAGTAGTTGCCAATCCAGCTACACTCTGCTGGAAGGGGCTGGCATAAAGAAATGACCAGGCTAACCAACAGACTATAAGAAGGGGAATTGGCTCGGTTAATATATTTTTGCCTCTAACTAACCCGATTCTCAGCAGCCAGGCAAGACCAGCGGCGGAGAGAACTATAAATGCCGTGGTGGGGTGGGATATAATGACATAGGCAAAGAGCAGGATGGCAGTGACCTTCCAACAAGAGCCAGTCCTTTCCAAGGCTACTAAAGTCAGTAATCCAATAACGAGTCCAACTGATTGTGGAGAGACTTGAAACTGCACATATACAGTGACAAGCACAGCTATTAGTAATGCCCAGCGGTAATTCTTTGAGGGCAAGAAAGTCTTGAAAAATAGCCAGATAGCTAGAAAAGTAATAGCACTGGAAAACAAGGGATAATACTTGGCAAACCCTAATGGAGCTACATTTGTTATCTGGAAAATTGATGATAGCAAGATGTGATACCCAGGGAAGCTCACCGGGTAGTATTTAAATAAGTGGGGTAAGGTCTCGGCTGATGGTATATGACCGCTCAGCATTATCGGTGTGGCTTCGAAAATGTGCATATAGCTCCCCGGAGCATAGGGGTATTTAAGCAACATAGTCGTGATATTCCATATGAGCATACAAAAAAGGAGGGATTTGATGAAGAATAGCCTCCCACTATCTCTATTGATGCCTTCCAGGAGCGAAAACAAGCAGAGTGCAAAGCCAATCCAGAAGAGAGGTGGCAATAATTGAATAAGTCCAAATTCGTATGTGGCTGAGATATAGTTGATAGAATATCCAGCACAAGAGGCTATGGAGATGGCAAGGCCGAGGAAAAAGAAGAGCAGAGATAGCTTTCTCCTTGCCGGCGAGTGCAGATTTGCTTGCTGACGATAGTCAGTCAACGATTTGGCAAAATTCGGGCTAGGCATTCTTGATTCCCCGGCAAACCAGCTCTAAGTAGCGCGATGTGAACTTCTTAGGTGAGAAATGTCGTTGGTAAATATCTTTTATTTGCTCCCGGCCTGGACGAGCATTTCGGAATTTAATCATAGCATCCTTTAAATGTCCCGAATCATACACAAAGCCCTCGCCCTGAAACCCAGCAATTTCTGGCAGGCCTCCCATGTTGGAAGCTATCACTGGCGTTCCCCTTGATAAGGCTTCTAATGCTACTAGGGGGCAGTTCTCTAGCCACAGTGATGGTATGACTAAAGCATTGGCATGACTGAGAAGAGAATCAACTCTGCTCCGTTCACACCAGCCCAAAACGTAAATTATATCTCCTAAACCTTTTTTCTCCACATCAAGCCGCAAATGCTTTTCTAATGAGCCGGTGCCAACCACAACAAGCTGGGCGGCTATCTCCCTCCAGTTGCTCTGGAACACCTCTACCAGTTCTGTGATACCCTTATCTTTCTCTAGTCGGCCTAGATAGAGAAAGTAGCCTGTAAATTCAGCGGGTGGAATATTCTCAGGGGGAGACGGGATAAAGTTGGGAAGTGTAACGAAGGGCATCCCGGTGGCCGAAGCGAGTATAGAGCTAACACACTTACTGGGAGCTATGACTAAATCTATATCCTTGATAGCTTTTCTGAGGGTATTGCCATGCCGCCAGATCTGGGGTGGCCGATGATAACGAAGGGCACAAAGGGCACAAGAGCGATTATCATGACACACATATTGCCCATTCTTTAGCAGGTCATTTCGCTGGCAAACAAGCCAGTAATCATGAGCAGTATATACATTTAGATATGAGCCTCGCTTTTTTAGCAAGTCGTAACCTAAAAGGGAAATATTATGATGATGTACTACATCCGGCGAGATTTCTTTCAATAACCTGTCAAATTCCTTCGAGAAGTAGCCAGACTTGCCTCGTAGATATACTAATAAAGGCTCCAATCTGCCTCGAGGTGAGCGCAACGGATGGATGTAGACCTGCCCAGGCTCGATGCTGACATCCGATATTTTGCCCCGCTTTACTTCGTAGGCATCAAGACTGAACATCACATGGACTTCATGTCCCTGCCTGGCTAGCTCATCAGCAAGATACTTAACATGATTGGCGTCACCACCAATATGATAGGGTGGGTAAAAGGTAGTGGTCATGAGAAATTTAAGCTTTTTCATCTCAGTGAGTCCGCTCCATTCCGTGGAGGAGACAATTATTCACTATCTTAAATACATACCTCAAGGCTAAATCAAAATCCTCAGCCAAGTCAGCCTTGACACGCTGAATTGACCCGCCATAAATGCACAAATAATCAAAAGGGGCTACCACACCTATTGTCTGGATTCCTCGCTCACACTGCGTTTTCATCCTATCTTTTGATAGATATACATATAGCCCAGCGGTATCAAATTGAGAAAGCTTGTGTATGAACCTTCATGCTTCGAAATCTAATCTGGAGCTACCGACAATAACTCCCTGAACAACGAATTATATTTCCCTGCAACATTACCCCAATTATATTCCTCCTCTATCCTTCTAATCTGCCATTCTTCAATTTCTTTTAAATCTATTTCACCATTTTCAAGCATCCCAATACACTTCGCCAAATCGTCCGCATCCTTAAAATATATCCCGCCGCCCTGCAACACTTCCCTGTGGAAAGGAACATCGTAGCTCAGTATGGGTCTTCTAAATGGCATTTGCTCCAATAAGGAGGGATTAGTGCCACCCACTTCGTAAGCGTGGATGTAGGCGTAACAGTTCTTTCTTAAGATACCCAGCACTTCTTTATCATATATCGGACTTAGGAACTTTATCTTTGGGTTTTTATCTCTTAATTTAAACAGATAGCTTGTGTATTTGTCTTTTTCGTTGAAGTTGCCCACGATAACGATTTCCTTATCTGACCTGGCTTTCTTAAAACCTTCTATCTCCCTATGAAAATTGTTCTCAGCCACTATTCTACCCACGGTTAAGTAGTATCCTCCTGGGGATAAGCCAAAGCCCTTTAGAATTTCATCTTCTCTCTCTGTAGAAATATTTGAATTGAGTAATTCTCTAGCACCGTAGGATATATATACTACATTCTTTGCCTGATAACTTTCCTCAAGATAAGCTTTAATTTCCCTTGAGTCTGCAATGACAGCGTGTGACAGCTTAACAGCCAGCCGCTCCATCAGCCTCAGATGCCAGGATGTCAATACGCAGAGGGGTTTCCAGCCTAAGGAGAAGTATGGTCGCCTTATTACCAGGCGTTTCCACTCTATTCCATCAATATTCACGATTACTTTTTTTCTAAGCAATCTGGGAATAGCTGCCGCTAAAGCAGCATCTGGAGCTGCATAATATATCAATCTGATTCTGGGGCATCTTAGGAGAAGATGGAAGGTTGCTAAAATGTCATTTATGGTGGGGATTGTGAGGGTCTTGCCCTGGATAGACGGAGTGTGGATCCTGATAACTCCATTATATTCATCTCTGTGAAACTTATGGGACTCACAGGTAACATAGACCTCAAATCCCAAATTTGTTAACTTCTGAGATACTTCCTCAGCAAAAGTTTCCGCTCCGCCATACTTTGCGGGTATGCCCCGCGAACCTACAATGGCTATTTTCAGCGCTTCAGCCATAACCCTCCACCCTCTATATCTAACATCTCATTTGTCGACATTATTATGACTTCATCTGAACTATATTTGATTGTCACGCCCCCCTTTTGCTATGAAGCTGCTTCACGGAGTTTACCCTGAGCAAGATTCTTCCCCTTCACTTCATTAGATTCTGGAAGCCATCTACTCAAGCGTTTGAGCACTATTTAAGGCTGGTAAAGCCGACTCTCCAGCCGCCTAAGAGCGATATTCCTTCAAACTCTCATTAACTTAAGTTCCTTAACAGGCACATTGACCATCCTCTTGACTTCACCCGATTTTATTGCCTCATCAATTGCCTCTGATACCTCAGCAGTGAAGTATTTCTCTCCACACTGCTGACAGATGCCCACTGGCACTTCTTCTAGGATGTATAATTGCCCCTCCCATCGAAATTCCAACTCAATACTCTTCTCTACCACCTCACCACCACAGAAGTAACAATCGCCATAATCATGCTTCATTTCTATCACCTCGCTTTGCTCTTGTTCTTGGGCCTATCCACTTGGGAGGCTTCGGTGTATAAACGGTGATCACCAAAAGCCACTCTTTCCTTGCCCGCCCACAAACGATATGGATTGGCTTTCCTCCTGAGTATCCTAATACTAAACAACTTGCACCTCTTGGATCGTGCGGGTAATCTTCCAAAGTCTCACAGCTCATCAGAGCTTCCCTAATTTCCTTTAGCTCAACGGCTTCCTACTGACGTTCTTTGTGAGCATGCTCTGTGAGCTGGAATTGGTTTTTGCCAGCCATCTCTCGGATCCAATTGACTTTCATTAGAGATATTCTACTTCATCCTTTTATCTCGCAACTCTTTTCTTTACTAAATATAGAAGATTCTGGAAGCCATCTTTCCACCCCCGCAGCTTTATTTTGCCAACCCGAGCTTTATATTGGATAGGCATCTCTCTCCAGCGACATCTGGCAAAGTGGCAAGTCTCTAGTTTAAGCTCTTCAGAGAACGACATCTTATCTGATTTTAGCACCAACCTACCCAGAATATCTTTTCTGAATACCCACATACCAGATTGGGAATCTTTAAGATTTAGGTGAAACAAGAGACGAGCGGCTAAGTTGCGCACACTATTTCCAATTCGGTTGCGGAGAGACATGGCGTCTTTTTCCATATAGGCGAAGCGGTTTGTAGTAATGAAGTCCAAGTTTTCGTCTTGAAGCACTCTTACAAATTCAGGTATGTCTTCTACGGGGTAAGTCAGGTCAGCATCAGCAGTAGCAATTATATCTCCGGTGGCATAAGCAAAGCCTATCTTGTAAGCTCGACCATAACCTCGCCTTGGCTCAATAATCACTTCAGCTCCAGCCTTCGTCGCGAGCTCCCTAGTTCTATCCTGAGAATTGCCGTCCACTACCAAAATTTGGACATCAAATCCCATACTGCATAGCTCTTCCTTGGGAATAGCCCGAATTACACCTTCTATACCCTCTTCCTCGTTTAGTGCCGGTATAATGATACTAATCTTGCTCATCATTGCCTAGGTCAGTAATTCATCTTTACTCAAGATAACTTTTACTGCTTGCCTGACAGCCTCATCCGAACTATATCTGGTTGCCACGCTCCGCTCGCAATGACATTGCTTCCAACCCAAGTTTTTCATCTTAGTTATGTCAAACCTGACCTGAGGGACATCGCCTTTCCAGCCACGATTGCCACCGGTGTAATTAAACTTTACCCTAGATAAGCCTACAGCTTCAACTAGTATACTGGCAATGGCGGTTACACTAGTTACAAGCAAGTTATTTCTGGCTGGTTATGGGATAAATTAGCTCAAGGTTTAACGCCTTTATCAAAGCCTCAGCGTCTTTGACCGTTTCCTTAGCCACCTCTTCCGGGGCTTTGTCCCGGGTATGCTCATAATTTTGCTCCCTCACCTTGTGAAGCCAGTCCAGTGATTTATGACTCCATTTCTCCATAGCCTGTTACCTCCTCAGGGGATAAAATTTCGATAGGCCTATAGCCTAGCTTTAAATTTATGGCATTTACCGCTCTTTTAACTTTTAAGTTTACCATGTGCCTATAATTCCATGAAATAAGAGCATCAAGTTCGTAAACTACCGGAATAGCAATATGTCTGGCATCATCTCTAAATCTTTCAGGCATTATACCTTCTTGGATATAATCCTGAGCCAATTTGATGGTTTCTTCCGTTTCGGTCAACAAAGGTAATCCAACCTCCCCAATAATACTTATGAGACCATCCCTCACATCCTCAGGGGCTTTGCTAATCTCTGCCACCACCAAGGGCGAGATAAATGCCTCCAGTGTTGCCTTCCTTACCTCTTCTATCAAGCTCCTCGTTATTTCTATCCTCCTCGGGTCGTCAAAGTCAAACAGGCTGCCAAATATTGAAGTATCAAGGTAGAGCTTTAATCTTCGTCTCATCAAATCCCCTCATCCTCTTTTAAGACCTATCAAGCTTGTATGGTTAGTATATCCCTTATTGCTTGCCTGACAGCCTCATCTGAACTATATCTGGGCTTCCAACCCAGCTTTTTCATCTTAGTTATGTCAAACCTCACCTGAGGAACATCGCCTCGCCAGCCACGACTACCGCCAGTGTACCTAAGCTTCACCCCTGACAAGCCCATAGCCTCAACAACCATGTTGGCGATGGCAGTTACCTTAGTGGAGGAATCAGAACCGAGATTGAGCACATTCATCCGCTCTTGAGAATGCTCAAGACCAAAGAGAATGCCATCAATGCAATCATCAATATAAAGATAAGGTTTCTCCTGGGTGCCATCTCCGAGTATCTCCAGCTCCTCAGGATTCTGCTTTAGCTTGTTAATGAAATCAAAGATAACGCCGTGGCGGGCTCTGCTACCGACAACGTTGGCGAAGCGAAAAATCCAGGCTTGCATATCAAACAGGTGACAGAAGGCAGAGATGAATCCTTCACAGGCAAGCTTGCTAGCGCCGTAAAGTGATATGGGCAGCAAAGGACCATAATCTTCACTAACGGCCTTTAGGCCCGCTTCGCCATAAACCGTGGAGCTGGAGGCGAAGACTATTTTACTGATTTGGTTTAGCCTCATAGCCTCAAGGAGGTTATAGGTGGCCAGCATTCCTTGCTGTAAATCAAGCTTAGTATTTGTTATGCCTGCCCTGACATCAGGGTTGGCAGCTAAATGGAAGACTATGTCGTGGTCAGCGATGGCTTTGTTTAAGGTATCAAAGTCAAGCAAATCGGCTTGGATGAAGCGAAAATTGCGGTTGCCCCGATGGTGCTGGATAAATTCTTTCTTGCCGGAGCTGAGGTTGTCATAGACGGTTACCTTGCCTAGGCTAATCAAGCGGTCAACGAGGTGGCTGCCAATAAAGCCAGCACCTCCGGTGATGAAGTACCTGGTTAACCCGCTATTTGACATCTACCGTTTGCCTCACTGCCCCATCTGAATTATATCTGGGTGCCATGAGGTTGCTTTGCACTGCCGCAATGGCAGGAGAAGGCAAGCCTATGGCTTCAGTACTACAGTTGAACCTCACCCGCGGCAATGGGTCATACTCTAATGCTTTCGGAAAGAGCTTCCTCCAGGTTAATCCAGCCTTCTTGAAGGGCTCTAAGAACTCGAATATAGTGAAGCTCAAACATCATCTCGTCAGCCTTGAACTCTTCCCTGACCTTCTTCTCCAAGAGAGCGAGTTTACCGGGGTCAAGCCCACTTTCTACTTTTAATCTCTCCACATCAAACATTTTGTTCACCTCTTTTCCTAGATCTCCGGGGGAGCCAAAATCTCAATAAAGCGAAGCCCAAGCTTATTATTGATATAGTTGACTAAAAGGCGCGTCCTCTGCTTGACTAAATGCCTGTAATTCCAGCTAACCAAAATGTCTGCTTTACCTATCACTGCTGTAGCAAGGTGAATAGCATCAGCTAAATACCTTGGAGGCACAACTCCTTCATCAGCATATTTCCTGGCCAAATCTTTGACCGGCTCGGTGATTTTAAGTATTTCAAAGTTTTGCGTGAGTGCAAGTAGCTGTTGCTTCAATTCTGGCCTCGCCTCACCAAGTTCCTCGATTGTAAGTTCAGAACAAAGCCTTTCATGTCCACTCAGCTTCGTCCAAAATTCAATTGTCAGTTCCATCCGCTCAGGTGCTCTCTCATCGTAGTAAGCACTAAATACCGCAGTATCTAAATAAAGCCTCATCTAAACTATATCAAAGCTTCCAACCTGTGTTTCCCATGTTAATTATACCATAGCTTAACTAGAGAACATTGGCTATATGGCAAATTGTCATTCTGCCCAAGACCCGATAATGAGATTCTTCGCCGGGCTCGTTTTGAGCGAGATTCTTCCCCTGCACTTCATTCAGGGCTTCGGCTCACACGCTCAGAATGACACAAAGCGAAGGGCTCGCAATGATGGCTGCTTCGGCTCACCGCAATGACAAGAGAAAGCAAGCTATTAATTACCTATCTGACGGGGAGTTCTCTAACACGAATTCTATAGTCTTCTATCACCACAATAGAACCTCTATCCAAGAAGTCTTTTATGCGAGGTAAAGAGAAGGAAAGTAAGGAATTAACACGATCTAAAGAAGGGTCTTTCAAACGGAAAATTATCACCGAGGGCTTTTTATATCTTATGTGGCTAAGATATCGCCGAAATCTAAATCAGTGGTTACTACGACCATATCATTTTCAGCGGCATACTCTAGTATTTCCCTATCCTTAGATTTAGCCATTCCCAATTCATTGGCTCTAGTCGCTTCGTGTCCCATATCCTGAAGAAAATTCACTGCCTTGGGAGATAATGCCATGTCAACCAAAAATCTCATCTCACAGGGTTACCGGAAGGGATTTTTCGGAGACCGTCCAGGAGGCATATTCCAGGGCTTGCTCTATATCCTTCTCTTCAAGCTCAGGATAGTCTGCTAGAATCTCTTTACTGGTTTTACCATGAGCGACCAACCTGACTATTAAGGATACGGGTATCCTCAAACCTCTAATACAAGGTTGCCCCCCCATGACTTCTGAGTCTATAGTGATTCTCTCCAGGTTTATCTGATTCCCCACTTTCTTTCACCTCCAAACTAGCCTAATTCAGTTCTATCAAGTCTTATTATTTCACCCGCGTTTAGGTAATGTTTCTCTTTTAGTCGCTGAACTCCAATTATAGCATCTTTATAGCCCATCAGGATGAGACCACAGCTTTCAGCTTTCAATCAGCACAACGTCCTTTATGGCATGCCTCGCTGCCTCATCTGAGTTGTATCGAGTTGCCATGCTCCTCCCGTAATGGCACCCCTTCCCCGGTGTTTTTCGTCCTTGCTGTATTATACCTTAACTAGGGGGCGCTTGCTATATAGGAAATTGGTACTATGCTCTATAAGCGAAACATTTGCCTCTGATTTCACGGACCTTTGTCTTCAGCATTGCTTGCTCCCAAAAGGTCAATCTGGCATAGCACTCAATATGCAGCTTTGATGGGGAAGGCAAGAGGGACTTTAGTCGATAGTCAAGAGTCATTAGTCGGCAGTCAATTGAGTTCGTTGAGATGGTCGAGATTGATTGTAATTCGACAGTTTGGAATTTTCCAAATTCCTTCTTGTTTAGTGAACAGTAACCTTAACTTGATAACCCAGCCTGGAGAGATAGTTGTAGCAATCATCCCAAGACAAACCAAACTCCCTGACATCAGCAAGCCCTAAACGGTCTAGAATATCTCTTATTAGTTCAAAATCCTTTTCATTATATTCGGCTTCACAAATCATGTCTTCCGCCCAATCAACGATCTGTTTGAGGCTGACAGAGCGATTGAGATAAGCTAATATTTTGTTTGCTACATCCTCTTTGCTAACTTTCATGTCCGCTATATCAAGACAATAAGCCCATGCGAAATGTCAACCAGCGAATTGCATCCTGCTTACTATTTCCCTTTGTGCTTTTCTATCCATATCTGCTTGCCATGCTCCCCTTTTGCTATGAAGCTGCTTCGGCTCGCTCGAAGTTTTGGCTCACCACGAGATTGCCACGCCTCTGGCTCGCAATGACAAGGAAGGGTGGCTCACCACAATGACAGGAGAAGGCAAGCCCATGGCTTCAAACCCTCAGTTTAACTTCTCCCGCGGCAATGGGGCGAGCTAACAGCCTAGCTTCATGGAAATCCTTCATAATCTCATCAATCTTCCTTGAAATCTCTGGGGTGAAATACGCCTCTTCACAATGCTCACAAACATAAGCTGGCACATCTTTGATGGAAATCACCTCGTCTCCCATTTTGACAACAACCTCTGTTTTCCCTTCATACAATTTCCCTTTACAAAAATTACACCTATCCAGCTTCATCTTTCTCCCTCCTTACTCTATATCCTGTCCATTTATCTTCTGTTGGTTTATAAACAGTTACTATTCTCACCTGGTCTTCGCATTCCGCTACAACAACATGATATGGAATATTCTCCAAAAAACCTAACATCAGGACTGATGGGTAAGGCTCATCACTTAGATACTCCTCTATAATTTCACCTTGCATTATAACGTCTTTGATATCATTGGTGGAGACATTTCTTTGAAACATCCTGACCCTTGCATGCTTCGAAATCATAAACTTGTCCTCTTCGACAAATCCCTTTATGTGTTCAAGAGCAGGTTTTGCCTTCACATTTCTCCCATATCTTTAGAATCGCCACCGTGTCTTCATCCTAAGAGCTGTCTCACCCAGTTTTGCTTTAGTATATCCCTCATTGCTTGCTAATTGCCTCATGTGCATTATACCTCGCTGTCACCTCCCCCTTTTGCTATGAGGTTGCTTCGGCTCGCTCGAAGTTTCCGCTCACCACGAGATTGCCACACCTCCGGCTCGCAATGACAAGGAAGGGTGGCTCGCAATGACAACCACTTCCAGCCCAGGTTTTTCATCTTTAGTTATGCAAAACATTTGCCGGTCCCGAGTTAAGAATCATCTTTTAGAAGCATCAAGGATGGTTACCCCCACAAGGTCTTCCTCACGATATCTGAGCAAAACGCCATTACCCAGCATTTGACTATCAGTAGCGTTCTGTGGACGTTCAAAACTCAGATATAGTACATCAGCCTCTTCATCGTAATCCACCCAGAATCTTTTTGTCGGGAATTTTATTAAGTGCGAAGCAGTTTGGAGCATCTCATTCAAAAAATCTGGTTTTAAAGCTCTTTTCGCCATATTATCGCCTCCTCATTTATTCTTGAGGTTCTATAAGCAGTGATTATGAAACCATTCTCAGCCGTAATTTCCTTGTAAACCACATTTAGGTAGTGCTTTTCTCTCAGTTGCCGCACTCCAATTGTAGCATCTCTATAACCTCTCACGATAAAGTCAGGATTTTCTATCGTGCTGAGAATTTCGTCATACAAGCCGGCTAAGTCGTTGTGGTTTTCTACAATATGAAACCATCTTTCCTCCGTTATCCGGATCGGTACTTTATTTATCGAATAGGCAATATGCATTTTTATTCAAGATCCAGGCAGTCCTACTTGGCTTTCGGTTATCAGGACATCTTTTATTGCTTGCCTCACTGCCCCATCTGAATTATATCCGGGCTTCCAGCACTAGGTTCTTCATCTTGGTGGCTGTATTATACGTTAACCAAGGAGCGTTTGCTATACAGGAAATTGGTACTATGGGCGAAGAGCAGATGAAGGGATTCTTCGCGGGGCTTGTCCTGAGCGGTATGAAATTGCTTCGCTTAGTTTATCCTGGTAAGCCGAAGCTCTGAGTCCTGACGATAGGAAGGAACTGAAGAGGAGATTCTTCGCGGAGTTTACACTGAGCGAAGACGAAGTGCTCAGAATGACAGGAGGAAGTTTCAGAATGACACAAAGCGAAGGGCTCGCAATGACAAGA
>Ga0209979_1001675_pt1 | contig 23455 bp, 30 predicted proteins | sample AnhtaG_FD_183114 | JGI IMG/M metagenome (GOLD analysis project Ga0209979, IMG submission 183114) | Deep subsurface microbial communities from Anholt, Denmark to uncover new lineages of life (NeLLi) - Anholt_01485 metaG (SPAdes) (version 2) | ecosystem: Environmental > Aquatic > Marine > Oceanic...
GTTATTCCCTGCCACAGAGTTCTCTCCTCTGACGGAAGCATAGGAGGCTTCACTGGCGGACTCGAGCTCAAAAAATTCCTCCTCCGTCTTGAAAACCCGTAAAATAATGTCTGTGCTCAAATCAGAAGGGAAACATTCCTATTATCCCTAAAATACCCCATATTAGCCTTATAACAGAGAAAAATTAGCATTTTCAAAGACTGCACCATTAAGTCATTTTAAGCGGGATTAAGTAAAATCTGTTACGTGAGGGTGGCGTGGGGTGAGGTTTAAATAAAATTAAAAATTTCAATAATAATCATAAACCATAAGCCAGCAATTATTTTGTCATAGATGCTGAACGAGAGTTTATTTCCAGGCTTAAAAACATTATAAAAAAAGAGAAAGACATTGAACAAGACAAGCCCTCCAGCAACTATCCCGACAGTACCCATGACCACTGCACTTCCAAGACCCCCGAAAATGTCTTTTGTATGGATTGCTTCTATTGCCCACAGAATCAAAAAAGATAACAATACAATGCCCGTCCTTCCTTTCTTCATCATTTTTTATTTTCCTTTAGCTTCTCTAGGCCAAGAAGTATCAATTGGCATATAAAAGAGTTCCTGCTTATATGTGAGTAGGGCAAGAAGTTCTTTTTTGCTTCTTCTATTTCCTTGAATACCTTTGTATCGGCAATTAAGGTGTGGATAAATTTCCCTGGTGGTCTTTTCATTCCAACCTCCTTGAAGGTTGTATAATAATTTTAAACCCTAGTCAATATTCCTTGATGCCCTTAAATTTATTTATCGCCCCTTAAATTCGCCCGCTTGTAGGTCTCGATTAGTTCCCTTGGAGAGATGTGGGTATACTTTTCTGTAGTGGCAAGGGATTCGTGCCCTAGTAAAACCTGGATTTCCCGTATTCCACAGCCGTTATTTAAAAGCACGCTTGCACAGGAATGACGGAGTGAGTGAGGAGTAATGGGTTTTGATTTTTCTACATCTGAGACTACGTTGTATTTTTCAAATAGCCGTTCTATTTGTCTCCCCGAAATTCGCTCCCCCTTATAATTTATGAACAGAGCTTTCTCTTCGGGGTTCTTTTCAATTAAACGTGTTCTAACTTGTAAATAACAGGCTAGGCTCCCCTCGGTCTTTTCTCCATAGGGTACAAGTCGTTCCTTTGAGCCTTTTCCAAATATTCTAAATAGTCGTTGTTCCCAATCTATGTCGCCCAGGGAGATGCCTGTCAATTCCGACAGCCTAATTCCAGTTGAAAAAAATACATCAAGAATCGCCAGGTCTCGGAGTGCTAAAATAGGAGTCTTTAAAAACTCCTCTGCTTCGGGTTCAGTTAGGAAAGATGGTAAGGGGCGCTCAAGTTTTGGGGTAATCAGCACCGCAGCAGGGTTGTCCTCGATGTATCTTTTCTTAACACAATATCTCAGGAATGATCGGACACAAGCAATTTTTGTTAAGATAGAATTCTTCCCATTCCCCTTTTGTTGCAACATCACCATATAACTACGAATATCTTTGTAATCAATATCTTCTAATTTAAGGTTTTTTTGCTCTGTAAATTTGGCAAATTCAGTCAGGAAAAACTCGTATGTTTTAATGGTATTCGGAGACATGCTCCGTTCATGCTCTAGGTGGGTTAGATATTCTTTAGTTTTATCTTTCATTGTTCCTCCCTTTATGCTCTAGGATGGTATTTATCATATGCCTGACGTAGCCGTTGTTTGCTGACATGGGTATAAATCTGAGTGGTGGTTATTTGGCTATGCCCTAACATTAACTGGACAGACCTTAGATCAGCGTTTCCTTCCAGAAGATGTGTAGCAAAGGAATGACGGAGAACATGGGGACTAACTTTTGACGGATCTAGGCCCGCTTCTTTTGCATGGGTTTTTAAGAGCTTCCATACCCCCTGTCGAGTAAAAGTATTCCCTGAATCCGCAATGAAAAGAAGCTCGTTCAGTGGCCCTCCCAAAAGCCCTGGTCGAGCCTCATCAAGATATTTACGAACTGCCCTACAAGCCATTTCTCCAACGGGTACAATCCTTTCTTTCCCCCCTTTGCCAAAACAGCGAAGATAGCCATCGTCCAAGTTTAAGTCTCTGCACTTCAAGGAAGCAAGCTCTGATACTCTTAATCCCGTTGCGTAGAGAAGCTCTAGTATGGCCTTGTCCCTGATTCCAAAAATATCTTTATCACTAGGCTGATTGAGAAGTAATTCGACTTCCCTCACAGTTAAGAATTTTGGTAGAGTCTTCCAGGTCTTCGGTGTGAATAGATTAACAGTCGGGTTTTTCTTGATTATTCCATCCAAGATTAAGAATTTGTAGAAACTTTTGAGGGTAGAAATTAGCCTTGCTAAAGAACGAGCTGAAAGACCTGATTGGCTCTGTTGGTGAATGAATCGTGTTAAATTCTCCTCTTCTGTTTTTAACCAGGAGATTTCTTCTTCTTGAAAGAATGTAAAGAGCTTCTTCATATCCAGGGAATAGGAAAATCTTGTATTCGAGGATAGCCCTTTCTCTACGGACAAGTATTCTAGGAATGTCTGGATAATATTCTCATTCATTTTCAAGTCTCTCATAACCTCATCCCTGCCCTTGTAACTAGACAAGGACAGGGGGAAGTCATGGGTTGCCTTAATTCAATACAGCAGTAGCCCGTTTTGAATCGCACACTGCCAGGATGTTGCTTAGTTTTCGATAGGCTCTCTTTGGGGATAGTGGGTCAAGCGTGAGAAGGGCATCCTTAATTCTCTTTGGGTCTGCCTTCTTGAAGCAATTAGAAATTGCCTGGGTTGCTACATCGTAAAGATTGTAGGTTTGTCTCATTCTTTGTTCTCCTTTTATTTTTAAATTAGTTTTATGTAAGTCTTATCTCTTGGGTAGGTTCCACCTGAATCAAACCTGATTGAATAGCTCTTTTTATTCACTCTCGTTATCTCTCCATCTCCAAAACAAAAGTCGTGTACTCTTGAGCCTTTCCCGATGGTCTTATCCTGTTCCTCTCTCATGGTCTGCCTTGCTCTCTCTGCATCCCCTTTTACTCTCCCCCCGTATTTCTTTATTCTCTCCGCCCTCTCGACTTGCTCTTGTCCCTCTTTTCTCAGTTGAAAAATCTTATCTTGTTTACGATTGATTTTAGCTCTTGCGGGAATGTGTCCGGGTTGAGTGATGAAAGCCCAATCATGGGCGTATTCGGGGATAGAATCTTCAAGCTCTTGAGCTTGTCTTAATTTACTCTCTCCCCATGATCTAACTCTTTCGGCTTTTCGATTGGCTTTTTCCTGGCGGTAGGTTCTCATTGTTTCAATTTCTTCGTTTGTCATTTTGTCTCCTTTCATTTATACCCTCGTAATTCCTGAAATGCTCTATAAGTATTATGGTATTCTTCCATAATGTCAAGGGTGAAATTTCTCCCCTAGAGAGGTTTTTAGTGATTTTGTCCTTTCAGGGGTCGGGCATATCACCCCTAACGACTTGATGTTTTTACTTCCCGACTTGTTTAAGGTGGGGTTGTGAAGTCAAAATGTCGCTTGAATCTTAATCAAAAACTCAAGGATTCTACTGGCTATATAGATCATATATTTGAATATGTATAATCTTATGCTAAGAGAAGAGCATAAGAAGACTGAGTAAATAAAGTTCACTCTCTTTGGAAGCCGTTCACTTTATTTCCTCTATGGCTTTCTTCCCGTCCAATGCTCTTTTCCTTTCCCTGGCATGTCTCTTGTATGCCCCCTAAGCCTCTCAGGTCGTTTCTAAGAGCCTTTCTTTGCTTTATCGGTGATAGGGGTGATGGGTAAGGCTCTTGTCTCAAGGTATCTTCTCTAAGGGGTAGGATAAATACTCTTGCTTGGTAAATCTCTAGTTTCTCCATGTGGTTACACCGGGACTTAACAAATGTTTCAAGGAATCTTCTATTACTCCCCCTCAGATTAACACTCCCTGATCTTGTTAGAGTGCTTGTCCTGCTCTCTTATCAAAGTGGTAGTCCTTACCACAGATCGCTTGACTTAGCTTGAATGTTCTCTCTCTAAGTCAATAACACTTGACTTACCCTCAGTGCTTCACCTTAACTGTATTCGCTTGTTAATATCACTTACAATCTCTTTCGCTTGTCTCTAACGCTTATCTCCAGTGCTTTACCCTAAAGGCTCTTGGCCCTAACACTATTACTCCAAAGGCTCTCCCTGAATATAGATATGTTCACTTGAAGTAATATATAACTTGAGATGTAGGGGTTTGTTCAATAGGCTGCTATCTCTTACGCCTGTTGAAATCAACATTGTATTACAATCGTAACCTAATCGTAGTATCGTTAGGCTTACTCTCGATAGATTCAATTACTCTATAACAAAACCTGTAGCAAGTTGCCTTGTATGTGTTACAAGATCGTTGTGTGTTGTGTCGTAGAAGGTATATTATGTCAACTACCTACCCCAAGAGAGATGTCTCTTCGTGTTTATCCCACATTATTCCCAGGCTTACGGGATATAGTCCTTATAATCTACCCTTATTAGGTAGTCTCGGAGGTTAATACCATGCTATTTAAAGGGCGAAATGGGATATTGAAACTATGTGAATCCCCAGGCTTAACACTCCAGCGAACCCCCCACCCTACCACCTACCCCGATACTCCTTATGTACCCAGAGGCACACCTTACTCCTACCCCTGCCCTCTCCTACCTATGGCTGTGAGCACAGGTGATGTTTCTCTATCTGCTGTAGCCCTGATAAGCCCCTACCCTATGCCCCTTCCATACATAGACCCGTTACCCCCCTCAGTCTTTATTTATCAAAGATAACCACACTTTAAATACAGAGATAATTTTCAAGCATATAGCAGACCAACCACTAAAGATTAGTGCTAAAAATCACACTTATAAGATATAGGGTTTTTCAAGCATGACGGGGGAATTGTAATATAGAATCAGAGCTATAAAATACAAAATATTTTTAGCATTATGGGGCTGGTCTTAATTTGTATATATACTAATTAAGATGATAAAAAAGGGTTTTATGATACAGAATATTTTTTATAGCATTCACAGGTGTGCTATAGAAAGGTAGGTCTTTAGTATTAGACAAAATCCAACCAACGTCTGATTGACAATCACACTCCATCTGAATTTTACTAAGGGCAAGGAGGGATAGGTAGTGAAGAGCCTTCTGTCCCAATTCCTGTTGAGAATCCTTAAAGGAGTGTCCCCGTCTGAAGAAGGGACTGGGAGTATGTCTATCATCATTCGGCAACCTTATGCTCATCTTGAAAAGGAGCTAACTAAAACTTTTAAAGGTCAAAAGGATGTTCAGGTCATATTGGACAAGCGTTATTCTGAGCGGAGGAAGACCCAGCAGGATGTTGAGGTAGAACGACGTCATGCCGATAGGCGTCAGCCAAACGAGGAAATCGTTGATGTGGTACTTTCGACCTAGGTCTAAAGACCGATGGGCTGTAAAGTGGTTAAGTGTGCACCATTTTCGCTATCGTGTTTTTTTGGTTTAATAACTTGACAAAAAAATATTAATTGGTTAATTTTATAAACAGGCTGTAAAAGGAGGGAACCATCAGCAGAAGTCAAAAGCTCAATTTTCTCTATTAGCCTTAGTTCCAGTTTAAATAAATTAGGCAATTCTATACCTTAGAAAAGGGGGTGATGCCAGAGAAGTAAGTAAAAAAGAAAAGGCAAGGTGTTAATGGGAAAAGGAGGGGAAAAGAGAGAATTTTTCCCTCCAGAAAGGAGGAAAAATGAAAAGGTCATTAGTATTATTCACGATTTTAGCGTTTGCGGTGCTCGCATTCGCACAAGGAGCTTCCAACAACGCTGCCAACAAAGTGCATGCGGTGGGAAGCACTTTGCAAGTGGTTGGACCTACGGACGAGATAATACTTCTCTCCACAGATGTGAAAACATCCAATGTTGCGGACCTCCTCATCGAGTTCAACACAGAGTGCGCGATTACGGTCTATGACACTGACTACATCAACAACTCTCAAAGTGATAGCGATTATTACCGTGCAAACTTGACAGTCTGGGTTGAGATCGATGGTAATCGGGTGCCAGTCGACCCCACGGCCGCTACTCCAGATGATGGAACAGTTGTTTTTTGTCATCTAGAAGCTATACAAAATAGATACATTTACTCAAGCTCATATCTATCTTATATGACTAGCGCCAGGACTCAATTCTGGTGTCCTAACCATGCTTATTATCACTATCAATACCACAATCATTATGCGAGTATAGGTACCACTGCCACGTTCAACGAATATCTATTCGAGCAAATTAGGCAGGCACATAGTTTTAAGTGGTTCACTTATGACGTGGGGAAAGGCACGCACACCATCGAGGTGAAGGCGGTACTGGCAGAAACAAGTTCCTTAGAAGGCGCCATAAGCGGCTTTGTCGGCAAGAGGACACTAATAGTCGAACCCTTGAATAACTTGAATTAGCAGAAAACGGGCGGGTGCTAGAGCAGTGCCCGCCCCTCACCGTATCGGTTAGCTCCGAGAGCGCGCTCAGCGCGCAAAGTTAGAAGTCTATATTCTCACTAGTACCTTTGCGAAGCGGGCGCTTGCCTAGCAGCTGCAGTAACATTCGAGATCTCACCGCCATAAGAGATAGCCCAGCTCTATCCGGCGGTCGCCTTCCTTAACCTCTTTCTTGGCTCTTCCTTTGTCCTCACCAAGCAGCAGACGGCGGGGCGATTCGGGGCCCAAGACGATAATTGTAAAATATAGTATAAGTTTCGACTTCAAAATAAGCAAGAGCCGACTGGAAGCCAAAGACCCTAAAGCCTCGGCTTCCCTGGATTGAAAAAGACAGCTTAGCGAAGTAGCGCCTCATTAATGAGAGACGATTGGGATGAAGGAAATTCTCATTAGGGGGAAAAATTATGTTGGAAATTTTAATATTCCTTGTCTTGTTTTTACGCTTTTGGGCTTTACTCAAGCGTGGCATTATGGGACAATATCATAAGGTCAGCATGAAGCATCTCAATGAATATATTAACGAATTCTGCTATCACCATAACAATAGAAGCAATGGGGATGTTTTTGAATCGCTTATCAAAAGAGCATTGGGGGTGACTTAATGGTTAAAAAATTACCAAAGGCAATATATCAAGGCGAACTGGATATTGTAGACCTCAAAATGCCCTGTGCTGTATTAGACGATGGGACAAGAGTTTTGAGAGAGCGGAGTGTAGCGACTGCAATAGGTCGCAAAGGAGGTGGTGCTTACTGGCAAAGAAAAAAAGCACAAAGCGGCGCTCTTTTGCCAGAATATGTTTCAGCCAAAAATTTAGAGCCATTCATAGATGCCGAAACAAGAGAAATGCTTTTAAATCCAATAAGTTATAAGGCAAAATCAGGAAATATTGTACAAGGTATTAATGCTACATTATTGCCTAAAATATGCGATATATGGCTAAAAGCAAGGGAAAGCGGCGCTCTTTCAGAATCACAATTAAAGACTACTAAAAAAGCCGAAATATTAATGCGTGGTTTTGCCCATATCGGAATCATTGCCCTTGTAGATGAGGCCACGGGATACCAAGAAGTCCGAGACCGATTAGCATTACAAAAAATTCTTGAACAATATATTGCTAAAGAACTTCAGCCCTGGACAAAACGATTTCCAGATGAATTTTATGCACAAATGTTTCGCTTGAGGAGTTGGCAATATAGTCCACTATCGGTCAGGCGACCTTCGCTTGTGGGGAAACTAACAAATGATGTTGTCTATGCAAGACTTGTCCCTGGCGTCCTGGATGAGTTGAGGCGAATTACTCCAAGAGATGAAAAGGGGCATTTAAAATATCATTATCACAGGCGATTAACTGCCGATGTTGGACACCCCAAACTTGCTCAACATTTGGCGGGAGTCATAACCTTGATGAAAGCATCCCCAAATTGGAATAGATTTTATCGCCTACTTCAAAGGGCACTACCCAAGCGTGGTGATACAATGCTTTTGCCCCTTGATGATGAAGAAGAATAAAAAATATATTATTTCTTTAATATTAATTCAGCGTATTCTTCTTCAACGTCCTTAGATTTTTTAATACAATTCATTAGCTGTCGGATAGTCAAATCTTGCAGCTTATCCTTTCTTTCCATATAGCCAGTCATGCAATCTTGAAGAACAGATTTGGCCTCCATCGGATAAATCGCGTGTAATTGAAGCCATGTATTTTCTTTGAAAAATTCCCTATTTTTAAGGATGAGAAATTCTGACCAATGCGACTTGCATCCTTCTTTTAAAGATTTTTCATTAGCTTGTGATGTTGTTAGGCAAAACAAATAAGGACATGTTTTCTTTTTTGGGGGAATATATAGTAAAATTAATAGTTTCGGAGCGGATTCTCCATTTTTAAATCTAAAGTTTTTATGAGAGTAAATATCGCCCTTTTGCAAAAAATGTTCCCTTATATTATTAAGAAAAAAGATTCTTCATTTCTTTCAAGGAATTGAATCTTTCAATGGCTATCTTTTTATTTACCAAAGCCTCTTCATCAATTGCTAATAAAAAATCAATCTTTTGAAACAATCCTTTTTCATTTTTTGTTCTATCCCAAGGTTCGTTTTTCAAGTGAGATATTTCAGACATCTCTTCGGCTTTTGCATCTTTAAATATTGTTGCTAAATTTTTTAGAATCTCTTGTTCTCTTTTTGTGAATACTTTGAAATTCAGTTTAGCTTTCGGGCTAAATCTAGTAAATTTATCTATACCCGTTAATTCATCTTTTTCAATAAAAATTTCCATGCAGCTCTGCAATTCATCTGGAAGCTTGTTTTCTTTTATTTCTTCATGGAATTTCTTCGGTACTGGACCCATTTCATAAGCATAATATTCCAGATCGGTAACGGGTCTGCCTGTCTGTTTAAAGTGGATAAAATCTAAAAAATAAAGCAATTTGAAAATTTTGAGCTTAAAAGGATATTTAACATTTTTACAGAAAAAAAGAATAGCATTTATTCTTTTTGTTAATTCTTTGTTAATAAGTTTCATAATTTCTGCTGACTACTAACCTATATATTATTGTGATATAGCATTTGTCAAGATTTTAATATCCATATATTCATACGACCCTAACCTAATTTTAGTTTCAGCCATTCTTTTTTCCAATCCTCTTTAGGGGTGATTTTAATGATGATTTTTAGCTTTTTCACCTCACTTTAGGTTGAGGGTCGCTGCCTAGGGGGCTATAAAGTCTTGCCTCCGCTTTTTTTAATAGGGCTTCACTTCTGATATTGCCACATGAACATATCATCTAAGACGATTCTGTCAAGGCAGTGAATTATATAAAGAAGCCTTCTCGATAAGCGTTTCAAGGTTATTTCGATGGCGTGGGCTTATCTCCTTGTTTTTCTAAGTACTTAATCTCCTTTTCTTCGATTTCGATTTCTTTGGAGATCCCCGAAAATCTGTCTTTTATTTCACTATATCTTTTTTCTAATTTTGATATTGTTTCTTCTGAAATTTTCCTAATCCCATCTTTCACATTTATAGTCCACACATCTGTTTCTTGCCCAATGCCGCTTAATGCTTCAGTTCTTTTTTTTGCCACAAACACGATGCTTAAAACTTCTGAAAGCGTTAAATCTTTTGAATAATCAAAAAATTCAAAAATGGGGGAAGCACGATTCGCTGCAAACCCTGCACAAGCAAAGCCAGGCTCATCCCAATTTTGATAAGTGCCTGGATTCATAATGTAAAATATATGTCCCTTGCTATCTATTCCCCCCAATAATAGTTCTACGCCAAGATTATAAAATCCAACTCGGTCGGCAAGCTGTCCAATTAATGTGCTGTCGAGAAGTTTTTGTTTTTGGTGGTATTCATCAAACGAGGTAAATCCTTGTGTTCCCAAAACTTCGGAAGTTACTTTACCAAACCTAAAATGATGATAACCAAACTTTAAATTCTCGGCTATTTGTAAAATCCCCATCTGTGGATTTAATGCCGATTTCACATTCTCGATAAATACATAATTAGAAGCGAATCCAGATGTAAGCACCATAGAGTGTGATGTTAATTCTATGCCTTTTGTGCTATGCCCAAAAACTAGGGCTTGGGGTTGGAGGGTAGTCACTTTATCAGCAAGCAATACAACGGTATTCCCCTCATCACACAATGCTCCAATTAAAATTGTCATTGGTTTTCCTCCTTCCTGACTTTCTGATTCCATGCTATTCAAGTCAGGAGGGAAAGTCAACCTAGGGGGGGTATATGTATTTTTTATATCCAGATTCATCTTAACCTCTCACTGGGGGGTAATTGCCATCTTTTTTTCTCACTTGAATTCTTTTATTTAATACCTTCCAATTCTTTTGTTATTTTCTGAATTTTCCTCCTTAGATTATCCTCTCGCCTTTTCATCTCCTCCATGCTTCTTGCGGGCTTCTCTCGCTCGCCTCGCTTAAATTCACCGATTAATTCGTTAATTTGAAATTGCGCTCTTTGTTCCCTTGGACTCCGTGTGTAAGGTAAGACAAAAAGGTTTAATATCCACGAAAGTTTTCCTAAGTCCCGACTAAGTTCATGTTGGGCTTTTAATCTTTTTGGTGATTCCGACAGTCCCCCAATTTGCTCTGTAACCCGCACAAGTCTTTTAATGGTGTATAGTGCCCTATCCTTCATTATCTTCCAGGTGGGGTCGAGCAGGTTCACTATCGGCTCGAAGCTAGTGTTTCGGTTACTCCATAGCTCAATTCCCAACTGCCACAGAGGGTGAAGATCCCATTTTATTCTACTAAACCAGGCACCAACGGCATCTGGGTTCGTAGGGATATTCGTAAACCTGTGATAGTATCTTTGGAAGACGTTGTCGGGCGAGGCCGTGTGAAGCACAAGTTCCTTCCTTTCCCCTTCTTCTGTGGTTATTTCTTTGGAATATTTTAAGCCCCATTTATCTTCTTCAAATCCAAGTGCCTTCATTATAGCCCCTCTAATAAGAATTCCAGACACCAGGCCTACAAAGGCTCTTGTCATGGCTTTCTCCTTAGCGGATACGGGTTTTCTAACCCCCGCTGCTGCCGTCAAGTATTTCCCCGATGACTTAACCATTTCCAATTGTGCGGAAGCCATGGCGATCTTGAAACTAGGGGTGAAAAATATCCGATTCAACCATTTACGAGTTGACCTTGGCACACCCGCATAGTCAGCGTGTAATTTCGCCGTTGTTTGAGCAGCATCTTTTGGGCTAAATCCCTTGTTGTTAATGTAGTGATTGTATGTCATAAGTCGAATGAATTTATCGCCTCCCCATGCCAATTCCCAAGAAATCCTATAGGGATTTACAACATACCTCATTGCTGTTTTAAAGAACGGATTCTTGCCGACAGATGCCCGAACGTCTTTCATAAATCCTTCATAGTGGGGCGTAAACGGAGTCGAAAACGCTCCCCAAAAGTGAGCGTCCCAGTAACCCTCATCTTTATTTTTCATCGCCTTGAAGGCTTGATATAAAAGATTCTTCTTAGTCGGGATAAGTATTCTATGGGGCATCACACTACCTGCCCAAAACGCCTGCACTACATCGTACATGGGTAAAAATGCGGGATTATAAAACTGTAACATCTTAATCGTCCCCAGAACTCTTCCCATTTTTAAGGGTGCAAGTTTCTTGGCTGTAAGGTTTTTCTCGAAAAAATCTGCGAACATCGGGGAAACTTTCTGACCTCTCAGGGTAGGAAATTGTTTCCGGTCTAGGTATTGCCACCGTTCAGGGGCGACAGATTCATCCCTTATTAGACCTTCCCTCTTGGCAGAATTGAGAATATCGGCCAGCGCCAGTTTCTTTGAGGCAGAATGAGCATATTGAGCCATGACAATTCTTATATCCATGTCCTCTGATTTTACGTATTTTTTCTCTACTAACCACCTTGATAATTCTTCGATATCATAAACCTTACGTTGCTTAAAAAACTCATTTATAATCCCTGGTGCATCTCCTGGCTTCTTTGTAAAGAAGGCCTCAAACCATGCCCTTGGAATAGGCACATACTGAGCACGGGTTTTTTGGAGAAAGTCAAGGGCGGTAGTCAAGTCCTGTATTTCTTTTCTTATTTCAACCTCTCGCCCAGGGTCAAACTTTCCCTGACTTAAACCCTTTAGGTGTGCTTCTCTGGTTTCCTCCATTCTTCTAATTGCTGACTGAGGCCAGGGTTCGGTTATTATTCCACGTTTTTCTAGCTTTTCTGCCCACCCATCGAAAAACTTTCTTACTGCTTGATAAGCGGGTGAGAATCTAGCTCTTTTCTCTTTATCCATCTTCCAGAATTTCCCTGGCCTTGCTGATACGAAAATTAATTCCTTAAACTCATCTCTTGAGAGCTTGGTCTTGGAAACCTCTTTTATGGCAACTTTCGTTGCTATCAATTCCCCATTGATTTTTGAATGATACGTTTTGAAGGCCAAGCCTGTGTCTGGCGCATTTGCTCTACGAAACTGCGGTTCTACCTGGAAAACATCAATCATCTTTTCCATGGCTACCCTTGCCGTCTTTGCAAGTGGCAAGCCCGTAATTGCACTACTTGTCCCTTCTGTTTCCAATTCTTTCTGAGTGGGCATTTTTTCTATTCGCTCTTCTATGATTTTTTCTTTGAATAACTCTGGTTCGGCAGGTGGCTTTCCCACCACGGATTCAATTAGGCCCTTTATCTCAGCTACCGCATCGGGTTTCTTTACCTTTCCTGAGATCACATCATTTACAGTTGCCCGTAATTGTGTCCCATCAAGAAACTCATTTTCCAAAAACCTTTGTATCTCTGGGGATTTATAGCCAGTTTCTTTCAAAATATCTGTTTCTGTTTTAAGGAATCTTTGCTCTGCTGGTTCCTTTGCTAGAAATTCTTCATGCTCCAATCTGATTTCCTCTGCTGGTTTTTCAACTACCCGTTCTACTCCCATGCGTTCTAGCTTGTCATAGAGTTGATTAGTATCTTCTAATCCTAATCTTTCTGCCATATCATCAGGTTTCAATCCCGTCTCTCTTCTTAATTGCTTCGGGACATTACCTTCAAATTCTTCAATCTCAAATTTAGGTCTCTTTATCCCACCGTGTTCCATTACCCTATACCAAATGTCAGGAGCCTCTCGTGGAAATCCAGGGTACGAGGGCATTCGTTTTTCTACGGGCTTTTTAAGGGGTTCTTTAAATTCCAGTTCTTCTGTTTTCTTTGTTGTGGGTTCTTCTATACCCCGCAACTGTTCGCCAAGTGCAAGTCTCTGTTTTTGTAGTTCTGACTTCATTTCTGGCTTCGCCGTTTTTATCATTTCATCAAGTTGTTCCATTCGAGTCTTTGGTTGTTCACCAGTAGGCTTCATAAATTCAAGTGGTTTAATTAGCTTGACATCAATCTTTTCTTCCTTAGCTTGTTTCGCAAAAGCACTAACTTCTTTCTCTAGCTTTCTAGCTTGCATTAAAAGGCGTGGATCTCGCCCGTGGCGCAAGAACCATGCGTTTAATCCATAATGGTAAACCTTCTCCAGTAGTTCTCTCTCATCCCAAGGTTTAACTCCCGTTGCCATATCTATTGCAGTCGTCCCTATTCCCAGTCTCATTACAGTTGATAATATGGGTTTCCCTGCAATCCCAATGAATTGACCAGCACCAAATATTGAACCTATAACTGCCCCATGTTGGAGAGCCTTGAATCTATTTTTGACGTTTTCGGGAATAGTTCCCCCCTTGTGTTCAATAAGTCCAGAGGCAACTGCAAGCGTTGTCATGTGCTGTCCTATGTTTTGAACAATGCCCAGGATGCCCTTGGCCTTTTTTGCGAACAAAGGAATTTTCGCCACAGCACCACCAACTATCTTGGCTGGCCCACCGATGAATCCTATTAGCGAACCCGCACCAGCAGCTACTTGCTGTACTGCTGTTTCAGGCGGTCTAAATATAGTTTCTTTTTCTATCCCTACTTTTGCATAAGCCTCTCTTGGGATTTTCTTGGCCACAACTCCTGGTAATCCAAACCCAAGAGTATTTCCCAGGTTGTATAAAAATTGAAAAGTAGGTTCTCCTGTCTTTTTTCCAGCTACTCTTTCAAATAGTGGTCTTGTATCGAGTGGCCTGGCTTGTGCAATTTTTATCTTTGCTTCTTTTTCTTCTGGTGTTTCAATTAATGGCGGTGGCTTCCACCACTTGGGCATTTCTGTTCTGGGCATCTCTACCCGTGGCATAACAGGCTCTTGTGGTCTAGTCTGTATGGCTTCCCCAAAAAGCTCTGCGGTTGTTTTAATTTTCTTTATAGGGAGTTCTTCTTCTTTCTCACCAAAGAGTTCTGCTGTTGTTTTTATTACTTGATTTGTTGCCATTGGTCATTTCCTATGAACTTCCATACCGTGCCATCTTTAGCTGTCCTTCTCTGCCCAACTTGAAAGCCCTGTTGTTTTTCTGCCCAAGAGGAAACAATATCTCCATACAACTTCCCACTCCTCAAATCTTGTGGAGTTGATCTCAATAGTTTTTGTAGTGCAGATTCATATTCTTTCATCAGCGGGCGACCCGAAGCCATGCTTCGAGTGCTTATTCGCCCCAACTGTTCTATGAGTTTATCTATATTCCCTAGCTCTGTTTGAGCCTTTAATTTATGTGGTGGGATAACCCCATAACTTTCAGCTTGCGTTACTTTCGACATAGCCGTGAGGCTCTTTTTATGTTGGTCTAGCCTCCCCATTGCTGCTTTAATCAAATTTGACTGTTTTCCGAATATGGCCTTGGCCTGAGCTTCTTCTGGGGTTAGTTTTTCCTTCGCCGTACTCGGCCTGGTTCTCAGTTGGAATTCTTTGAAATATTCCCCCTTTTGTTTATTGGGCATACCCTTCCATTCCTCATCTGTTATCTTAAATAGACCCTTCACATTAGCTACTGTCGTTGCAGGATATTTCACCCGTGGCTCTGGTATCTGCCCCGTTAATTTATAATTTTCGCCCTGTTCTCGTGTCCACGCCCCTACTCCCACGTTAAAATCTGCCTTCTCCCATCGTCGCTCTGTTATGCTAGGCTCTTTAGGCCGATTAAGTCTTTGCCGTTGTAAGTCTAACTGCTGTTGCTGTATTCCACGCTGCCATTTCCTTTGTTCCTGAGCTTGTCTAAATTGCTTCATCATCATAAAATTGTTTATAAGCCCTTGAATTCCAGACGCAAAGTCGGGGTGCTTACTGTATTTATTGTAAAAAGGGTTTCCGTTGCTCATTTTTCCATACCTCCATTATCCTTTATTGGTTTCCCCACGGATTCCAAGTCGAGCTTCCAGTACCTGCGGGCATACCCTGAAGACCAAAAGTAAGCTCAGAGCCTTCTGCTAGTCCTGGTAAAGCACCAGCACCCCCGCCTAAAAGCATCGGTAGGAATTGCGCTGCTATGCCAGCAAACTGACTAAAGGGTGATTGTTGGTACTGAGTAGGAGTCTGCTGAAATTGCCCGTAGGGAAAATTCTGTCCGTACTGTAGCCACGGGCTGTTTTCGGGGGCCATACGGCTGAACTCCTGTAAAAACGGGTACATCGCAGCCATCTGCTGCTGTTGTAAATTTCCGCTCATTCCCAACATCCGCTCCCCGACCTCCATGGGTAACCTCGCTCTCTCTCCTCCCAAGCCCATTAACGCCTGAGCACCTGTCATCTGTCGGTTCCTTGCGGCTTCCTCGCTTTGCATTCCTAATTCCCAGTAGCGAGGCATTATTCCCGCTGTGGTTTCTGCCCCGATGCGTGAGATTTGTTGCCCTAGAGGTGTGCTATATCTAAGCCCCCCAAGTCCGAAGGATTCCGCCGCTTCCTTTCCTGCCCTTGTAATCTGATCGCCAGCTGCTTGCTGTTGAGCTTGCCACCATGGCTGGATTGAGGTGGGCATTCCCCCCTCTCTAACTAGTTTACTCCAAAAATCCCCTGATTCCGTCCATTCTTTGGGGAACTGGAAATTTGAAAAATCAATCACTGTGTCCTCCTTTTATACGCCCCGTATAATTTAATAGATTTTTGTTCGTGTGAGGGCAGCAGAATACCGTAGCCGCCCTCTAAGAGAAAAAAATAGTGCTGATAGATTGAGGCCAGATATAGTCATCCCTGGCCCCTTTTTATATTTCATATTTTTATTCTCATACATTCTGTTTAATGACGTTGATTGCTTGAAACCCCTTTTGAGTTTTCTCGGCTTTAAACTTAACCTTGTCTCCCTCAAAAATATCACCTTCGATATTACTGTGGTGTAAAAAGTAATCCTCCCCGCTATCTTCGCAGGATACGAACCCATAGCCTTTTGTTTTGGAGAACCACTTAACGACACCCTCTTTAATTTTTTCCAAACTTTTCTCCTTCTGAGATTGTGGGGCTTTTAAAACTTCTAAGACCGATCGTTCTTTTATTATTCTTGGTCTCTTTATTTTCTTCGGCACATTTAATGACACCGTTCCGCTTTTCCCCTCTTTCTTTATTTCGTTTACCTTTGTTCTTAGCCTGTTAAGAAGCTCGTTACGCTTTGCTCTGTCCTGCCTCACAATAGCTTATCTATGCCTTTTTTAAATTCTTCAAATTGCTCTGTTTTTGATGTAATTCTACGTTTATGGTCAATTTCTTGAGCATCCCTGTATTCGTTACGCAAAATAGCTAAATCGTAAGGCGAATATTTCAAGAATTCATCTACGATTATTACCTTGCCCTTATAACCTTTCGTTGCATCAAAGAAATATGAGAACAGCCATATATCTAGCAAAACGCTAATAATTATATTCTTTTTATTTACTGCCTCTGCGGGAATTAGAATCGCAGGTAAATACCTTTTCCCCTTCTTTCCTTCTACTATATTGAGAAGTTTAGAATAAGCCATCACTTTTGTAGCATCCCAGAAAACCGAGGTTCCCTTATCTTTTCCATACATATTTTTTACTTCTACTACATACTTTTTTGAATTGTATCTAATAATATAATCTACAAAACCACAGCGTTCCCCATTTAGGTAAATAGGATGTTGCTGTTCAAGGATTTTAAATGGCAACTCCACGTCATTTTGCTGCTTTTTTATCGTGGCCTGTAATTGCAATTCGTTCATTTTTTGTGTTTACTTATTATGCTCATTTATAATCCTTCTAGCTTTCTTTAAAAAAGTTACTAAAACCCCTTATTTTTCAAGGGTTTACAATCTTTTTATTTACCAAAGCCCTTCCTTACACGCCCCTCAGTATCATTGTTTACTCTTTCCTTTTAACCTGATGCACTATTTGCTCTCTCATAAGCAAAAATGGTGCTTTCTGAACTAGGTTCTAGCTGTTTCAGCAATTCACCACTTTGATGGGCAAAACCGACACTGGATGATCTCTATAAAAATCAGTCATATCTATACCCATGTCTTGAAGCTCCTCAAAATCCTTGTGGTAATGATTTTCTGCTGCCTTCATTCTCTTTTGGTATCTCGTATCTTGCATGGTGTGACCAAATCTCACAGCCCAAAGAGGGCAGTCAAATAAATGGCATAAAGTTATTTCTTTGGGATTCCCAGCACAATCAAGACATTTCATGGCGATTCTTTTATTAAGCCCGATTCTGCCAGGTGTCTTTTTGATTTCTTTAGTTTCCTTAGCCCCGTTCATTTTAATAGTCTCCTTAAAAATATTTCTTAAAACTTGTTACCATATCCCTGAGTACCAGTAAAAGTCTGTTCCACCATGAGCCGTAATATCTCTTTAAGTCTGCCTTTCTTTTTAATTTATCAGCCTCATTTTTTGTCCGTAGCTTTATACTGTATCTGTGTAACCAGTGTTTAATTATGCTCGGACAGCAACTACAGAGTTTGCACAGTCCATAAATTGAAACTTTCTGTTTTTTATATTTTCGGTAAAGCCATCGTTTGTCCCAATATGGCCTTCTGGTTAGGCTCAATAACCTTGCTTCGCTGGCGCTCCTAAACTTTACTCCACGTCTCCTCATCTGCCCGATGATCGCATGGCGGGTCACATTTGAGAGTTTTCCCATCTGTGAGGGGGAGAGTGAGTCTGTCCAATACCTCTGAAAAAGCCAGTCTTTATCTTTGTATAGCGTATTATTGGCTATCAATTCCAGCCTCCCAGGATTCGACAGATTCAATTGCTTCTTTAATCGCTTCGGATAGGTCATTCAGAAGAGATAGTGGGATAGCGACCCCCTTCCTGCCCGGCAGCCAGGATGTTCCCCGTCCGCTACTGTCGTAGAAGAAACGGAGCGAGAGAAACTTTGAGTTTTTGAACTCATTAAGACTTACTCGAAGTATCTCTACAGAATTTCTCTGAATGTTTTTGATAAGTTTATCATTACTCATTATTCCTGACCTCTCATGCTCTGGAACTCATACTCTTTCAAAAACCATTCAGCGAGCTTCTGTCGAGGACTAGTGGTTGAATCCAGGGCATCAGGATGCTTGTCCCACCAGCTAATCTTTTTATCAAGCTCTCTCAAAATATCAATGCCAGGATACTCTCCCTCGATGTGACGAAATAACGCCGTATCCTTATAGTCATCGAGCGGGTAGCCAGGGCATGATCCTAGCCTTGCAAGATATTCTTGGAGGATGTCGGTTTTTCCATCCGTGAAAGGTTTTTGATTGGAGGATGGAGGATTTTCTAAAGGAATTTCCTTGTCTTCTATGTAGTCTTCATCACTCTCTATATTAATAATATTCTTCTCTTCTTGTAGTGTAATGTTATCTCCTCTCCTCTCCTCTAATATAGGGAGAAAATTCGATTCGTGATAACCCGTTTTTACGACTCGTTCTTCTTTCTCGTAAGTAGTTGATTTCTTAAGGCGTTTCGTCAAGTAGTCGGCTTGATAGTGTGACCATTTTGTAATGGTAAAAATTTCTTTTTTTTCATTTTTTTTATATTTTCTTTTAATTTTTTTAGATTTTACAAACTTTTCGATACTTCTATCTAGCAGTTCACGGGGGATCACTAACTGTTGAGCAAATTGGTTTCTCGAATAGATTTCAACCACGCCAAGATTTATTGATGCCACACAAAGAAAGTCAATCCAGACTGCCCTTTCATCGGGTTTTAGATCCCTCTTAGTTGAACCCCAAAGATACTTTTCTGAAAAAAACTTAAAATGAGTTGTAGCCCTCTGTTGTCTCTGCCCGTGTTCTTCTTCCACTAAACTTCTCCCTGGTCAAACAAAGAAATATAAGCTTGAAATGCTTCAAAGAATACGATGCGTCTTGTCTTTTTTCTTTTCTTACAAATCTTATCAATCTTCTTTAGCTGGGCATCATAGATATAAATGGAGAGTCTCTTTAGTTCGGAAAAATCTTTCTTTGATTCACTGGGATATTTCATCTTTGTTGCCTCCTCACTTCCTCTTGTAGTGCCTCTTCCCTTCTGAATTTGAAGATCCTCCAAAAAACATCAGTAAATTCCTCTAGCTCAAAACATAGCAGGGAATCGTCTCGTATAGCATCAATGAGAGCTTCCTTTGTTTGCTTCTCCCAGCTATCCTCAAGCCCCATGTATTCTTCTACTGTGCCATGTAATGCCTTCTCTCTTTTCTGATACTCAACTGTTTGAAGCTTGTTGGCTAAGTCTTTAAATTTCTCGTCCATATTTTAGAGCCTCCTTTAAGCTCTTCCCCTGGGAGGCTGAAACAAAGCAACCGCTTTGGCAAGCGGAAAGGAGACTCTTGCCCCCCAGGGATTTGACTCCTTTTTTATGCTTTGCTTCGTTGCCATTGTATTTTCAAGTCCTTTTGACGGGACTTTATTTTTTAATTGTCAATTTGAATCATTCCTATCCATTCGTTTAATACTGATTCCCTTGTTTTCCCCGATTCAAGTTGGGGTATTATAAGAGTGGCAACTACACTTTCGACCCAAGAGATTTCATTAAGTAGGTGTTGGTTATAAAAAACTAGTTCCCTCAAGGTGGTAGAAAGGTTCGTAACTTCTATCGAGTGCATGATCGCCTCTCGCTGTCGTCCAGAATCTTTTGCGTACCAAGGAATATCCAGTGTTGGTTCTTTTTTCTTTTCACTCATCAAATTTCTCCTATATAGACTTGTTCACCGTATTGGATTTCGGGGTAAATAAAGAAGGGGCTTGACTTGGGTTTTGTTTTACTGTATTATCTAGCCAGAACGTTATTACCATTATCTAATTTTGAGAAGGTCATTCTGGTCGCAAGCTCGTTTGGCCTTCTTACTCTCCTTTTTAAATTCATTTTCTTTTATACTCTCCTCTCCCTTTGTTGTTCCCATCGTTTCCTGGCGTTTTCTGACATGGTTATAAGTTGGCAATTACTGGGATAATACCCTCCATCATTATCAATCCTATCTATACAGAGGGTATCATCGTATCCGTTTGCATAAGCCCATTCTCGGAAGGGTGCGTAGTCATAAGCCCATTCATCACACACCATGATTCCACGACCACCATAATATTTATAGCTTACTAGGTTACTGTTAGTGCAACGCTGTTTCATGCCCGTCCAGGTTTCATATAAGCGGGTACGCTGATAATGGACGGTATCCCCATGTTTAAAATTCGCTTTAGATGCTTTTTCTTTTTGTATGCACCCACAGGAATGGGTTTTCGAGTTCCTTAGTCCGCTACTGGTTATTTTATGGGTATTTCCACAGTCGCAAGAGCAAAGCCATACGATGCATCCGCTGTTTCGTCGTTTATTCACATCCTTTATGACCGTGAGTCTACCAAACCGCTTCCCTGTAAGGTCAATGCGACGCTCATTGCCTGTTTTGGCAGTTTTTTCACGCTGAAGGCATCCACACGACTTAGTATGTCCACTCTTTAAGGAACCCGCCCGAACTTCTGTAAAGTAGCCACAAGTACAGAGGCAACTCCATATGGGATGTCTGCCGTTCTCTTTACCCGTTACCTCTATAGGTGTGAGTCTACCGAATTGCCGTCCTGCCAAATCTTCCATTTTAGACATTGTTGTTCCTTATCTCTGTTCCACTTGGTCAATCTCTATGAAGGCGTTAATTATTCCAAGTACCTTCTGTTGGTTCTCTGGAGAAATCGAAACTCGGTTTTTCTCCCACAGGTACACGCTCTCTGATGCTACCCCAAGAATTCTTGCGAGTTTGTTTTGAGAGACGTTGAGAATTTTTCTAATCTGCAAGATGTCTTTTCCCGTTAGTTTGTCTTTGAGAAAATCTTCGAGTGATTTCATGCTTTGCACTCCTTGCTTTCCTGGATAGGAAAGTTTAGTTTTTAGATGGGGTTTAAAGGGTGGGATAAGCTAACGTTATTACCTTATCAGTCCACGATTAAAACTCAATCTATCCTAAGAGGCTAAACTTTGTAGCCCATATTTTCTACTATCAATTCTATAAATAAACATTGCTAAAAAAAAGATAAAGCTCATAGGGATAGACCCTCTTTGCCCTTTTCCCGTTCAATCTTCTTAGCCAGTTTTATGATCTTCTCTTTAGCCATCGGCGAGGGCATTGAAAAGCCGTTCTCCCAATTCCTGATGCTGGTATGACTGCAACCCAAAGCCCTTGAAAAACGGGACGCATTTAGACGAGTGGCTTTTCTTAACTCAATAATCTCTTCTCTCATAATTTATCTCTCTAATATACTAGTATCCACTTGTTCCAAATAAAGAAGTTAAAAGGTTGCATTTTATTTAAAAAACTTTTTCTAAGAAATTCCGTGATGCCCTGCACCTTCTCCTCTGTATGTAATATACAGCGTACCCCCCCCATTTGTCAAGTGCCAAGGGTTTTACACTGCCCATTTGTTGTGCAATAATCAGGGTAACATACATTAAATAAAGGGGTTGAAAAAGTGCAATTATTTTCATTTATTTTTAGAGGGGGTGAGAAAACCTCATCGTTTGTGATGGGCGATAATAGCAATACCCCTGTAATGCCCCTAATTGTCCTTTAATGGGGGTGATGCCATTTCGCTTGACAATCAAAGGCTTTCCTGCTATGTTTTTCGCCGCAAAATGGAGAAATTACTAACCGCCCCGCAGGCCGCTGAGTATCTACAGGTTCATATACAAACTCTCTATAGAAAGAAAGAGATACCCCGCAAGAAGCTTGGGCAAACAAAGAAATCTATGATCCGATTCAAAAAAAGCGACCTGGAGAAATATGTAGAAAGCAAAGCAATAAACCCCTTGCCTCCCTATATTGAAAATGATATGACTTCCCTTGGAGGTCAAAACGAGATGGCTACGGCTAAATCCAAGTCTCGCTTAAACATCGGTATTGGTGCGGTATATCCAAGGAAATTCAAGTGTGGCATTCGATGGTTCCTCGACTATAGGGATAAGAATGGCAAAAGAATCCAGAGGGTAATTAGACATGCTCAGGATCAGCAAGAAGCAATCAAGGCACTACAAGAAGAAATAAGACGGGTTTTCGATGATGAATACAATCTTAAAAGAGAACGGGGTTCGATGAAGTTTGAAAGCCTGGCGGAAGAATATCTTGAGCTACATGCAAAGGTGAACAAGAGAGGTTGGAAGAAAGCGGATAAAGTTTATTTGGACTGCCATTTGATTCCATATTTTAGAGGATACGAAATTGCTGAAATTAACCCCATGCTTATTGAAAAGTACAAAAAAAAGAGACTAGAAGAAGGCGCTAAGAAGTCAACGGTCAATCGTGAATCGTCATGTTTGCGACTGATCTTCCAGAAGGCTATTAGTTGGGGGTATTTAACTGAAAACCCTATGAAAGGACTTAAGCCTTTCAGTGAGAAAGACAATTACATGGAGAGAGTGCTATCGCTAGAAGAAGAAAATAGATTACTTGAAAACTGTGCTTCTAAACCCGTAAAGGACTTTATTGTTTTTGGCTTGAATACAGGAATGAGAATGGGTGAGATTCTGTCGCTTGAATGGAAAAATGTCTCTCTTGAAAAACGGGCAATTCTAGTAACAATGACAAAGAGTGGCAAGAACAGAGAAATCCCTATCAATGACACGCTGTATAGCCTCCTAGATAGGTTGCGTGCAAATAATGGTAGTGGACGCATGTTTCCATACTCTAATGTTTATTGGAGTTTCAAGAAGGCCGCTAGGCTGGCTGGTATCCCCGAAGTTAGATTGCACGATCTTCGTCATACGTTTGCTACTCGGCTGATTGAATCAGGGGTTGATATTATAACTGTCAGGGATTTACTTGGTCATTCTCATAGTGCCGTTACGGAACGCTATACCCATCCAAATGAAAGCTTGAAAAGAGTTGCTGTGGATGCCCTTCCTCAAAATAAGCGGTAGTCCCGTGGCGTATATGTGGCGTAAAAGTGTTTACAGGATAGTTTACAGGGGAAAATAGTCAAAATAATGTCTGTGCTCAAATCAGAAAACCTGACAAAGAGCTTCAGCTTCCGCCCTGTGGTCAAAGGAGTGAATATTGAAATAAGCTCTGGTGAGATAATAAGTCTTCTGGGAAGAAATGGAGCCGGGAAGACAACAACTTTTCAGATGATCGTGGGCCTCATTAAGCCTGAC